>Ga0114999_10010478_pt1 | contig 10031 bp, 10 predicted proteins | sample ArcticOcean_MG_C_3_FD_89820 | JGI IMG/M metagenome (GOLD analysis project Ga0114999, IMG submission 89820) | Marine microbial communities from western Arctic Ocean - ArcticOcean_MG_CB8_126 | ecosystem: Environmental > Aquatic > Marine > Oceanic | place: Arctic Ocean: Canada Basin | collected... | reverse complement strand
TATCCCGATTAGGAATTGGCATCCCTCCGGGTATGATTGGCTTGATTTTGAAGGCACTATTAGGGGCGCTTACTAGAGGGATTTGGTTAGGATCAGGTTTTAGCCAATATTTTTCCCATATCATCCAGGTTCCCCCAGCGGCTACAATGATAATGATAATTAATAAAATAAAGCGAAAACTCTTACGACGTATTGGTAAACGTTGCGCCACTCTCTCAAACTCAATATTATCCGACCTTATTTCGCCATGATCCAACTCAGGGATATCGTCGAGCGGTACTTCGTCCGATTCGACATCGTCAGGGGTATCCAATGTTCTATCAGCGGGTGCTATCATTTCATTTCTTTGACTGGTTCCACTCCAATTACCTCCAATCCTGAGGCGATTACCGAGGCCAGTGCCCCAACAAGCACTAAACGGGCTAGTGTTAGCTGTTTATTATTATCGGATACGAACCTGAGACTTGTATCCTCCTTAGCACCTTTGGTCCACAGTGCATGAAAGGTCCCAGATAATTCAATTAAATAGTAAGCAATTCTATGGGGCTCACGAGCTTCAGCGGCACTTTCCAAAGTCCTTGGCCAAGCTGCCATTTTCTTTATCAACAATAACTCTGCCGAATCACTTAAAAGCTCCAAGGGCGCTTTCTCGATAGCATCCGGCGTCAATTCTAATTTATCAAAAACTTCTTTTGCATGCTGAAGAACCGAATGACAACGTGCGTGGGAATACTGAACATAGTATACTGGGTTATCTCGACTTTTTTCCATAACTTTTCTTAGGTCAAAATCGAGGGGGGCATCATTTTTTCGAGTTAGCATAATAAAACGAACAACGTCTTTACCAACTAAATCTAATACGTCCCGAAGCTTAGTAAATGCACCTGAACGTTTTGACATTTTGATAGACTTACCATTTTCCATGAGATTGACCATATGACATAGCTTAACATCCAAGGATCCCTGACCTTGTGTAAGCGCGCTAACAGCAGCATCCATACGTTTGATATAACCGCCGTGATCTGCACCCATTATATCTATCATCTCAGAGAAGCCGCGTTTAAATTTATCTAAATGGTAGGCCATATCAGAAGCAAAATAGGTCCAATTGCCATCAGACTTTTTGACTGGTCGGTCTATATCGTCGCCAAATTGCGTAGATCGAAATAATGTTTGTGGTCTCTCTTCCCAGTCATCCAGTTTTTTCCCCTTCGGAGCTTCAAGGATGCCAGTATATGTCAATCCCTGCCCTTCAAGATATTTGACGACTTCATTAACTCTTCCCTTTTCAACCATTTTTTTCTCTGAACTGAAATGGTCATGCCGCACCCCGAGTAAGTCCAAGTCTTCCCGGATCAAGTCCATCATAGCATCGATGGCAAATTTTCGGAACGGCGCCAACCACTCATTTTCGCTTGCACTCATCCATTTGTCACCGTCCTTTTCTTTTAGCAAATTAGCTATATCGATCAAATACGATCCAGGATAAAGCCCTTCAGGCATCTGTTCGATTTTAGCGCCGTGACATTCTTGATATCGCAGATAAAGAGAACGCGCCAAGACATCAACCTGCGTGCCGGCGTCATTAATATAGTATTCTTTGGTTACATTATATCCAGCCTTAGATAATATTGAGGCCAAGGCATCCCCTATGACAGCCCCTCTGGCGTGTCCCACATGAAGTGGTCCAGTGGGATTAGCAGAAACGTACTCTATGTTGACAGGAATGCCTCTACCAATGTCTGAATTTCCATAGTTAGTTCCATCTGCAACTATTTCTCGAAGCCTATCCCACCAAAAGTTTGAAGAAAGGCGAATATTTATAAAACCCGGGCCGGCTGCATCTGCATCATTAACTTCCGGTAGTAGTGTTAAATGTTCAATTATAAGACCCGCCAAATCACTCGGCTTCAATTTTGCCAGCTTAGCCAAAACCATGGCTGCATTCGTGGATAAATCCCCGTGCTTAGGATCACGTGGAAATTCTACCGTAATATGTGAGTGATCCAGCCCCTTTGGTATTACTTCATCCTTTTCCAATTTAAGCAATATTTCTAGGATTTTTTGTCGCAGGTATGAAAAATAGTTCACGTCGTAATTTCCTAGGTTTTAATTAGCTTGGCGTGTTCAAGACAAGCAAACCGGTCCGTCATTCCCGCAATATAGTCAGCCACTGCACGAGCTGTTATCTCACCACCCTTAATATCAGACTTAGCCTGCCATTCCTTGGGTAATTTCGTTGGATCATTGATAAATTCTTCAAATAATCTACAGACTATTTTGGAAGCTTCTCGGGTCATTGTATTGACTTTTTCATGCCGGTACATGTTCTCAAATAAGAACTCTTTTAGACTTCGATCTATGTCGACCATATCACCAGAAATTCCGACCACAGGGCAATTGAGGTTGCGTATGTCGGTCACAGTTTTAGGTGCAGATTGCTTTAGGCGATTTTCCGTCTCTGCTAAGCAGTCAGAAACCATATCGCCGATTAACCTCCTTACCGCTTCGTGGATAATTAAAGACGTGTCGATGTTGGGATATTCCTCTTCCACCGATGAAAAAATCCTGCCCACCAATGGCAATTCACTCATATCCTTAATTTCAAACAATTCGGCCCGCAGGCCGTCATCGATATCATGATTATTATACGCGATGTCATCCGCTAACGCTGCAACCTGAGCCTCGGCACTCGCGAAAGTATGTAATTCCAAATCGTAGTTACGTACAAAGTCTTTAATGTGGTACGGCAAAAAACCCCGTTTCCCATCCATGATTAAAGGCCCATTGTGTTTGACTAATCCCTCCAACGTCTCCCATGTCAAATTAAGACCTCCGAAGCGAGGATAGCAGCGTTCAAGCCTGGTGACGACAGCCAGTGACTGTGCATTATGATCAAAGCCTCCAAAGTCTTCCATCATTTTCGAAAGAGCATGTTCGCCGGCATGTCCAAAGGGAGTATGCCCAAGATCATGGGCTAGAGCCAAAACCTCCGATAAATCCTCATTTAGATGCAAAGATCTGGCAATGGAACGGGCAATTTGGGCAACCTCCAAACTATGTGTTAAACGAGTTCGATAGTGGTCACCTTCATGATTTACAAATACCTGTGTTTTATACTCAAGTCTTCGGAATCCAGTGGAATGGATAATTCGGTCGCGATCCCGCTGAAAGGATGTCCGCGTAGGGCTTTCCTCTTCGCGATGCAGGCGACCACGACTTAAGTGAGGAAAACTTGCGTAGGGAGCAAATTCAATAATATCCATGACAATTTTATTTGTTGTTTGACAGCTTTTTATTAGTGATTACATAGAAGGTTATAAAATGGTATCATCTGGTAAACTTTGGGGATAGTAGCAGTTTGTTATGAGCACATCACAGCAAATTTCAATTACCAAAAGTGCTGCAAAACGTGTTGGAGAATTAGTAGCGAGCGAAGGTATAGAAAGCCTTATGCTGAGAGTAACGGTTTCTGCCGGGGGCTGCTCTGGGTTTGAATATAGCTTCGATCTAGATAAGACCCAAAATAGTGATGATAAGATCTTTGAAACTGGTGGCATAAAGGTGATCATAGATGAAATGTCTCTAGAGTTACTGGGAGGCTCAGAGTTGGATTACGTAGATGACCTTGCGGGTGCTTCTTTCCGCCTAAATATACCCAACGCAACAGCTTCCTGTGGGTGTGGCATTTCCTTCTCCGTTTAACTTGTCTTTTAATGATCAAAATCGCAACCTGGAACGTTAACTCTGTCAAGGCTCGATTACCTCTCCTCCTTCGTTGGCTGGAAGAATTTTCCCCCGACGTTTTATTGCTTCAAGAACTCAAATGCATCGAAGAGGCGTTTCCACGTGAAGAAATTGAAGACAAGGGCTACAACATAGCTGTCAAAGGCCAGAAAACCTATAACGGTGTAGCCATCCTCTCTAAATCACCCATAGAAATTGATTTAACGGAACTACCAGGTGATAGAGAAGACCTGCAGGCGCGATACATTGAAGGATTTACGTTTAACGTCAGGGTTGCCTCAATTTATGTCCCAAATGGCAATCCGGTCGAAACAGATAAATTTCCTTATAAGATTTCCTTCATGGAGAGATTGCACAACCACGTTAAAACTCTACTCTCTCATGAAGAAGCGTTTGTTTTGGGTGGCGACTACAATGTTATTCCTGAGGAACGAGACTGTTATGCACCCGGCAATTGGGAAGGTGATGCCCTATACCGGCCTGAAACCCATGCAGAGTGGAGAAAGATAATTTACCTAGGACTTACTGATGCTTTTCGGGCTAAAAATCAGGAAGAGGGACACTATTCTTATTGGGATTACCAAGGTGGAGCGTGGAATAAAGATAACGGCATCCGTATTGATCATTTATTATTATCACCTCACGCTGCAGACCGACTAATTGACGCAGGTATCGATAAGTCGCCACGAGGGTGGGAGCGCCCTTCTGATCACACGCCAGTTTGGTGCGAATTGGAAACCAATTGATCTTTGAAGCTTTTAGCAATCTTAAGTTGATTGCCGTCGCATCTCGTTTACAACATTTCTATTCGACCCAATCTAAATATTTGCCTTAATTTGGAAAAAGAAATTAATCCAGGCGGATATTTGCACACCTTCTCCACATAAAAATATTAATTGTCGACCAATTTGTTTGATGGTTTAAAGCTTGGGAGATTAGGGAAGATTATTGGCTGAAATTTAGCGCCACTACATCGGTTCAAGTGATAAAATACATTGGATTACAAATTCAGATTATACATTAAAATCAAGATATGTATTTAGACGCGAGATAAATCGTTTATACTTAATATGATAGATTGAAGGTTATTTTCCGTACTTATCATTTTGATTGGCTTTTTTATTGGCTGACCGGTAAGATCGGCATTGATTAAAGTGGGATGAACTGCAAACCTATGGTTGAAATTTATATTCTTGGTTTAATTGGTTCATCAAATTAAACCAAGAATATTTAGTTGATCTAAGTTTCTGAGGGAGGTTACGATGCTTAAGAAGTTCTCACTACTAAGTTTATCTGCTGCCGTTTTAGCGAGCATGTCGGTCAACGGGGTACCAACTGACGCAGAAGCAGTCACATTAAAGTGGCATACTTTTGTCCCGCCGGTTGCAAATCCATCTAAGTTTTATAAACCTTGGGCAGCTAAAATTGCCAAGGACTCTGGTGGCAAGCTCAAAATCAAGTTGTTTTGGACAATGCAACTAGGTGGAAAACCTACCCAACTACTGGATCAAGCAAAAGACGGGGTTGTCGATATTGTCTGGACTCTGCCTGGTTTTACTCCGGGTCGAATGCCGCGCGTTGAACCTTTTGAACTCCCATTTGTTCACAAGGATGCTGTTTCCACGACGTTGGCTCTGCAAGATTTCCAGGCTAAACATCTTGGACCAGACCTAAAAGATTATCATCCCTTGTTGCTCCATGTGCATGCAGGTTTCTTATTTCAAACTAAAAAGCCTGTCCTAAAAATGGAAGATCTCAAAGGCATGAAAATTCGTGCTGCGTCTCGGGGCGGGGTTTGGATGCTAGAAGCATTTGGTGCGATAGGTATCGGCATGCCCTTGCCGCGTATACCCGGCGCACTCTCAAAGGGAGTAATTGATGGTGTGACACTCCCTTACGAAATTGCACCAGCCGTAAAAACCCAGGATTTGGTTAGTCATTTTTCAACTTTAGAGGGACACCAACCTCGCTTAGGTACAAACGTATTCACTCTTCTGATGAATAAGAAGAAGTATGAGGGGCTACCTAATGACCTTAAGCGCGTGTTGGATGCCAATTCCGGCCGCAATATTGCGAAGGCTGCGGGAGAGCTTTGGGTCAAGATTGAAGAGTCTGGTCGTAAAGTCGTTGCGTCAAAGAAAAAGAATAAGTTTCATACAATACCTGCAATAGAAGTTGCCCGAATGAAGGCAGCTGCGGGGCCAGTTTTTGACCGTTGGTATGATGAGATGAAAAAGATTGGTGTAAACGGACCCGCACTGGTAAAGGATGCACGCGCAATGATTGAAAAATATTCAAAGTAAGGATTTTATCATCCTTAATGTTTGTTGACATAAAATTGTGTCGGAAATAGGTGACACAAAAGCCCGGCCTATAGATCCTGTGGGCCGGGTTCTTTATTTAATATCGAGATGGATGGCGGTCTTTGGAGGAGTGATATTGTTCATTCTTGCTATCCTGACCACCATTAGCGTATTTGGTCGCAAATTCTTAGATGCTCCCGTACCAGGTGATTTTGAGTTGGTCGCCATAGGCACGGGTGTTGCGGTGTTTGCCTGCTTGCCCTATTGCCAGCTTATGCGTGGTAACGTCCTCGTCGACTTTTTCATGAATAACGCCCCCACAAGAGCAAAAACAATTGCAGACATTATTGCCGGCCTAATCTTTCTAGCGATCGGATTAATGTTAACCTGGCGGATGATCTATGGTGCGATAGATATGCACGACGTCAACGAAGTCTCTATGACCATTGGATTTCCCCGATGGAGCACATTTCCTATCTCAATAGTTTTCATGAGTTTTCTGGTTATTATCATCATCTATACACTCGGCCGTAGCATTGCCGAAACTAGAGCAAACCGCTACTTCAACGAATAACCGAGACGCAAAACATGAGTGACTTTGAAATTGGTGTAACAGGTTTTGGTATTCTGTTACTTCTGCTCGCAGTACGCATCCCGATAGGCGTGGCCATGATAAGTGTCGGGATGGTGGGATATGTTACGATTGCCGGCCCAGTAGCTCTATTAAGTTATTTAAAAACGGAGACGTATTGGCGCTTTACCTCAGATATTTTATCGGTTGTACCCCTTTTTATTCTTATGGGGCAATTTGCTGCAAAGGCCGGTCTCAGTCAGGCTCTATTTAATGCTGCGAATGTTTGGTTGGGACATCATAGAGGTGGCGTTGCTATGGCTGCGATTGGTGGTTGTGCTGGTTTTGGGGCAATTACAGGATCGTCGCTAGCAACAGCAGCGACAATGGGACAAGTTGCACTTCCGGAATTAAGGCGTTTTAACTATTCCGGCTCACTGGCCACAGGCGCGTTGGCCGCTGGCGGAACACTGGGAATACTGATTCCACCGTCCCTAATTTTAATTATTTACGCAGTAATGGTAGAAGCAAGCGTCGCCGCCTTATTTCAAGCAGCCTTTATACCAGGGGTACTTGCTGCTCTTGGATACATCCTAACCATCGCTATTGTAGTCCGGATCAATCCTGACGCTGGACCAGCAGGAGAACGCCAAACACGTTCGGTCAAATGGGCAGCTTTAGTAGAAATTTGGCCGGTTATCGCAATTTTTATACTTGTTATGGGCGGTATCTATGCAGGCATATTTACTCCCACCGAAGGTGCCGGCGTAGGAGCGGTGGGCGCATTTATCATTGCCATCACCAAAGGAAAAATGCGTCTCCAGGGGTTTTTTGACGCTCTTATAAGCACTGGGCAAACCACCGCGATGATTTTCTTAATCCTCCTAGGCGCGGCCATCTTCAATGCTTTTTTAGGATTTTCTGAACTTCCTAATTTTGCTGCAGACTTCTTCCAACATTCCGGTTTCTCACCATTCACCATACTGCTCGGTATGATAGCCCTTTATATCTTATTGGGTTTTGTCATGGATAGTTTGTCCATGATTTTACTTACAGTACCCATTTTCTGGCCAATTATTGCAGGCCTTGATTTTGGATTTGGGTTTGAAGGTGAAGATCTCAAGCTCTGGTTTGGTATTATTTCGTTGATCGTCGTGGAGATAGGGCTCATTACTCCACCCGTAGGCCTGAACGTCTTTGTCATTAATTCTATGGCTAAGGACGTTCCCATGATTGATACTTTTAAGGGTGTAGTTCCTTTCATAACATCGGACTTCATCAGAGTAGCTTTGATAGTTTCCGTCCCCTCCCTAACCTTAATAATTCCAAGTTTATTCGCTATTGAATAAAATATTATTGAGACCGCATTCAAGTTTTTAGTGGAGTGCAAGGATCGCCCCGTGAATGTCAAACTTAGGCGGACATTAGCACTGAAACAGAAATATTTGGTCTGAGTGACTGTTGTGATCTCTAGTGTATTTTATACGCTTAGCATTATCTCTAAAAATATGAAATTCCTAATCCAAAGAGTATTTGCGACTAATCATAGGACACAATTGAGAAATCAAGACTCCCAACAGTATAAAAAAACATCCCCAAATCTGATCAAAGTTGAGTATCTGTTCCAGAAAAAACCACGCAGCTATAGCAGCAAACACACCCTCCATGGAAAATATAATTGCTACCGGTGCAGGAGAAATAAATCTTTGCCCATAAATTTGTAACAGGAAACCAAAACCACTCGACAATATTCCGGCATATAGAATTTCTGAAATTTCTAACTGGATATTTTGAATTAAAAATTCCTCAAAAATTAGAGCAAGAATAAAAGATAAAATCGCAACTACTAAACATTGAATTGAAGCTATTAATAATGGAAAATTAAAAATTAAAAGAATTTTTGAAATAAAGACAATATGTAAACCCCAAAATAAGGCCCCCACGATGACCAAAGTGTCGCCTTTTCTCACAATTGCATTGCTAAATTCACTTAAAAAGTAACTACCGATCAAACACGCTAAAATTGAAGGCCACACTGACCAGTGGATTCTTTTTGAGTATAGGAAAAAGGTGATTAAAGGAACAAAAACAACATACAAAATAGTAAAGAATGCAGAGTTCGCAATGTCGGTATACAAAAGTGAGTACTGCTGCAAAACACTACCCAAGAATAGGAATAATCCTATATAAATCAAATTGGGTATAACCCGTTTTTCGGTAATAATCTGAATATTTGTTAAACTAAATTCAAAAATGAACGCTAATGGTAATAAAACCAAGAAACCAAAGAAGAACCTAACAGCGTTGAATGTAAGGGGCCCAATATGCCCCATTCCCTGATCTTGGGCAATAAAGGTGGTTCCCCAGATGAGGGTAGCAGCAAGCGTACAAATCAGAGAGACAGTTTGTTTCATAAAAGGACTAATACAGAAAATTTTTGCGGAGTAATCTTCCAAATTAATCATAATACATAGTAAATAAGACATCCGCATTCAATCGGTCTTTGGTCATTCCCGGCTTTGACTCACCCCTCTTTTGTTGGAAGGGTTCATTTTTTGGGAAACTATGATTTTCAGGTAGCAATCACGTTACAAATTAACTCTTTATTGAACCTCATTTTCTGGAGATCAAAATTCGACTAACGCGCCTGACTATACGGAATTTAGGTTATAAGATGCGGTGAGCGAAGTAATCGTCTTGGGAGACGGTTTTGGCTACTCAGGACAACCATCAATTAGAAATTTATGACGCTATGGTTGATATATTGATCCTCCTCCACTGAGTTGGTCCACCTTTATAGTTAGTAGAGGAGGAGGATCAAGTTATGGGAATCAAGAGACATCGTCCGAAAGAGATCTTTACTAAACTGCGCCAAGTTGGAGTGCTAGTCGGGCAAGGGATGGCGTGTATTGATGCGATCAGGGAAATTCAGATTACTGAGCAGACGTTTTATCGCTGGCGTAAGCAGTATGGTGGAATGGGAACCGCTCAACTCAAGGGACTCAAACGTCTTCAGAAAGAGAATGAGCGGCTAAGAAGAGCTGTTTTGGATCTGACTTTGGATAAGTTGATCCAGGGTGAGGCCACCAGGGGGAACTTCTAGGCCCCGCGCGTCGTCGTAAGTGCATTGATCATGTGCGTAGTAAATTGAAGCTGTCTGAGCGTCGTATCTGTCGCGTAATTGGCCAGCACCGATTTACGCAACGACGTCGACCACGTAGCTATGGAGATGAAGAAGAACAGCTTGTGGCGGACATGATAGAATTGAGGCGGCAGTATGGACGGGACGGCTATCGCCGGATCACGGCTTTATTGAGAGATGCCGGTTGGCCAGGTCAATGACAAGCGCATTGAGCGCCTATGGCGACGTGAGGGGCTGAAAGTTCCCATAAAACAACCTAAGAAAGGGC
>Ga0114999_10010473_pt1 | contig 10034 bp, 9 predicted proteins | sample ArcticOcean_MG_C_3_FD_89820 | JGI IMG/M metagenome (GOLD analysis project Ga0114999, IMG submission 89820) | Marine microbial communities from western Arctic Ocean - ArcticOcean_MG_CB8_126 | ecosystem: Environmental > Aquatic > Marine > Oceanic | place: Arctic Ocean: Canada Basin | collected... | reverse complement strand
GCCTTCTATTATTCAAACGCCATCGGCGGTTCTTTTAATTGGCTTTCATTCCCGTCGCGCACATGCTGACATAGAAAATCGGTGAGCTCCATTAAGAGGATAACACCGATAGGCGGATGCTTTTGTAAGAGTACATCAAAATCATTCTTTTTTAATTGCAGGACGTCAGACTTAGAATTTGTCACGATTGTTGCTGACCTTGGAAGATTATCGATGAGCGACATTTCTCCAAATGAATGTCCCTCCGTCAAGGTGGCGAGCTGAATGGATTTTCCATTGCTAGAGTCAATCACGACTTCGAACGATCCATTTGGCGATATGGTAGATCAAGTGGAAGCTTCCTCCCAGCGGGACGACAATGTATTAAAAAATTTAGAGCGCTTAGAAATCCCCGAGGACTTTCCCATAATTATTTCGAGAGTATCATCCGCGACCAAACAACTTTGTGCAGATGAAGAGATAAAAACCCTGAGTGAATTTATCGGATTCTCTCAGAACATGGCACAAAACGTTATCGTTGGAGGTGATTTCAGAAACCTGCTTAATTGCATTGCCCATATTGACGAAGAAGGTCTTGCCACTTTTCTCCCCTTTAGAATAGGCAAGAAAGGAATTTATCTTCCTGAAGCCATCGGTCATTTAGTGGACACTCTTGAAATAGAAGATAATATGAATTTTGAAGAAGAATTAACGGAAGAAAACGCCGAACTCATTACCGCTAATATGAATGCTTTGTTTCATTGGTTTACGGAAGAGAAAGGTGAATTGAATAACATTATGGTTGAGAACGGTGATCTCAGTCGCTATCTTCTTGTATTGAATGATCCCGCTAAAGAAAAAAAGGCGGCAACCTTAATCACCCTATACTTTCAACCAGAAAAAGTGCTGCCCGGTAGAAAAGGCCTATGGGGATCCATATCCAGTCTCTGGAAAAAGAACTAAAAGGTTAATTTACAGTTTTGCTTGCACTCCCAATTTTGAAATTTCAATATTATGGAGAAGCCTCAGTTAAATCCCCAAAAAAAACCGCAACTGAGCTTGAGACGATCCGGTGCGGAAAGTTCGGATGAAGCGAGCTCTGCTTCCAGTTCCAGTATCGGATCTGGTGGTTCCATCGATGCCATTCTCTCCCGGACGCGACACTCCAAAGACGTTTACGAGGAAAAGGTTAGAACTGAATTAGATGGACAGAATAAGCATTTACAGGAGAAAGAACTTCAGCTCGATGAGCGCGAGCGTAAATTGCAAGAAACACAGGGTCTTATCGATAATGGCGAAAGAACGTTGAGGGAAAATGAAGCGTTACTCGCCGCCCGTGAGATGAATTTGCGTGAATCCCAAGCCTTGTTCACTGCTCGTGAGAAGCTCTTGGAATCAACCCAAAGCGATATGCAGGCAGAGGGAAAGATCGAGGAAGGAACGGAACAGGCATTACAGCAGCTACAGTCGGAATTTGATGAGCGCGAAAATACTTTAAAAGAAAGAGAATCTTTTCTAGAGGAAAGTGAAAACACCTTGATGGAAAAGACACAGAGCCTGCAGGAAAAAGAAACCGAATTAGAGCAACTCAAGGATGATTTAGCCAATGCGAAAACCGGACAACAAAACGAGAGTGAATCTTCATCTGGATCCGAAATTCAAGTTTCGCAGGATATTGAGCCTGAATTGTTGAAGCTTAAGGAGAAGTTGGATGAACGTGAGTTGGCGCTGCAGGAGTCGGAAGCAATGATCAAAGAGAGGGGAGATTTTTTAGAGGCGAGCGAAAACACATTGTTTGATAAAGCGCAGGGCCTGCAGGAAAGAGAGACGGAATTAGAGCAACTCGCAGCCACTCTAGAAGCTAAAGGCGTGTCCGTCCCAAGTGCCAATCCCGAAGAAGATGTTGAAGAACCACCAGAAGTCCTTTAGGAAATCCCGCGAACACGAGAATTGTTACTGAAGTTACAAAGAGGACAGTCGCTTCAGAGCACTGCCATAGCCCAATGGGCGTGACGTTTATTAATTCTTCTTCCATTGTACACGGAATGCCGCCTCTGATCTTCGAGCTATAGCGCGCAGCCTTCGCCTTGGTTGATGGTTGAGCTGAAGTCCCTGTGCTGTCGATTAGCTGGTAGCTGGCCTGGCCTTCAACAAGCTCAGGACCCTGCCAGCCGTAGCCCAACGGGCGAAGGCTGGTGGGAGATACTGGATTCGAACCAGCGACTTCTTGCGTGTCATGCAAGCGCTCTAACCAACTGAGCTAATCCCCCATAAAACAGTCTATAAAATCCCAAAAGCTATCCACTAAAAACAAGCTAATTTCAGGCGATGACAGAAACAACATTATTATTTTTGTCATTCCGGTCTGCTATAATATAGATCTCACTCCTCTATTTTCTGGAATTTGAAATCCAGCGAATATAGCACTTTGTAAAGATTTAAGCTTTCTCGTTTGCCAGGAGGAGCAAGTCGCGGGTGGACATCAAAGGTTTGGCACTATCGAGAAAAGTCTGGAGAAGTTGATCGGGGGTCAAGCCGGAGGTGTCGATCTCCAGCTTCTGCGTAAGCCAGGAAGCTTTAACTTCATCATGGAAACGACCGAGAACCATCGTGATGTCCTCTTTTTTGACCACAGGATAATCATGAGGATGGGATTCCATACGCGCTTCAATGACCTCCGGTCGAGCGGTCAAATGTACGAGAATTCCGTCCTTGGGTAACTCGGTTTCAAATTGCCGGGATCCGACTACTGCACTCCCTGGATAGTAGTAGAGTGGGCCGTAAACTTCTTCTTCTATATGGAATCCGCCCAGCAATATATGATCGAAAATGTTCATGAGGCGGACATGATAGACAATCTGCATTTGCTGCCATCGCTGTTTCAGGGATGGGGATAAAGTAACTATCGTTGCTCGATCTTCTGGTGACAATTGTTGCCGATCGGGAATCGTAAAATGGTCATCGAGATGAAAATTTATTCCTCTTTTATTTCCCCAATTTATGAGATTTTCACATAAGGTTGTCACTCCAGTATACTCACATCCGACAATAATAAGTTTCATTTTAATCTCCCTATTTGTTAATCAATTAGTTCATTCAAATTGAGATGTCCTAAATAGACTATGGCAACTTATTTTTACGTTGATGCGCAATACGTAGTTTTTAAAGCAAATATTAAAGGTCATAGGGCTAAGCTCTAGAGTTTGATAAAATTTGATAAAGCCATACATTGTAACTTGCTGCAAAAAAATCTTGCATAGACTATTAATGAACATACGGTTTTGCATTAAATATTAAAGATTTCTCATGTTAGAGGGACACCGTATAAATTAGAATAATCGTTATGATGAAAAATTGTTTTTTACCTATTACCGTCGTCTTGATCCTCATAATGGGTACTGATGCAAAAGGAGATTCGTTTTCAAATACAAATGAACGCGAGCGTAAGGGTAACGCAGAAGCCCAATACCAGCTTGGGGTTATTTATGAAAGGGGTGATAGCCAGGAGCAAAACTTTTATAAAGCCATTAGATGGCATCGCAAAGCAGCAAACAAGGTCACGCTGATGCGCAAGCACATTTGGGAGAGTTATTAGCTACCGGGCAGGGGGTAGAACAAGCAAATTATGTGGAGGCTACCAGGTGGATGGAAAAAGCTGCTGATCAGGGACAGGGCATGGCCCAATTATTTCTCGCTACGATTTATTGCGAAGGAGCAGGAGTATCGATTCCAAAGGATTATGTTAAGGGGTATATGTGGTTGAGCATTGCCGATGCATCCGGTGAAAATGTAGACAAAAGAGAGATAATCAATATCAAGAAGAAGATGAGTGAAGCCCAGATCGTGGAATCTGAGCGAGAAATAAAAAGCTGGCTAGCGAATCACCGGGGCAAGCTGTAAGGGGACAAGTTTTAAACCTTACACGGCATACAGCATAGCCCATTTATTTATAGAGCAGCCCTGTCTTGGAATAACTTCCAGCTACGACCAGGAGATTCGGTGCGAAAACATTCTATATTTCCATGGTCGGCAACCGTGACATAGCAAGTCCGCCCATCAGGCCCGCCGAACGCGATATTCGTGCATTCCTTTCCGGCAAGTTGAACCTCCTCAAGCACTTTACCCTGAGGTGAAACTTTTGCCACCGTGCCTTTGCCATGGCGTGTCACGAAAAGATTACCGTCGCTATCGCAGCGCATCCCATCCATTCCAAAATCAGGAAACTGGATTAACAGGCGCTTATTACTTATCTCACCATTGGCTGAGAGATTGTATGCCCAGACATTCCGCTGATCCGTTTCGTTGACATAGAGATTACGCTCATCCGGGCTTACCTCGATACCGTTAGTGGTGCCCATTTCTGTTTCCAGTAATGTGACTTTTCCCTTAGTATCAACACGCCAAAGCTGCCCACAGGATTCACTCCAATTGGGATCACTGGCGTAAACAATATCATTAGCGCCAATCGCAATATCGTTGGGTTGGTTCATACTCGGCTCATGCGCGAACACGGAGATATCCCGCGTCACCTTATCAACTTTTAAAATGTTATGATTTGTATAATCGGCTATTAACATTTCCCCTGCTTGATTAAAGCGGATACCATTACCGATGCTGCCGTCGGAGAGTTCGATGTAAACACTGCATTCACCATCCGGGGTGACACACCCAATAGTATGCTCGCGGCCATAGTTAACGGCATAGAGATTACCACTGGAATCACAGGCAGGTCCCTCAATTCCATGAGTAAAGCCATGGAGTGGAGTGAACGTTTTACTTACGTATAACTCGTTCATTAAGCCACTAGTGAAGCGCGGCTTAGCGATAGCTTGTCCAAAGCTTCTGCTTTGGGTTCAACTCCGATACCTGGTTTCATTGTCGCTTGAAATTCGGAAGGACCAGAATGCACCATTTCCGGCTCACCTAAATCGTCGTGATAAAAACGATCGGTGGGAAATATATCCGCTGGATATTTCATGTTAGGGAGTGTTGCGAGAGCGACGCAATGGGCGGCACCTACTGCTGACTCGAGCATACCACCTATCCAACAGGGAATGTCCGCATCCATACAAATTTTATTAATCGCTACGGCATTGGTAATCCCTCCCACTCTACCGGGTTTTATGTTAACCCATTGACAAGCTCCACATTCAATAGCTTTCCGCGCACTATGTGTAGAAACAATACTTTCATCCAGACAGATTGGGGTTTTGATTTGAGCTTGAAGCTTGGCGTGATCGAGCAAGTCGTCATGCATGAGCGGTTGTTCGATCATCGCGAGATTATAACGATCCAGTTCTTTAATTGTGTCGATATCCTTTAATGTATAGGCGCTGTTACAATCGACATGAATGATCGTCTCGGGAAATTCTTTGCGTACCGCTTCAATCATCCACAGATCCCATCCAGGGCGAAATTTCAATTTCACCCGTTTGTATCCATGTGTCTGAGCAGAATACATTTCTTTAAACAATTCGTCGATTGTCTCCATGACACCGAAATCAGCGCCCGCCTCAATGGTCGCGTTCTTCCCACCAATTAATTGCCATAGAGGGACTCCCTGCATTTTCGCGTGCAAATCCCACCAGGCGAGGTCAAATCCAGCTTTGGCGAAGTAATTCCCTTTTAACCCTGATAAATGGTCCTGAAGGCCATCTCCGGAATCGATATCCTTTCCGAGTAAAAGTGGAGCCATGATGTCACGAGATATTAGAAATTGAGCGCTGCAGCACTCAGGAGAATAAGCAGGTAATTTCCATGGAGAAGACTCCCCCCAACCATAATGCTCACCTGATGAAAGTCGGACAAAAACGGATTCGATGGTGTCGTTATTACCAAAAGCAGTCCTGAAGGGGTAGATCAGAGGCATGGCGACGTGCACAATCTCGATCGCATCAATTTTCATAGCGTAAATATCTGAAAGCAGTGGAACAAAGGATTATAAAGTAAATGGCAGGATTAGGAAACGTCAGCTATGGCTTCCAGTTTCTTTAGGAGAGCTTCCGCTTTTTTGCGTTTAGCCGGATCATTATCGCGCGCAATGATACGTTGCAAAGTTGAGACTGCTTGTGAATCACCATTTTCAGCCATCTCAAAAGCCATTTCGTCACGTTTTTGATGATAGCTATAATCGTATTCCCTGAGATTCAGATCCCATTTTTTCCAATAATATTGAAAGTCTTTAGTTGGCCAGTTGGCATAGATGTCCTCCCATTCGGCAATTCCACCATGAGGAACCAGAGTTTTCTCTGAAATAGGTTCACTGACTTTTTGGTATCTGCCATCTAACGACAGGCGCAATTGGTTTGATCGATTGGGTAATCCTTTATGTACAGCCAAACTGTGAAATATTAGGAGATCGGATTGTTTGAATGGATTACCGACCCAAGTACCTTCGAGTGGATCAATGACTTCCATACCGCCCGCACCGAGCGAAGGGCGATGTTCATAAACTCCTTGTCGATGAGAACCTGTAGCAATCTGAAGGCCCCCCAGTTCTTCCGGGACATCAGACAATGGGATCCACGCGGTATAGGTATCGGGACTACCTTGAATGGGGATGAAATCCTGATGCGCCGGTGTAGTGAATGCATCCCGTTGTGGAAAAATCGTTCGACCGATAACACTCGGGTGTAATAATACAGTGTCACCTAAAAGTCTTTCGAATAAAGCGATTAATTCAGGATGGTGATAGATCGCTTGAAACTCCTGAAGTTTATACATTTGAAGATAGACTTCACTATACTTCGCCTCCGGCTCGACACAAAATCCGTTGAGATCGGCGATAGCCTGATCCAGAGGCGCATCTTTTTTTACCCAACCCGCACGGCGTGCAATTTCCAATAGTTGTAGTCTCAGACTTTCCAATTTGTCTGCCGGCATCAGTCCGCGAATAAATAGATAACCGTCGCGTTCCATACGTTTGCGCAACTCAGGGCCGTGATCAGCTACATCTGTAGAATCAAAAAATGGGTTCATTGTTATATATTAGTGATGAAAGATAATACTACGCTAGATCGAATACTCTATCAATAACTCATGCTATGATTCAAGTAAAGAAGCTAGACAATCGAAATTAAACGGACGAGCCGAGCAACCCTCTTGTCAGCTGAAAATCGGTATTTCCATGGGGAAATGACGCTGGAGTAAATTCTCGCGACGCGACGGCAATGATAAGGTTCAACAGCGCATCCGCATTGCGCCTAAGACTATCATCGAATATCAAATGGATGTCTTCTTCAAACTGAACGGAAATGTCCTTTTTATCCGTAACTTGAATCACAGGTATCATGGGGTGGCCTTGCATAGGATGTTCTCCAATACAGGCGACTATAATTTCGACACCCGTGCCACCTAAACCGGTTAATGATTCGACCCAGTGATTCGTTGGGCATTCGAGGATGTGGAACCCGGGAAGCTCAACTTTTTGTCCATAGGCAAGGGTGGGTATTAGAGCATGATCGCCTATGATCTTTTCTCGAAAGGATTCATTTTTAATAATTTCAGCATTTTCGGGAATGACCACGGTCGTTCCTGCGCCGACAAGATTTTGTATTAGATGGGCAACGCTCAGTGCGGTATTTTCAGATACGGGACCGGAACTGAGAAAACCTATGCTCAAGGCGTCTAGTCCGGTCTGCTCATAATTGAGTGAATTATCGGTTGAAATTTTCAAAGTAAACCAGTCCTCCACCTTCTTTAATACATTCTCCATACCACCATCTAATTGAATACTGGCCCAGCCAAAATTATCACTGTCGAGATTGCCTTGATGGAGTGAGTGACGCATAAAATCGTTATGTGTTTTCTCGCACCCGTGTTCGAGTAGGAGTCCGTATTTAACGAAAGGGTGTGTGAGATAGCCAATCAGTGTTCTTTTGTAGAGACTAATCGCAGATTCTCCCCCTAATCCGCAACCTTCGGTATGGACGAGCGAAACAAATCGGGATAATCCCTTTTCGCGCCCGAGTTGTTTTTTTGTTAATTGCATCGCGGCGATATTGGCAATTTGACCTGCGCAAAGACTGGTGGGGAGAATAAGCCCGATACAATCAATGGTATATCCATCTCCGGAACGAATACCTTTAAAATTCCTCACTTCCGTCTTGTCATTTTTCCTGATAGGAATGGGCTTCCCGTCTGGCGGGGGACGATTAAGCAGTTGAGTGAGATTACTTCCGTCCACTTGTTGCCAGTTTCTCCAGATAGAAACCTGAGAGTGACCAGCTATTTCCCCTTTGCTCAATCTTCCCGAGGCTGTCTCAATGGTATAAGCCAACATTTGAGCTCCCAGTTCATCCATTTTCTTGCCCTCCATATAAGCGCCGGCATTTACATCCATTTCGTGGGACAAAAGTTCATAACGGTTGCTCGTGGTTATGACTTTAATCGTCGGGACAAAGGGAAAATTAGTAATCGATCCATTGCCGGTAACAAAAAAAATCATGTTACAACCTGCAGCGACTTGCCCGGCGATACTTTCGAGATCATTACCCGGACTGTTCATAAAGTAATAACCCGGAGCGTTCATCCTCTCACTGTAATCTAACACTTCATCTAAACGGAGATCCGGATGTAACTTATTAGCGGCACCGATAGATTTTAGGTATATATTATAGAGCCCTCTGAACTTATTACCTCCAGATGGATTATCCTCGGCTGAATTCCCGTGCCAGGAAGAGTATTCTTTGTATTTTCTGATCATCTCAAGAAAGCGTTGTGCTGTAGACAGGTCTTTCACGTTTTTCAGGACATAGGATTCTGCCCCTATCAATTCATTCGTTTCCGCCAGTTGAGCGGATCCTCCATAACGAATAATCTCACGTGCGACCCAGGAAACAAGGGGATTGCCCGATATCCCTGAAAACGCGTCCGACCCTCCGCATTGAAGAGCAATCTTTAAATGTTCTACCGATTCATTGGTGCGGGTAATAGCATTTACATGAGGTAACCATGCCCGGATTACAGCTTCACCTTTATCCAGGCTTTTCTGAAAGCTACCATCTATTGTTAAAAATTTATGGAGCACCGAATCGAGAGGATAATTTTCTGACCGCAAATACGCTTGAAGCATTTGATTAGTCAGTGGTTCCGTCCCGTAGTCAACAGCGAGAACAGCGCCGACATTTGAGTGAACAATGAGTCCCGACAGGGTGCGCAAGAGAAGATCGATATTATTGGGACGTGTAGAATTGCCCCCTTCGGTGTGAGCGACAGCAACGATATTATCGATGTTGTTAAACTTATCAGACAAGCCCTGCATACGATCAGCTAACTGTCGAGCGTAGCTCGCGGTTCGTGAAGTCGTTCCCAGAATCACAATGTCATTTCTCGTGCCTACACCTCTTGCTTGCGATCGCCGGTAACCTTTGAAAGTGAGTGAGTGATCATAACGATTTACCTGAGTACCCGATGTGAATTTACTTTCATTAAGGAAATATGGAGCAACTTTGTCCTCAAAATTGGGTTTCTCAGGAAGCTTTATGCCAAGGTTTCTTAATTTAAGTTCTGAAAGGATATCCTCATTACACACGTAATCACCGGGTGCAAGTTCCACGGTCGCCATGCCAAAAGGCAGACCCCATGAAAGCAAGGGTTCACCCACTTCAATTTTTTCTGCCGCAAAGCGATGGCCGAGAAGAACGGTGTAATCGTTTTCAAACTGCTCACCCCGATGTTTAATTTTCGATCCAGCATCCAAATCTCTTGTGGCAATCGCCACGTTATCTCCCGGCGATGGAAGCCGAGCTACTTTTTGAAAATCAAATGATTGAGACATGGGTAAAAAGAAACAATTTAGCTCATTATTAAAGATATCGAATGATGTTCAATATAAGAAACGATGTTTTTCCTGAATTGACGCATTAGAAAGTATGCGGCATAAATGCCATCGCCTATTATGGGGGATTAGCTCAGTTGGTTAGAGCGCTTGCTTCACACGCAAGAAGTCGGCAGTTCGAGTCTGCCATCTCCCACCAGCCTTCGCCCGTTGGGCTACGGCTGGCAGGCCAGCTATCAGTACTCGAGACCCAACAGAACCTTCATTCGTCCCATGG
>Ga0114999_10010472_pt1 | contig 10035 bp, 10 predicted proteins | sample ArcticOcean_MG_C_3_FD_89820 | JGI IMG/M metagenome (GOLD analysis project Ga0114999, IMG submission 89820) | Marine microbial communities from western Arctic Ocean - ArcticOcean_MG_CB8_126 | ecosystem: Environmental > Aquatic > Marine > Oceanic | place: Arctic Ocean: Canada Basin | collected... | reverse complement strand
ATATATTCAAAGAATGGACCAGAATTTTTCAGAGAAGATAGTTCAAAAAGTTTCATTTCTAAAAATCTAAAAAATACTGAATTAATGTGGATTGGAACAAATGGAAAAATTATTTCGCTCGAAAAAAGAAAACATGCGGAAGCTGCCAAATTCTTGGCAGATTTTCTGAAAAAAGACCTCCAAACAGGCGTTCCAAAAGGTCTTCTAAATGATTTTAAAAAAGGATTTAGGATTTCTGTAGGAAGTAAAAATTTGAGCAAATCAATTAAAGAGGAAGCAAGTGAGTTGATTTCAACAGATGGCACAATCCTTCATTTCAATTAAGAAATTTTCCGAAGAACCATATTCACAAATTCTTGGATACCCAAAAGCTACTAATCGTCAAATAACATCAAGAATTAATGAATTAGAAAAATTAAAAATAAAATCTATTTTATTAACAGGGCCTACAACACTTGGGAAATTAGCAATTTTAGGAAAAGGGTATGTTGGAGTAGTTGTCCTAGCAAAAAAAGGAAACAAACAAGTTGCTTTAAAAATTAGAAGGACAGATTCGCAAAGAAAAGATATGAAAAATGAATCAATTTTGTTAAAATTGGTAAATTCAGTTGATGTTGGACCAAAAATGTTTGCAGTTAGTAAAAATTTTCTGGTAATGGAATACATTGAAGGGAAGAAAATTAGTAATTGGATAAATTTGTTAAAAGGTGTAGGTAGTGCAAAAAAATTAAAATTCACAATTAAAAAAATTCTTCAAGATTGTTACAAATTAGATAAATTAGGTTTTGATCATGGTGAATTAAGTAATGTATCAAAACATGTGATTGTAGGAAAAACAAAATCTACTTTGATTGATTTTGAGAGTTCAAGTACTAAAAGAAGACCATCAAATGTTACATCAATTACTCAAGCATTTTTTATCGGTTCAGGAATTGCAAGAAAAACTCAAAAAATTTACAAAATTCCACCTAAAGAAAAAATCATTAATGCTTTAAAACAATACAAACAAGAAAAATCCCAAGAAAATTTTGAACAATTATTAAAAATTTTAAAATTATAACATTGTAAATAATTTAAAATTTTAATTTTAAGAAATTAGGCTAAATTTTTAGAAATAATTTATTTTTTTAATAAAAATTGATTGTAATGGGATCGGCAGGATTTGAACCTGCGATCACTAGTCCCCCAGACTAGTATCATACCAAGCTAGACTACGATCCCTTGTCACAGAAAGACAAAATGAAAATATTAAATTGTCGTTTTAATTAGTATAATTATGAAAATTTGTAGTATCTGTCACAAAATTTCTGCAACTGAAGAAAATCATCTTGATTGTATCCAGAAAAAAAGTATTGAATTAGAAGATGTAGAATTTAAAAACAATATTCCTGAAAAACTTAATCTTTCAAAAAATAATCAGGAATTAGGAGTTGAGGTAAGAGCTATTTTGGAGCATCTTACAAAAGAAAAAGACACTGATGAAAAATTATAACCATTTTGATAATCGCTCTTTTTCAAATTCTTTCTTTTTAGATAGATTATCAGAGGATAATTCTGAAAGATTTGTTGAGGGTTTTGAGTGTGAAAACATGTCTACTTGAAGAACAGCAGCGGAATCTCGACCTGATTCAATGAAACAGCCACCATTTCCATCAAACAATGCAGTCTCTTTTTTTAATTGAATTTTTGAAATAATATTTTTAGCAACTGTAATTCCTTCACCTTCTGCAAATATTCCTGCTTTTGGAACTGCCAAATTTTCTCCTGCACTTAGAGTAGTTACGTCGCCTATAGCAAAGATATTTTCAAAAGAAGTTTTACAATCCCTATCAATTGGAATAAATCCAGGATTATTTGCTAAACCCGAATCATAGATTATTTTTGGTGCAATATGAGGAGGAATGGCTAAAAGTAAATCAAAATCTGCTTCACTGTTTTCAAAAATTAGTTTCTTTGATTCAACAGATTTTATTTTACATGAATTATGAAAAGTAATTTTTTCAGCATTTACAAGTTCAAGAATTTTTTTACTTATTTCAGCACCTGCTGCTGGTAAAGTTATAGGAGCTGGACTATAGAAATTAATCTCCACAGAATCACGTACACCACGTTTTCTAAGCATAGAATCTATTAGTAAACTAGCCTCAAATGGTGCTGGCGGACATTTGTAAGGCATTCCCATTATCGAGATTGCAATTTTTCCAGATTCTATACTTTCAAGTTTGTTACGAATTTCTAATAGCTGATTATGATCATATAGATTAAATCCATTTTCCACTAATCCAGGAATTTTTTGGGGAGCTAAAATTACTCCTGTAGAAATAATTAAAAAATCAAATGAGACATTTTGTAATTTAGTTTTAATATGTTTATTTTGTATATCAATTTCAATGATTTCATCTTTGATGAAATTAATTTCTTTTTGTAATAATCCAGTTAATGAACCAGTTGAATTTTCAAAAGTTCTTGTTCCATTTATTATCCATAATTTTGCAAATCCTACCATAAACCAATCTTTTTTGTCTATTACAGTGATTTTTACTTGTGAAGAAGATAGAGAGTTTCTTAATTCATTTGCACTTGAGAGTCCACCAAAACCACCTCCCAAAATTACAACATGAGGAATGTCAGACAATTTATCGCTCTTGGGTTGTGGGTCTAATTAGAATCTCATTTACATTAACGTGAGATGGTGAATCAACTGCATACAATATTGCATTTGCAATATCTTCTGCTTGTAACGCTTCCATCTTTTTTGTATTCTCTACAAAGCCTTTCAATGATTCATCTGTAATTGTATCATTAAGTTCTGTAGCTACAACACCTGGTTCAATACTAGTAACTCTAATGTTTGAACGAACACTAAATTCTTGTCGTAATCCTTCACTAAATGCTGCAACTGCATGTTTTGTTGCACAATAAACACTACCAGCAGGAAATACTATTCTTCCAGCTACTGATGAAAGATTTACAATATGACCAGATTTTTTTTCTTTCATATGAGTAATTACAGCCCCAGTAGAGTACAAAACACCTTTAATATTCACATCAATCATTCTATCCCATTCATCTACCTTTAGACTTTTGAAGAAACTCAAAGGCATAAGCCCTGCATTGTTTACCAAAATATCAATAGAATTCCATTTTTCCAAAACTGCTTTAGCAAAATTTTCACATTCTTCTCTTTGAGTTACATCTAATCTTTGGAAAAAAACTTCTCCACCATTATCAGAAATTTGTTTTGCAAGAGCTTCCAATTTATCTACTCGTCTTGCACCAATAGCAACTTTAGCTCCTGCTTTAGATAGTGCTAAAGCAGTTGCAAATCCAATACCACTACTAGCTCCTGTAACTATTGCAACTTTATTTTTAATCATTTAATCGCGTTAAATCTAATCATCGTAAAAATGTTTAGACGGTTGATTCACAAAAAAATTGTATTTATAAAATGAGAATAATTAGTTAAATCATGGAATTAGAAAAATGTGCATATTGTGGTGATTTAACGGATATGCCTTTTCATTGTAATTATTGTAAGGACCCATTTTGTGCAGAACACAGATTACCTGAAGAACATAGATGTGTAAAACTAACCCAAATTAGAGCAAAAAGATTTGGGGAAAAGAAAGTGATTAGAGATGGAGGTAGAGATAAATCAAATATCTTCAAACGAATGTTTGGTAGATTTAAAAATTAGTAAGGGCTTTTTTCAGGAGAAATTTTTGCACGTTTTCCTTGATAGATTAATGCAATAGCTAATGCAAACATTACCATTGCAGTTAATGGGAAATTTTGAGGTGCAGGTAAAATGAACCAATAGTAAATACCAAAACCAATCGAAACTATAGCTTGTGTCCACAATTTAATCCATTTTGGAACTTTGATTAGTCTGCTAATTACTTCTACAATAAAAATTCCGATTACAGGATAAATTGTATAAAAGAGAAAGTCAACTACGTCAACACCTGTATGAGACATATTTAATGAAAATAATAGGTATAATTTCTATCTAATCTTCCCAACGAACTTTGGTTGCAATATTTTTGGCAATTAATGCTTGAGCATTTTCATATGGAATAGTGGCTATATCTTCAGTTTTGAATGGACCATATTTTTCCAAATCAGCTCCTACAATTTCATCTACTTCATTAAGAAATCTAATGACAATTTTCTTTGTTTTATGATTTTGGGCTAAAGATTCTAGGAATTTTGATTTTCCATTAATGGTTGCAGAAAGAACCATCTCTCTTCTTTCTTGCTGTTCTTCCCCTGAATCTAAAATGAATTTTTCTTCGTCTAAAAGATTTCCAATCTCAATATCATTTAATTTAAAAATTTTATCTAATCTAATGTGGATTAATAATGATGCCAATTCAGTTGCCATCTCAATCATAGTATCTTTGATTTTACTTTCAACACCATCAAATTCTTGTTTTTTTAGATTTCCTATAAAATCAGATAGATTCCTGTAATAATTTTGGTTAATTTCCAATAGAGAGGTTTCTTCAGTTTCCCGTAGTACTGTATAATGTAACGAGTTGATAGTGATTTGATTGGATTCTGACATATCTTACCTAATCCTTAAATGCTGGATGTATTTGTGTTTGATTGAAGTACAAAAATTGCCCTATAAAGTTAGTCACGGTAAAGCAATCCAAGTAACATATTCACCAGAGGAAGTTTTCTCTAGAATTCAACATGAAGGTATTCAGTTTATTGATCTACAGTTTACTGGATTAACTGGTCATTTTCATCATACCACAATTTCTGCCAATACTTTTACACCTGAACAAATGCGTGATGGATTACCAAAATTAGATGGTTCATCAATTATTGGGTTTACCAGTATTGATGATTCAGATTTACTCTTAAAACCTGATCCAAACACATTTGCAATAATTCCTTGGTTGACAGAAAATAAAACAGCAAGAATGCTTTGTGATGTTTATTGGGGAGAAAATAGAGGAAGACTATCAAGAGATCCTAGAGGTGTTGCCCAAAATGCTGAGAAGTATGTTAAATCTCAAGGGTTTGATTTTAGTACATGGGGTCCAGAAGTAGAGTTTTTTGTTTTTGATAAAGTACATTGGGATGTTCTAACTCCATACAAAGGACAATCATATTCAATTGAATCAAAAGAAGCCCCATGGAGTAATGAAGGTGATGGATATCCAATGGGATTACAAGAAGGATACTATCCAAGTACACCAGCTGATACTCTTACACCGTATAGAAATGAATGTGTAAATATTCTTAATGAGAATTTTGGAATTTTGTGTGATAATCATCATCATGAAGTTGCAACTGCAGGGCAATGTGAGATCGATATCAAATATGATTATATGACAAATGCTGCAGATGCTGCACAATCTTACAAATATGTAATTAGAAATGTTGCACAAAAATATGGAAAAGTTGCAACAATGATGCCAAAACCAATTGCAATGGATTCAGGATCTGGAATGCATGTTAATGTTAGTTTATGGAAAGGAAAGGAAAATGCATTTTATGATCCAGATGATGGAATTGAGTTGAGCCAGCTTGGAAGATATTTCTGTGGTGGAATTATTAATCACGCAAAAGCATTATCTGCAATTTGTAATCCTACAACCAATTCATATCATCGATTAGTTCCAGGATATGAGGCTCCAGCATATATTGCATGGAGTTCAGGAAATCGTTCAGCTATTGTAAGAGTTCCAAAACATCTAACAGGTAAACAATATTCACATCTTAAAAGATTAGAGTTTAGAGCTCCTGATCCTTCATCAAATCCATATCTCGCATTTTCTGCAGTAACAGCTGCTGGATTGGATGGAGTCAAAAAGAAAATGGATCCTGGAGAGCCAGTTAATGAAGATATTTTTAAGATGACAAAATCTGATAGGGCTAAAAAAGGAATTGGGGTCCTCCCAAGAAATCTAAGTGAAGCCTTAGATGAATTGGAGAGTGATAGAAAATTCCTTCTACCAATTTATACAAATGATGTTATTGACAAAGTTATAGAATTAGAAAGAAGGGATCAACGTGAGATTGCAATCAGACCACATCCTCACGAATTCTATTTGTATTTTGATGTCTAGACCGTTCTTGAAAATTTAAAGATATAATGGAATTACAATTATAGAAAATCTAGTTCTAAGAAATATTCTTTTTTATTCTAAGATGTAGTTATTTTGTAAATATGATAATTGATTAAACTTTTTAAAATAATATTTTTAAAAATTACTTACATCATTCCGCCCATATCAGGCATTCCACCCATTCCAGGTGGCATTCCACCCATTCCAGGTGGCATTCCAGGTGGCATTCCCCCTTCTCCGCCACCAGGTGGTCCCCCACCAGATTTTTGGGTAGCAATAACATCATCAATTCTAAGAATCATACATGCAGCTTCTGCAGCTGCAGATACAATTTGAAGTTTAACTGCAAGTGGTTCAATAATATCACTAGATTTCATATTAGCAATCTTACCTTTCATAACATCAATTCCAGTCCATTTTTCTCCTTTTTGTTGTTTTGAACGAAGAAGAGTTAATGTATCAATTGGATCCATTCCAGCATTTTCAGCTAAAGTTAATGGGATTGATTCTAAAGCATCAGCAAATTTTTCAGCAGCTAGTTGTTCTCTTCCTTCAAGAGATTTTGCCCAACTTCTAAGTTTAGTTGCAGCAAAAGTTTCAGGAGCACCACCGCCTGCAACGATTTGAGGTTTTTCAATTACATCTTTTACAACCATAAGTGCATCATGAACAGAACGTTCAACTTCATCCACAACTCTTTGAGAACCTGCACGTAAAAGTAAAGTTACAGACTTTGGATGTTTACATCCCTCTACAAATACCCATTTGTCTTCTTCAATTTTTCTTTCTTCAACAAGTTCTGCACTACCAAGATCTTTCTCAAATAGATCATCTAGGTTTGTTACAATTCTAGCACCTGTTGCTTTTGCAAGTTTTGTAAGATCACTTTCTTTAATTCTTCTAACTGCAATAATTCCAGCTTTTGCTAGATAATGTTGTGCCATGTCATCAAGTCCTTTTTGACAAAGAACTACATTTGCACCAGAACCAATTACTTTGTCTACCATTGTTTTTAGCATTCTATTTTCTTCATCTAAAAATGATTTTAATTGTTGAGGATTTGAAATGTTAATTTTTGCATCAGTTTCAGTCTTGCTGACTTCTAATGCAGTATTAATTAAAGCAATTTTTGCATCAATAATTTTTTTAGGCATACCTCCATGAACAATTTCTTTGTCTAGAACAATTCCCTGAATAATAGTAGAATCTTTCATAGAACCGCCTGCTTTCTTTTCTACTTTGATATCATCAATATCAACATTATATCTATCAGTATCTTTTTCTGAAACAGCAAGAACTGCTTTTACAGTTATTTCTGCTAGTTGATCAGAATCTTTTCTAACAAGTTTAGTTTGCATTGAAGTTTTTGCAATTTTAGTAAGAATATTTTTATCATTTGCAGAAATTGTGTCTGCAATACTTTCAAGGAATTGTTTTACCTTTTTTGCAGATTTTCTATAACCATCAACAATGATTGTTGGATGAACATCTTGATCAATTAATGATTCAGCATGTTCAAGTAAACTTCCTGCCAAAACAACAGCAGAAGTTGTTCCATCTCCTACTTCATTATCTGTAGTTTTTGAAATTTCAACAAGCATTTTTGCTGCTGGATGTTGAACATCGATTTCCTTTAAGATGGTTGCACCATCATTTGTAATAGTAACATCACCTAACGAATCAACAAGCATTTTATCCATTCCTCGTGGACCTAGACTAGTATGAACAATTTCTGAAACAATTTTACATGCAGCAATGTTATTCTTTTGTGCATCACGACCTTTAGTTTCTGTTCCACCTTCTTTAAGAAGAACAACAGGCATATTTCCTTTTGATGTTGCTTGCATACCCATAGTTGCAAAAACTTAAGATTCCCCTTTTATACCTTCCAGATCAATCAATCAAAATATTCCCAAACTATCGGTGTTTTTAAATTGGGAAAATTTAGTCTCAAATTATGGCTAAATCACAAAATAAGGAAGCTTACAATAATATTTTTACAAAATTAAAGGATCATCACAAATGGTTTGCAAATTCAATTCCATTGATTGCAAGTGAAAATGTTCCAAGTCCAGCCGTACGTGAAGCAATTATTTCTGATTTTGGTAACAGGTATGCTGAAGGTTGGCCTGGAGAAAGAGTCTATGCTGGATGTGTCTACATTGATGATGTAGAGTTTGAATGTATGAAATTAGCTAAAAAATTATACAAAGCAAAATTTGCTGATGTACGTCCAATTTCTGGAGTTGTTGCAAATTTAGTAGTATATTCTGCTTTTACAAATCCAGGAGATGTGATGTTAGCACCTTCTATTCCTGCGGGTGGACATATTTCTCATGGGAAAAAGGAACATTCTGGAACTGCAGGGTTGGTTCATGGATTAGAAATTGAATTTTATCCATTTAATGCTCAAGAAATGACAATTGATGTAGATAAAACAAAACAAAAAATAAAAGAGCTAAAAAAAATTAATCGTCTTCCAAAGATGGCAATGTTTGGTGGTTCATTATTCTTATTTCCACATCCTGTCAAAGAATTATCAGATTTTCTAAAAAGTTATGATATGCATATCAATTATGATGCAGCTCATGTTGCAGGATTAATCGCAGGAGGAAAATTCCAAGATCCTTTACGTGAAGGTGCAGATACAATGACAATGAGTACTCATAAAACCTTGTTTGGTCCACAAGGTGGACTTGTTTTAGGTTCTAAAGAACATGAAGAGGTAATTAAAAAAGCAACATTCCCAGGTCTTACAAGTAGTCATCATATTCATCATATGGCAGGAAAAGCAGTTGCATTTGCAGAAGCTTTAGAATATGGAAAAGATTATGCTGTACAAGTTATAAAAAATGCAAAGTTATTAGCTGATGCATTAAGCGATGCAGGATTCAAAGTGTTGGGAGAAAGTAGAGGATTTACACAATCACATCAAATTGCAGTCAATGTTTTAGATTATTCTGATGGGGGTAAAGTTGAAGCAGATTTAGAAAAAGCTAACATTATTGTAAATAGACAACTTATTCCAGGTGATATTAAAGCTGGAAGGAATTATTTCCATCCAGGAGGAATAAGATTAGGAGTTTCAGAAATTACTCGACTTGGAATGAAAAAATCTGAAATGCAAGAAATTGCTTCTTACATTAAGCAAGTCATAATTGAGAAAAAAGATCCAAAGAAGATTCTATCAAAAGTGAAATTCTTGAGAAAAGATTATCAAAAAGTGAAATTCTGTTTTGATAATAAATTAGGTGCTTACGAATATGTCAAACTTAGATAATTTTTAAGAATAATCAGTAAGTAGTTGTTGATCTCCTTTACTTTTACCAAATACTAATTCTATCTCATCTGAGAGTGCATGTATTCTTCCTTTTTGATATTCACCAACATCATATTTTTCAACAAGTCTTTTCGCAAGTTTTAGATATTTTTCTACAGAACCTCTAGTGATTGTAGGAATTAGTTTATAAGAGCAAGTACAGGTCTGAATTAGAGGCATACGACGAAATGATTTCCCACAACCAGTACACCTAAAACTTTGTCTAGCATATGCTCTAAGATTACCCATAATATCAGGAACAAGGTGAGTTGAGATAACATTTGAAACAATTTCTGAAGTGTTTACTGCATCAATTAATTCAGCATTTCTTACTTGCATGTCGAATTTATCAAGCATTGAGCCAAGTGTAGAATATGCACTCCGTGATTTAGAAGTAGTTAATGATGAAGTTTTGTGTGTAAAGAAATAATCATAAAATTGTCTTTCAGTATCAATTCGTGATTCTACAATTTCTACTGATTTTACATTTGATGCTTTTTCTGATTGAAGAGTAGATTCAAAGAATTCTAGAGGAAGTAGTTTTGTGACCTCAAGATTATGTGCTTGAGATTGAGATTCATGTGGTAAAACAAGAGGTTGAATAAGTAATGGTGCATCCATTAAACCTCCTAT
>Ga0114999_10010471_pt1 | contig 10036 bp, 8 predicted proteins | sample ArcticOcean_MG_C_3_FD_89820 | JGI IMG/M metagenome (GOLD analysis project Ga0114999, IMG submission 89820) | Marine microbial communities from western Arctic Ocean - ArcticOcean_MG_CB8_126 | ecosystem: Environmental > Aquatic > Marine > Oceanic | place: Arctic Ocean: Canada Basin | collected... | reverse complement strand
TGGTGTCTGGAGAACGGATTGGAGTATGGCACTCGTAAGCAGCTGTTAGACCGGGGTGTGTCAGTGGACGACTTGCCTCGCAACATAGGCTTAACCCTAGAAGAAATCGGCATAAGGAAAGTAGGAACCAAGAACGTAAGCCGGACTGAGTTCGAGATGAAGAAATTGAGCCTTATGCGTTTTCAGTTTACAGTGGTTTGTCTCCGAAACAGTCGGTGAAGTCAGGTGGTATGATGAAGATGCCTAAGAATCCGTTGGGTGAGGGAGAGATGGAATCGTCTCACATCCTAACCGGAGGCGATCCCTTTGCTTACGCTGAAAAAGTCACACCTGGAGTATTCAGTGCCTTGCCGGACTCGAATGACACCTTGGAAGTCAATGAGTACAACAGCATTCCTGAAGAACCTGTAGGAAGGCGGCTCGCTTTCGCGAAGTGGCTGGCGAATCCAAAAAACACCCTGGTTTCCCGGTCCATGATCAATCGCGTATGGAATTATCATTTTGGTCATGGGATTGTGGATACGCCGAATAATTTTGGTGCCATGGGTGGTAAGCCCAGTCATCCGGAACTGCTCGATTATTTAGCATCTCGCTTTGTGGAATCCGGCTGGTCGGTTAAGGCCATGCACCGCTTGATCATGTCGTCCAAAACGTACCAACGGTCGACCAATTATAGACATCGGGATCGTTTGGATGAGAAGGATCCGAACGGGAAATCGTACGCGGCGTTTGATCCTCGTCGGTTGAGTGCTGAGGAAATTCGGGATAGCATACTTTTTGTATCTGGAGAGCTGAGCCCGCTGGTGGGAGGCCTACCAGCGTTACCAGAAATTAATCGGGATGTTGCTACTCAACCTCGTCAGGTGATGGGCTCCTATGCCGCCTCCTACGAACCGGCCCGGACACCAGAGGAGCGCAACCGTCGTTCCATATACGCCAAGAAAATTCGTGGCTTGAGAAACCCGTTTATGGATGTGTTCAACCAGCCGAGCCCGGATGAGTCCTGCGAGGCGCGACAGTCGTCCACGGTGACACCCCAGGTCTTTAGTTTATTTAACGGTGAAGATACGCTGAACCGTTCGGTGGCAGCTGCGATTGATTTGCTTGAGAAGAACAAGAGTCGCAAAGCAGTGATCGAAGATCTTTTTAAACGCGCTTATGGCCGGAAACCGAATCGTCAGGACACGAAGGTTTGTCTCGAACATTGGAAGAAAATGGAAGCCCGCCATGCGCAACTTGAATTCGCTCCCCGTGAATTACCTCGTGAAGTTGTTCGATCGGCTGTGGAAGAAATGAGTGGAGCTCCGTTTGAGTTTACGGAAGTTCTTTTTGGATTCGACGACTACGTGGCTGATCCCGGATTGGCTGATGTAGATATTGAAACACGCGCGTTGGCGGATCTTTGTTTGGTGGTGTTTAATTCGAACGAGTTTATCTATGTCTACTAATCTCTATCGTCTCAACCACCTCCAATTGGGCAGAAGGGGTATAATTTTAAAATTCATCCGAGATGCATTATATCAAATATGGGATTGGCTTGGCCGAAATGGCATTTCAAAGAATGCCCAATTGGTGGCTAAAATCGACATGCGCGAATTGCTGCGTTCCAGTCCGCAAACCACTTGGTCACGTAGGATACTACGCTCCCGCGCTTGTATGAAGACTGCGCCTTGCCTTTCATCACATCTAAATTTTTTGAAACGATAGGACGTCATGAAAATCAAATCATTGCATTTTAGGGTAGGGCGGTTTTGCCAAAACCGCCGTTGGTACGATTATCGATGGACATTCCGCAATCGGCTCGCTCGGCGATCGAGCCCTACCTTCTCCCCATAATTCCTTTTTGAGCCAAATGAATAAAAAATTCCAACGAGATCTTATCAAGAATTTAAACACGGCAAAGTCGCTCAATCGTCGTGACTTCATTTACAGTATGGGTGCGAGTCTTGGCAGTATTGCACTGACCAGCATGTTGCCGTCGAATATTTCAGGTGCTACCGCTAATGCCAACGGACCGCTGACGGTCAAAGATCCGCATCATCCCGCCAAAGCCAAGAACGTAATCTTTATGATGATGGAAGGTGGTCCTAGCCACATCGACACCTTCGATCCGAAGCCTCAACTTCATAACATCCATTTACAAAAATTTACTCGTGGTGGGGAAAACAAGTCGGCCATGGAGAGTGGTACTCGTTACTATGTGCAGAGTCCGTGGGAAGCACGACAAGTGGGTCAATCCGGTGCCTGGATGACGGAGCCATGGCAGCACCTGGCTGATGTGGCTGACGACATTTGTTTCTACCGCGGTTGTCAGGCCGAATCAGTCAATCACCCGACGGCACTGTTTCATATGAATACGGGAAACCGTTTTGGTGGTGAAGCGGCCATGGGGTCCTGGGTAACTTATGGGTTGGGATCGGAAAATCAGGACCTTCCGGGCTTCATTGTTTTACCCGAACTTTCCTACCCGCAGGGTGGGGCGCCCAACTGGGGCAATGGATTTCTCCCTGCTCATTACCAGGGCACACCACTTCGGCCGCAAGGAACGCCCATTCTCGATTTGAAACCACCCCCTGGCATCACAGCCGATCATCAGCGGGCAAACCTGGATCTACTCAGTCGCTTTAATCACGACCACCTCGAAGAGCATCCCTGGCAGGATGACCTGCAGGCTCGCATGTCCAATTACGAACTGGCCTTCCGTATGCAGGCCCAGGTTCCAGGCATCCTCGACATCGATGAGGAAGACGAAAAGACCAAGGAGCTTTACGGCGTCGGAAACGACGAAACCGAGGTCTTTGGTCGCAAGTTACTCCTGGCACGTCGCTTGGTTGAGAAAGGCGTTCGCTTCATCCAAGTCTATTCCGGCGGTTGGGATTCGCACGATTTCCTCGAGCGCGCTCACGGTTCCCGCATTTCAAGTATCGATAAACCGATTACAGGTCTGATAAAGGACCTAAAAGCGCGGGGAATGCTGGATGACACTTTGATTGTTTGGTGTGGCGAGTTCGGGCGCAGTCCCGATAATGGAATCCGTGACGGAGGAGCAGCCTATGGGCGTGATCACAATTCCAAAGCGATGACCATGTGGTTCGCAGGCGGTGGCGTGGCTGGTGGAACGACTGTTGGTGCAACTGATGAGATTGGAGGGGTAGCGGTGGATGTGGTTCATCCCATTCGCGATGTCCATGTTACTTTGCTTCACCTGCTAGGCCTCGATGACAACCGCCTGACTTACTTCAGCGGCGGGCGTTTCAAACAACTCTCGCAGTTCGGCGGGAAAGTGATCCCAGAGTTGATAGCTTAGCTCGAGTTTTTCAGTGGATGGATTCGAAAAAAGATGAGTTAGTGTTGCCGTTTAGGGCGCTGTTGACTGTGCTATCTTAGGGGATTCGCAATTATCCTGAGGTTTAACTAAATAACCTTGGGGAGCTCTGGAAATTTGCTCAGCTCCATACTAGAACAATCCCATTGAGCAGGAAACGAATAGAAGAGTATTTGGGTTGGGTGATTTTATAAAACTGTTATGGTGACTGTTGACCGGTCGGCCCCTAATTTCATCGACTGAAATTGACTAGTTCTTTCTATCCATTTCCAATGACCCTGTAATTTTATTTTTTCCTTTCTCAGATCCCCTCTATGGCTTAACGAAGCCCTTGACCCACAAAGCAAATCTCTAGAAACCGTGATAAAAAAAATACTACGTAAATTCCGTTATTACTTTATGCGATTGTCAGGTATGGAGCAGCTGCGACGAGAGGTAGGGGAACTTAGGCAGTTAACGCTCAAGGCAAATTCACTTTCAGAGTATTCTTTAATAGATATGAGTGCTGTTAAAACCAGTCCTGTCTACAAGCGATGTGCAGAAATTATTACCCTCTTATCTCCTATGGATGTAGATGGAGGTTCCTATGTTCCTATGTTCGTATGGGTAAGAAGTTCGATGGGGGATATGTGATGTTGGACAGCTTTAACAGGCAAAATGTGGATGCTGCTTATAGTTTTGGGATAGATAATGATGTCTCCTGGGACCTAGATATGGCTAGACGTGGAATCGATGTATTTATGTTTGATCATACGATCTCAAAATTACCAAGGGACCATACAAAATTTCATTTTTTTAAAGGTAGGGGTTACTGGACACCAGAAAGATAAAAAGCTATCAAGCTTGAGTGAGCTACTCAGAGAGGGTGGCCATGAAAAGAGCAACAATCTGATCATGAAGATGGATATTGAGAGCGCAGAGTGGGACGTTTTTGACGAGACACCTTCTGTTGTTATCAACCAGTTCTCGCAAATAGTCTTGGAGCTGCACGGTCTGATTCCTGATAGAAAAGAGGAAGGCCCATCATTGATCCTCAAGGTGCTCGAGAAGATTAATGAGACCCATCAATGTATTCATGTTCATGCAAATACTTACGATGGTATATTGTGGGTCGGTGATAACGTGCTACCGGATTTGATCGAGGTGACTTACGTCAGACGCGAAGATGTTCACGATAGACTAATAAAAAACAAACGGCGATTTCCAACTAAACTGGATTATCCAACTTTTGAAGGTTTACCGGATCTTAAGCTGGGAACTTTTCGATTGATTGAGTTTTTGTAGGAATTCGAGAAGTAGATTGCTCACTGCCTTTGGTTGCTCCTGCTGCACCCAGTGACCGGCATCGTTCACCATGTGCACCCCTTGCATATTTGTGCATGCGCTGTTTTGCATGCGTTCGAGTGCGCCCGGGCTTTGGTAGGATCCCCAGTCGTTGGCCCCAGCGATGAAGAGAGATGGTTGATCGATTGTCCTGCCTGCGAACAGCTGCATCTCAGCTGAACCGACGCTTCCTGAACGGTACCATTGAAGGCCTCCCTGGAAACCCGTACGTTCAAATTCCTCACTATAAATCCGCAACTCGTCCTCGGTTAACCATTTGCAGGATGAGATCTCCGTCGCGGTTGGCATTTCTCTGTTCACGGATTCTGCCATGCCCTTGTCCAAGTCCATAATGTAATACCTAGGCATCTTGGACATTTGGTCTGCCGTCCGGTCCTTTAGAGTGAAGGGTTTGTTACCCTCCCAGTCAGCGCTCTTGAAATGGTAGTAGGCACGTAAAAATGCATGAATCCCTTGTGGGGCGTTTCGCATATTATCATTCGCCTCGCGGGTCTTATAATACTCCTGATAATGTTTCCGTGGACTTGGAAGCGCAGCCAAATCGTCAGACAATCTGGATGCCTTTGTAAGGTCAGTCGCAGCGTGTTGATTGTTGGCTGTGTCAAATGGGAGCTCTGGTGTACCGCTAAAAGGGGCACTCATCAAAACAACGGAACGAAATACGTCCGGCCGCGAGACTGCGCACCAAGCTGCGATGGGAGAGCCAAAATCATGTCCAACCACTGCGGCAACCGAGTGGTACCCTAAGGCTGAAACCAACCCGAGTGCATCCCTGACTATGTTGAGTCGCCTGTATGAGGCTAGATCGCCGTCGTAATCAGGATCCCAACCGGTCGTACGGCCGTATCCACGCTGGTCGGGTGCGACCACATGGTATCCAGCTTCGGCAAGCGGGAGCATCACCTTTCTCCAACTGTAAGCTAGCTCGGGAAAGCCATGTAACAGCAATACGCACGGTCGATTCTCAGTTTCGAAGCCAGCTTCCAGAATGTGGATATTCAGGCCGTTGACGTTGTTCACAAACCTGGAACGTATTCCTTGGGGCAGTACATCTTTGCTGTAGGTCACTTTTTCGTTTGTTATTGTTTGTTCTTGAAATTCGAACTGAGTTGCCCGTCGAGTTTCATTGTTCGGCTCCGCAGATCGTAAGTTAGGCTGCATGACCAGCATACCGAGGGTGAATACGATTCCTTGTAACAGCTGGCGTTGGGATAGGAATCCGCATTCCAACCGAGTGAGCAGATTGTTGTTTGGAGTCGACAAGATTTATTTTCAGATAGGCGGGCATGAAAAACAGACCCGGAGATTTTATTTTGTACCGTTATTTATAGAGTGTTAACACGTCCGAATCAACTGATTCGAAATAGTCCATAAGTTGCTTGTGCAATGCATTTGCTTTTCCCGGTTGAGCCTTTGCCAAGTCTTTCGTTTCGCCCAGGTCGTCCTTCAAATTAAAGAGTAGCTGTTTCTCTTCCTTCCAGAATTTCACTAGTTTGTAATCGCCCACCCGGATGGCCGTGTGCGGGTAGCCGTCATTGTAGCGATGAAACACGAGCCCCGAGTTGGGCCGTTGAACGGTTCCTCGTCCATTGTTTTCGAGAAGGGCACGAAAACTACCTCCATCAATGTCGTTTGGCATGGCCTTTTTGTACCCCACGATATCGGCAATCGTTGGTAAGATATCCCAACCGACCACCGGCACATTGCAAAAGGAATTCTCTTTTACTCCAGGTCCGCGCACAATAAACGGAACGCGAATACCGCCCTCAAACGTTACCCACTTTCCACCACGAAGTGGAGCGTTCCGACTGGGGGATTCATAAGTCGTGGGATTGGATAGATTCCGACTGGTGTTCGGAGGAATCCAACCTGCTGCGCCGTTGTCGGCCATATAAATCACGTAGGTCGAGTCGGCGATTCCAAGCTTGTCGATCATGTCCAGGATTTTTCCGACTCCGACATCCAGATCCTCAGTCATGCCGGCGAAGGCGGGTACGTTGTGCTTCTCACCTTTAGGTAATTGTTCGTATTTTTTAAGAGATTCGCGGCGCGTTTGCATGGTTACATGCACCGCCCAGTGAGAAATTTGTAGAAAAAATGGACGCTTGTCTTTTACATTGCGCATCATGAAATCTAACGATCGATCAGTGAGACTGAATATTCGTTTGGGATCTTCCGTCACGGTATATTTGTTCCACTTTTCTTTGCTGTTGAAACCAGATGTAATACTGCCGGGTTGGTTTCCCACATTGCCGTCGCTTTCATCGTAACCGAAGTGTTCCGGAGCGATGTCGGTGCGGTGATCCCACTTTCCGAAGTGGGCGGCCTGGTACCTTGAATCGACCGATTTAAGTAAACGTGGAATGGTGAGGTGCGTATTCCCCACTGGGTATTCTGTCTCATAGACTTCGTTCCCTTGCCGCACCGGCATCTGCCCTAACTGCAAGCTGCGGCGGGTCGGACTGCACAAGGCTGCCGGAGCATAACCCTGGCTGAAGCGCATGGCCTGGCTAGCAAAACGCTCAAGGTTCGGCGTCTGAAAATAGTCGCTCCTGGAGTCTTTTAATGCGGGGTGCATCTGTACTGAGGTGGCAGGCCATCCCTGATCATCTGACAAAATAAATACGAAGTTTGGAGAACTCGGCACGGCCTGAGTTTTAATTGTTGCGGCGCTTGTCCACAATGCAGCAACCAAACTTAGAACCAGCATTCGAAAATGGATATATGATATTCGATTTGCTTTCATAAGGGCTAATTTTTCTTCCAGTGTTTGTCGGCAAAGTCCATGTAACGTTGCCAGTCATATTGTTTGAGGTCGTGTTCGCCACCTCGAATGTGATACCCGATTCGGCCTATATGTACGGGGCTTTCAACCGCGGGCATGTGTTCTGTTTCAAATCCTTTCACACCGAGGAGATGATAAGCAGGTTCGGCATTGACGGCGGCCAGAAATTCTCCTCGGGGATCGGCCCAGAGATCTTCGCTTGCACTGGCAACGTACAGCAGGCGCGGTGCCGCCAACGCCAATAACATATGCTGATCAAAGGGCATAGTTTCTTCTTTAGAGTCGAATTGTTTGTAGTTCTCGCAGTACCAGTGTGGGTTCTTCCTGTTTAAGATGTCGACCGGGTTACCGATCTTTCGGCGGCTAAGCGCTGCACCGCCACAACCCGAACTGTTTGAAACTACCAGGGCAAAACGCTCGTCGAGCGCCCCGGCCCAAAGCGATGCTTTGCCTCCACGGGAATGTCCTACGACGCCAATACGCTGATGGTCGATGTCATCATCCGTTTCCAAATAATCCATAGCTCTGCTTGCGCCCCACGCCCATGCTGCCAACGTACCCCAAGCGTCAGGCTGTCGAGGGCCTGGTCCGTCGAACTGTGCGTGTATCAGATCTTTGAATTCATCAAATTCATCGTCGTCCAGATCACCAGCGTAGAAGGTTATCGCCGTGTATCCTCGTGCAACCAAGTCTTCTGCCGGCCAAAACCCGGTTTTCTTTTCACGAGTCGGATCGAGGTTACTCCTGTCGCGGTGCGATATCAAAAGAAACCCCGGCGCCGGTCCTTCAAACTGATTGGGAATAAAGATTATCAGATTCATCTTCAGGCTTTTTCCTGTGCCACTGAAATTGATTTCAACTTGTTTGCGCGTAGCTTCGCCGCCCATGGAGTGGCGGTCCAAATTGTGAATCTTGAAAGTTATTCCCTCTGGGCGATTGAGTGGAGCCCGTCCGTAGGCGTGTTTTTTAAACAATTCAATGATTTCTGGTCGGCGTTGTTCACGCCAAGTCACAGCATCCAAAACTTTACCTCCGGCAGCCAGTTCTAGTAATTCCGGTAGCTTGTAGGCTGGGATATTTTCTTCTCGGAAATTTGTAACTCGACCACGTTCTAAATCTCGCGCCTCCAGTTTGTCCACAAGTGATGGCGGAGCCACCCATGATGACATGGAAATCTCCTCCGAGCTTGCTTGAAAGATGGCGATAGAGGTCATCATCAAAAAGGAATGAATACATCTCTGGAGAAGTTTGGATGATTTCATTCGAATAATGTTAATTGCCAAGAACGCATTGATGAAGCGTAAAAGGGATAGAGATAGTCACTCTACTTGATGGCGACCAAACTTTGGGTGGTTCGGAAGTAGAGTGTCCCTTGTGAAATTGCAGGAGTTGCCAAACAGGGTTCTCCCATCGGGTTGTTGGCAAGCACTTTGAACTCAGGTCCGGCGGCCAGGACGTGGACGAATCCGCTTTCTGAAGCGCAGTAAATTTTGCCGTCAGAGGCTACAAGCGAAGCAATGATTGAGGCTGGGGGAGGCAGTTTCTTGACGTACATTTCTTCTCCGGACTTGGCGTTAAAGCAGCGAATGATGCTCGATGAACCCAGGTAGATATAATCTCCATATACAACTGGAGTGGACATGTAGGAACCACCTTTGAGAGAACTCCAGATCATCGCATCACTTGTAGGACCATCTTTCGTTGGTGTGATATCACCACGTGCTTCAGGACGGACTACGTAAATGGGAGATTTACCACCGTGAGCGCTGGTGATGTAAATCCAATCGTTGGCAACAAACGGTGTGGGGATGGGATTGTCGCCGCCGTCATGAATTTTCCACAACTCTTCCCCTGTTTCGAGATCGTAGGATACAATCCAGGGCCAGCCGTTAATGACGACCTGAGTGGTATTGGAATCTTCGTGAATCAGGGGTGTTCCCCAACTGCGTTCGGAAATATCTTTACGCGAGACTCGCCAGAGTTCTTTGCCGTCAGAAAGACGAAGCGCGACGAGGAAAGGGTTGGAAGGGTCGTCGCAAGTGAGAACGATGTGGTTTTTATGAATGGCCGGGGAGCTGGCATAACCCCAACCGATACTATATTTACTGATATTGATGACACCGAGGTCCTGGCTCCATTTAAGGTTTCCATCGAGGTCGTAACAGTAAAGTCCTTCTGAGCCAAAAAAAGCGACGAGGTTCTTCCCATCTACCGTTAAGGTCGTGTTGGCTTGGGTCGCCTTGACGTGGCGGGTAGTGCGAGGCAATCCCTCATATGCGGTCTTGCTCCAAAGTTTCTTTCCGTTGGATTTATCAAAACAAAAAATGACCCAACGATGTTTCCGTGAATCGTCTGCTGCTGTAGGTGCTCCACTACGCCCTACCATGAGAGAAGCTTCTTCTCCCTCTGGAATGGCGGTGCATACAAAGATGCGGTCGCCCCAAACTATCGGACTGGAGTGACCGAGTCCCGGTACCGGCGCGCGCCAGAGTACGCCTTCCGGTTCGTTGTCAGGGTCCGCGTTCCAGGTGATAGGAAGAGGATAGCCCTCGGTTACTCCGGTTGATTCAGGTCCGCGGAAT
>Ga0114999_10010470_pt1 | contig 10037 bp, 9 predicted proteins | sample ArcticOcean_MG_C_3_FD_89820 | JGI IMG/M metagenome (GOLD analysis project Ga0114999, IMG submission 89820) | Marine microbial communities from western Arctic Ocean - ArcticOcean_MG_CB8_126 | ecosystem: Environmental > Aquatic > Marine > Oceanic | place: Arctic Ocean: Canada Basin | collected... | reverse complement strand
TTGAATCCTACATTGTATTCAGTTTCTCGCCTACCACGTACCCGAGGTTCATAACGAATTCCAATGGCTCGTCCACTTAAACCATTCGGCAGCTGTAAATCCCAATATTTTGGCTCGCGTTCTAATCCAGATAGATTTGGCAAATCATTCTCGCCAAGAGAAGCAGACCGCTTTACTAGCTCTGTGTCATTCTTCCAGATCTGGTAAAATGCGCGCCGTTGGTTCCCACCGAATTCCGTTAGAAAACGATTAGTAAAGAACACTTCCACCTTTTCTTCACGTCTTTGATAGGTGGAAGTCATAATTGAGTAGGCCTGCACCCGGAGCCTTTGATCAAACTCCTCAATCAAATTGTTGCGAGCAAAGTGGTAAATCGAAAAACCACAAATGCCGAAAATGGAAGTGATACTTAACAGGGTCAGCAGGACCAATCTCGCTTTGATGGATAGCATAAACTAATCGACAAAAATGTAGCCCAACCCTACCCGCGTTTCGATGGGGCAATTACCATCGAGTCCTGACAGCTTTCTTCGAATGGATGAGATGGCTGACTCAATAGTATTGCTACGGACCTCATCTGTATCACCGTAAATCTTGGATTCAATCTCCATTCGGGACACAACTTCTCCACGCCGCATTGCCAAGTATTCAAGAATTCGGTACTCTCTTGGTTTAAATGGAATTGGCTCTCCTTTCATTCGAGCTTCTTTGGTAGCTAAGTCAATTTTCAATCCTGGTGACTCAATTACAGTTTGACGAATTCCATAGCATCGCCGACATAATACCTCAACCCGCGCTTCCAATTCTTCCATCGCAAAGGGCTTCACTAGGTAATCATCCGCTCCCGTTTTAAGACCGAGCACCTTATCTTTCAAAGTATCTTTTGCTGTCAGCATCAACGCCAGTGAATCGCCACCTTTAGCCCTGTATTGTTCGAGCAGCTCCAAGCCGTTTAATTTTGGCAACATAATATCAAGGATGAGCACATCGTATTCTCCCGATTCAGCCATAAAGAGACCTTCTTCCCCATCGATGGCTATATCTACGGCATAACCACCTCGGCGCAGGCCCGTCGCAATGGAATCGCGCAAGTAAATCATGTCCTCAACCAGGAGTAGTTTCATAAAAAGACGGGTTACCGTAATTAGGGCAATGCATGGCCGAATGACCTAAAAAAGTCCAGCTTCTCGGCTAAATTCACTGACTTTTCCAAAATTGGTAAGGTCCTGGTAAGGTGACTACTGGTATTATGAGTATTCAAAAACAACCGCCATTTTGTGAAACACGTAGTCACTAACCTCTTAGTATTAGCCGCATTGATCATTTCAATAGCGGCTTTTCTAATTTCATTGGATTGGCGTAAGATTGATGCCATCCAAGCCACCACAGGAGATCGAATCGAAGAACTCGAGCGTGAAATCGCTCACCTTAAGGGCACTGTGTTTGAAGCAGACCTGGTAGCGAGTGTAGATACCGTTTCGACCATTCAACACACCGGATTGACCTATATCGATTCCTCCGCGCAGGAAAAGATTAACCACATGGTAGAGTCCATGCGGTGGACAATGACCGTGAGAGGTGTGATGGGACCGACAAAAGCGCACCTCGAAAGAGCAGAAGGTCAAATATTCGACGATAAGATTTCCCTGAAACGTAAATTGGTTGCGCTTCGTATTCTCCAAGGCTGCGGCAAGAGAACAGACGAAATAGCCCGCAAAATGGTGGACGCTTATTACACCACCAGCGATTTCAATATGCAGGCTGAGATTTTTAATTTACTCGACGATATGGATACCCCTGAGCTCGCGCCGGCTCTGCTCGAAGCTTCCTCATCCAGTCCAAATGCTCGAGTTCGAAAAGAAGCCATTGATGCGCTCTCAGGATTCCTACCAGATCCTGAACTCTTCAGTTGGCTGAAACAAGTCGCTTCATCCGATTCAAATAAAGATGTAAAACGGGAAGCTGAAAGACTACTGAAAAAACACGCGGAAAATGTTGTTAATTAATCCTTTTCAAATCCCAACTATGCAACCCTCTACTCCCGGTACCCAAGCTGCAGATTTTGCACCTCAAAACTCCCTGTTAAACAATTCGATAAAGAACGCTAAATACCCCAAAGTAGTTGAACAAATGGAACCCTTAGTCCGCAGCGAGCGGGCTTGGGTTTTAAAAGTTAGTCGAAGAGAAAAAAGTAGTATTCAGAATCGTTTTTAGTTCATATGAAATCTGCCCTAAGAATAAGCTGGCCACTTTCCCGAGTGGCCAGCTTTACTTTCCTAATAATTTTGAGTGGATGTAGCACCACTGTCCATCGCAAGAAAGCCGACAATGCTGTGTTAAAAATTGTTACCGAAGTGGAAGAAGAACTTTTTGGCAAGACATCCGATTTTTCAATTGAGACTGCCTACACAGGGCGAAAGCCGGATGAAATAAGTGTCGAAGAGATTTTCGAAGATCGCGAAAGAAACTCACGAACCATCCTCCTCATCGATGAAGCCATCGAAATGGCCGTGAACCAGAACCGTCAATACCAACGAGAAAAAGAAAACCTTTACCTAACTGCACTTACCCTTACGGGAGAACGCCACGAATTTAGCCCACAGTTTTTTGCTGGTGCGACCGGCTCAAGAAATCGCAGAGCAAACGGAGAAAGAACCGAATCAACAGACACTAACGTCGGCGTAGGCCAACTATTAACTACAGGCGCCAATGTCAGTGTTAGCATCGCCAACGACGTACTCCGTTTTATGACAGGAGATCCAAGAAAATCTGCTGTGTCCGCCCTAAGCTTTAGTGTCTTCCAACCACTGCTGAGAGGAGCCGGCCGTGAAGCTGCTGCGGAACGACTCACTCAAGCAGAACGAAATGTCATCTACGCTATCAGGGATTTCAGCCACTACCAAAATCAGTTTGAGATCGATATTGTCATAGATTACTTCCGCTTGCTGCAACAGAAGGACACGATCTTCAATGAGTATAACAACTATCAGTCCCGAATCGTTGCCACGAGCTACCTTCGAGCACGTTCTGTCGATCGTGAAAAGGCGCTGGATGTAAACCAGGCTGAACAGGCCGAGCTCTCCGCACGGAACCGATACATCAACGCCATTGTTCGCTACAAGAATTCATTGGATCAGTTTAAAATAACTTTAGGTCTTCCTCAGACCGTAGATCTTCAATTACAAGATGAGGAAATAAGTCTTCTACAAGATAACGGCCTCATAGTTCACTATATAAACACCCAGCTGGGCTTTCAGCTATCTGTGGATCATCGGCTTCTTCTTTTAAATGCCATCGATCAATTCGAAGATGCCCAACGCAAGGTTCGAGTAGCTGCCAATGACTTGAAAGCAGACCTTGGTATATTCGCAACTACCTCCGTGGATAGCGAGACACCTACTAACTATAACCACTTTGACTTCGATGAAGTTCGCACCTCTGTAGGTATCCAACTTGACTTGCCACTTGACCGTTTACGTGAGAGAAACAATTACCGAGCAACCCTCATTCGTTTTGAATCAGAACTTCGTGACCTCGGGCTGACTCTGGATGACCTCCGATCTCTCATCGATGAAAACCTTCGCGAATTGGAACGCTTAAACCAAAACTACCAAATTCAAACCAATGCGGTTGAGCTGGCGGTCAAACAAGTTGCCGGCGCTCAGCTTTCAATTGAATCTGGAAAGGCTATTTACAGAGACCTCGAAGAAGCTCAAGATGATCTAATTGCAGCCCAAAATGCACAAACCGCAGCTTTGGTCGATTACCTTGAAGCACGATTGAAACTTCTACTTGAACTTGGAATATTAAATACCGATTCAAAACGATTTTGGTTAAATGAAGCCAGTAAAGTAAGACTCCCAATAGGAATAGATGGTGCCACTGAAGGTTCAACTATTTCAGCAGATGGTGACGTAATAACACCCGATCAATTATTCGTTCAATAACATGGACAACGAAATCAAAAACAAAACCTTATCCATACTGAATGAAATCAAAGCCGGCTCACAAAAGCTGTTCGCCTATTTGAGCTCCTTTGTTAATCGAAAGCCCATACTATCCTCATTCTCAGCGGTGATACTGTTAGGTTGCCTAATAATGATTTTCAGGAGTGGCGGAAGCGACGATGAAGAACTGTTATACCACAAAGTGACTCGTGGAAATTTTCTGGTTTCGGTGACTGAAGGCGGAACGCTGCAAGCGGTTAACGAAGTCACGGTGCGAAACGAGGTAGACGGCAATTCCCGCATTGTCTTCATAGTACCTGAAGGAACCTATGTAAAGAAAGGGGAATTGATCGTTGGTTTGGACATAGCAGATGTAGAAAATGCGCTAAACGCCCAGTTGATTCGCTTTGAAGATGATAACGCCGATTTCATTAAATCAGAAACCGATCTCGTTATAACCAAAAGCACATCTGAAAGCGATATTCGGAAAGCCGAACTGGATGTTCAATTTGCAATAATGGACCTGGAAAAATTTGAGCAAATTGAGAAAGAACAGGAGATGAGGAATGCGCAGATCGAAATAACCACTGCTCAAGAATCCTTAAAGCTGGCAGAGGAAAGACTAGAGTGGTCGAAAAAGCTGACAGAGGAGGGCTTCGAGACTAAAAGCAATCTCGACCGAGATGAACTTTCAGTCCTCAATCAGAGAATGGGCCTGGAAAAAGCCGAAAGCGTAAAGAAAATGCTGAGCGAATATGACCTCGAAAAACTTGAAGCCGAATACAGATCTGATCTCGAGGAAGCGAAACAGCAACTGGTCCGCGTAAAAACACAAGGCGAGAGCAAAATAAAACAAGCCATGTCTCAACTTGAAATTGATAAACGGCAATTGGAACTTGGAAACACTAAATTGGCCAAATTACAGGAACAAATGGCAGCTACCAAAATGTATGCGCCTCAAGACGGACTCTTGGTATACGCAATGAGCTCCAGTCGTTATAGTAATGAATCCATGATCGAGGAAGGAGCCACCATTCGCCAACGCCAAGCCATCGTAAAAATTCCAGATACATCTGAAATGAAAGTGAAAGTAAAAGTTCACGAATCCTACGTGAACCAAGTGAGAGTCGGACAAACGGCCTTTATCGTTCTTGATTCGCTTCCGGATGAACGGTTTAGAGGAGAAGTTACTAAGATCGGAGTCTTACCAGATGCTCAAAGCCGCTACGGTAACAGCAACCTCAAAGTCTACGCTACCGAAATTGTAATTACCGATAAGTTGCCCGATGTAAAACCAGGCGTCTCGGCCAGAGCTGAGATCGTAATCACAAATTTAGAGGACGTACTTAAAGTTCCTATTCAATGTGTAACGACCGTTAACGGAAACCAGGTTTGTTATGTAAGAGGACGTAGTGAACCCAAAGCAATTCCCGTGGAAATCGGTCTATTCAACAACAAGTTTATCGAAATCAAAGCGGGCCTCCGCTCAGGTGATCGCATTCTCTTATCACCACCCATAGATAGTAACGTCGATCTGGGAGGAGCTCTCCTCAATGAAAATGAAAAAGTAGATTTATCAAATTCAGTTTCTAGCATGCGGCCGGAACCCAAACCTGCCCTAGATGGACGCACGCCTCAAAAAGAACAGCGGCAAAAACAAAGCAAAGGAGATAAAAAACCACGCGAACGCAGTGATAGCTAAACGTCAACCAAGCTCCACATCCGTAGAGGACATTTCTGTATCCAATAATTGAATCCAATGATCTCTGATCCAAAGACCATTATCGATATTCGAAATATCGTAAAAATATTTCAGGTGGGTGAAATTGAAGTACGCGCACTACAAGGAGTAGATGTTGCGATAAAAGAAGGATCATATGTTGCAATCATGGGACCATCCGGTTCTGGAAAATCTACCATGCTCAACATCCTCGGATGCTTGGACCGACCGACCTCGGGAGAGTATTACCTGGGAGGACAGAATGTGGCAGACATGGACGATGACACCCTTTCGACGATTCGTGGCAAACGGCTCGGGTTCATTTTTCAGTCCTACAACCTGATTGCTCAATTGACCGTCATTGAGAACATTCAAGTCCCCCTTCTCTACCAAGGAGTCAATTTAAAGGACTACGAAAAGAAATGTATTGAGCTAGCTGAGCTCGTCGGCCTTCAAGACCGTATGGATCACCGCCCTACCCAACTATCAGGTGGTCAACAGCAACGTGTGGCCATTGCCCGGTCTCTCATAAACGATCCACTCATGATTCTAGCCGATGAGCCGACCGGAAACCTCGATTCCAAAACCGGTAAAGAAGTCCTCGAACTCATAGACGAACTCAACAGCCAGGGCAAAACCATCGTTATGGTCACTCACGATGATGATATCGCCTACCGCGCCGATCGTGTTATCCGCATGAAAGATGGTCGTATCGACAAAGACGAACAACAGAAACGCGCGTGAAATGAAATTCAGTTTCAACATACCACGGCATCGCGAGGACGCGATTGCTATACCTTCTGGACCAGAGATGGTAGGGCTACTGCATCCCTGCAGTGCCGAATCCGTTGACTCCCTCGATCCCTTCATCACGTCCACCGCCCCGTTCTAAATGTTCCAACTCAGCCTTACCCAACATCAACTCCTCAACACCGTAAAACTCGGCGTTAAGAGCCTGCTGTTACACAAGTTGCGTTCAGGGCTGACCATGCTAGGTATGATCTTCGGAGTCTGCTCGGTCATTGCCATGTTGGCTATTGGTGAAGGCGCCTCTCACGAAGCTCAGGAACGCATCAAGCGTCTCGGGTCGACCAACATAATTATCAACAGTGTCAAACCTCCGGAATCGCAGGATGATAACAACTCCTCAGGGAAAAGCTTTGGCATAGAATACGGCCTCACCTACGACGACGCATCGCGTCTCCAGTTCACAATCCCAAACGTGGCCAATGTTTTGCCCATGAGAATTATTCGGGACAATGTGCGTTTCAGTCGAAGCCAGGAACCCTGCCAGGTCATTGGCACCCTGCCTTCCTACACCGCCATGCAAAAGGTGGACCTGGTTGCCGGAAGGTTCCTATCCACCATCGATCAAAAACACCAGCGCAATGTCTGTGTAATCACCACCGGTCTCGCGGCTCGACTATTCCCTTATCAGTCACCCTTACAATCCACTATTCGAATACAAGATGTCTACTATCAGGTGGTCGGGTTAATCAGCGAAACCGGTACGGCCGAACAACGCCCTCAAAAAGGCGAGATGGAGGGAGAGGCACTCGACAACAATGTGTACATACCCATTTCAACCGCCAAAACCAGATTTGGGGAAACACTTATTCGACGCAATGCAGGTAGCTTTAGTTCGGAAACGGTTGAGTTACACCAGATCATTGTGAAAATGGAAAACACCGAGGCGGTGATCGCTGCAGAACAACAGATCAAAGGCCTGCTCAAGCGTTTCCATAATCAAAACGATTTTGAGCTCATCGTTCCTTTACAACTTCTCCGCGAAGCAGAAGCCAGCAAACGGATCTATAAAATTGTGCTAAGTTCCATTGCAGCTATTTCACTTCTAGTCGGAGGTATCGGAATCATGAATATCATGTTGGCAACAGTCACCGAACGTACAAGAGAAATAGGCGTACGTCGTGCATTGGGTGCGAAGAAGAAGGATATCATTACCCAATTTTTAATCGAGACCGTTGTCTTGTCGATTTGCGGAGGACTCATAGGTGTAGTATTGGGCTTAATTGTCCCTATTGTAGTTTCTTTATCCACGGGAATGGTAACCGTCATTACGCCCTGGTCAGTAGCTTTGGCATTCGGAATTTCGGGACTGACTGGTATCGCATTTGGAATCTATCCGGCCTCTCAAGCGGCTGAGCTCGACCCTATCGAAGCCCTGCGTCACGAATAGCCTTCCAGGTCGACTAGCAGATGATGGCCAGACTTTATTTTGGTTTAGATGATTGTCTCAAATTGTAGGAGCCCCTATCCCACATTTCCCCGGGAGCGCCAAGCCCCAGCTTGGCAGTCCTAAAACTGTTCGCAGAGTAAACCCGCTCCTATAGTTTTCGAAAATATTGCTTTCATACCTCTAAACTCTACCGTTTCTACCAAGCTCCACAGTATGAATTTAAAAACCCTAACCAAGAAGTTATCGCACTGGCTTACCAAGTTGCAGGCATTTAGTTTTGGGGTACTCTTACTAGTTCTAATTGAAGGGGCATTCAGGTTAGGTGGTTTTGGAGACAATACACTCGGCAATGATCCACTAGTAGGCTTCAGCTCCTTGGAGCCTTTGTTTGCTTTAGATCCTGACACAGACAATTACCAAACCAGACGTGAACGATATCCTTACTTCATCCAGGAGAGTTTTCCTCAGCAAAAGGGGAAAGATACTTTTCGTATCTTCGCCTTCGGAGGATCGACCGTCCAAGGCCGACCTTACTCGATAGCAACCGCCTTTCCAAAGTGGCTTCAAATCAATCTCGAAACCGCCTTTCCAAATAAGAAATTTGAAGTGATCAATTGTGGTGGTATTTCATACGCCAGTTATCGATTGGTTCCCATCATAGAAGAATGCCTCGAATATCAGCCGGATCTTTTCATCCTGTGCACAGGACAAAATGAATTCCTAGAAGCTCGTACCTATGATTCAATTAAACGACTAGCAAAGCCATTGGGTAGTTCAGTCAAAGTCATCAGTAAGTTGGCTACCTACAAGGCAATGGATAGTCTGTATCGCCGATTCAGGGGAACGGAACCTGCTGAAGTATCCGAAAATAAACCAACCATGAAACGGGAGGTTGACGCCCTACTCGATTACCGCCGTGGATTGGAAGCCTACCACCGAGACCCCAAATGGCAATGGGGAGTCATCACTCACTTCCAAGAAAATATAAAACGTATTGATACGATCTCACAACAAGCAGGGGTGCCACTTGTTATCTTAAATCCACCGGTCAATTTGAAGGATACTCCGCCCTTCAAGTCACAACACCATAGCAATCTAAGTGATCCTCAAAAGGTAGCATACAAGGACTGGATTCAACAAGCCAATGACCATTACAAAACTGATCCACGAAAAGCCGCTCAATATTTAAGGTGGGCCATCGATCTTGATCCGGACTATGCTCTTGCGCATTACTCGCTCGGTCATTGTTATCTCGCAATTGGCCAATTTTCCAGAGCTGAAGAAAGTTTCGAAACCGCATTGATCGAAGATGTTTGCCCGCTTCGCATTCAACCTAACATGAGAAACTTTGTTAATAATTTTTGCAGCAAAAACCATATTCCCTATCTCGATTTACAGGTCCTTATGAAAGGTCACACGAGCGCAGCGGTCCTAGGCAGCGAAATGCTCGTTGATCACGTCCATCCGTCCATTCACGGCCACCAAATAATCGCAGAAGCAACAGCTGAACTCCTTTTCGAAAATCTATTGATTGACCAAAAATCTACAGACTGGGAATCAAAACGCGATGAAGCCTATAAGGCTCATTTTGAAACACTAGACCCTCTCTATTATTCTCACGGAAAAATTCGCCTGGAAAATCTCCTTCTCTGGACCAAAGGCGAAACGGAAGGCCCAGCAATTGAAATGCATCGACCGATCCAAAGCCAGTAGCCTCTTTCCACCAAATTCATCATCATCTTAATCCTGATCATGATCGTGGTTTAAAACAATCTCGCCGAAAAACAACCAGCCAAGGTAGCCGAGTTGGATAAGCGCCTCACCAATTATCTCACAGCCGTGAATGCCCAAATGCCAACACTCAATCCCAATTACGATCCAAGCATTACAGCCAGATCACTCCCCGGTGAAACACGCGGAGGGGGCAATCGTGGGCAACGACGTGATCGCGGAAACCGCGGCGACAGTGAACGTGGAGGAGACCGTGGCGATCGTCAGAATCGCGATCGAAGTGACAGGAACTGATAAACCATGCACAAACAGGTATTGTTCTTCGCATTGCCCATATTAATTTCGGGATTGGCAACTTAATTGAGCTAAAAGAATTTTCACCTGAAATATTGTTTTCTTGCCTGGAATTAGCATGAGAGAACAGAAGAGGGCAAACGCAAAG
>Ga0114999_10010469_pt1 | contig 10037 bp, 7 predicted proteins | sample ArcticOcean_MG_C_3_FD_89820 | JGI IMG/M metagenome (GOLD analysis project Ga0114999, IMG submission 89820) | Marine microbial communities from western Arctic Ocean - ArcticOcean_MG_CB8_126 | ecosystem: Environmental > Aquatic > Marine > Oceanic | place: Arctic Ocean: Canada Basin | collected... | reverse complement strand
CCCATATGCGCGCACTGTTTCAAATGCATCCAGTAAATTTGAGTGTGGCAGTCTGGGTCGGGTTCATTGCTTTGTTTGGCATTGCAACCGACGATGGTGTGTTGATTGCGACTTATTTGAAACAGAGCTTTGAGGCCAACCAGCCGACAACTGTGGCGGGGGTTCGTGAGACCGTGCTGATGGCAGGTATGAAAAGGGTACGCCCTTGCCTGATGACCACGGCGACGACATTGTTGGCGCTGTTGCCCGTGCTCACATCCAGTGGCAGGGGTGCGGATATCATGATCCCCATGGCCATCCCCGCATTTGGGGGCATGACCGTTGCACTGGTTACACTTTTTGTTGTGCCCATTTTATATGCTGCAAAAGCAGAATGGCAGGTGAAAAAGTGATGAATATGTATATCATGATTCTTTTTGTCAGCGTGATGCTTGCGCACCCTGCTTATGGACAGAAGTTAGAGGGCTATTTGGCATTGGCCGCAGAGCAAAACCCAGGTCTAAAGTCTACTTTTTTTGCCTATCAGTCTTCTTTGCAACGGATACCTCAGGTGGGTGCGTTGCCAGATCCACAGTTTTCATTGGGTTATTTTCTAAGGCCAATGGAGCAAATGATGGGCAATCAGGTGGCTCAGATTTCACTGATGCAAATGTTCCCGTGGTTTGGTACTCTTGATGCTGCAAAAGATGAAGCTTCTTTGATGGCAAAAACAAAGTTCAATGCTTTTCGCGATGCCAAATCGTCACTTTTTTACGAGGTTAAAACAACGTGGTATGCGCTTTATCTTATAGAAGTAGAGCACCGCATAATGGGCGAGAATCTTCAGATTATGCAGACGCTTGAGACCCTTGCCATCAACCGTTTTAAAAGTGGCGGGACGGACGGATCTGTTTCTTCGACAACGGGTAGCAGTATGAATGCGAGGACCAAAACCCCAGCTTCATCTGGTGGTATGGGAATGAACACGCCCACGCAAGTACCCAAGATGGGACAAAGCAACTCAATGGCGTCAACTATGGGCGGACAAGGCAACGGCAGTCTTGTGGATGTGTTGCGCATTCAGATGTTAATTCATGAATTGGAGAACAAGCAGCATCTGTTGAGCGATACCCGACAAACTAGGGTCGCGCAATTCAATAAATTGCTCAATCGCCCATTAGAAACGGAAGTGATCTTAAGCGATCCTTTGCCTGCTGTGTCATTGCCTGTGTTGTTGGCCCAAATACCCGACAGTATTTTGGAAAATAATGCTATGCTCAAAATGCTTGAAGCAGAGGAAGAAGCTTTTTTGGCTCAGGCCAAAATGAACCGAAAAATGGGTTTCCCCATGATTGGTTTTGGCGCACAATATGGCATTTTGAAACCGCGTGCTGGAAATGAAAACCCCATGAATGGGCGTGATATGTGGATGCCCATGATTTCGGTGAGCCTTCCAATTTGGCGCAATAAATATAGGGCTTCCGTTAAAGAAGCAGAGTTGAACCGAGCGGCTGTAACGGAAGAACGTCGCGACACACAAAATGCGCTGATGGTGAGTTATGAAGAAGCGTTGAAAAATTTTAGAGACGCAGAAAGAAGGGGCGCGCTTTATGAAAAACAGACCATGTTGGCACAGCAGGCCCTCAATATTCTAACGGCGTCTTATGGTGCTGGTGGCAATGAATTTGAAGACGTTTTGCAGATGCAATTAAAATTGTTGGATTATCGCTTAGATCAGATGAATGCTGTCGTTGATCAAAATGTATCGGTTGCAATGTTAGCAAGATTGATGGGACGTTGATGTATCCACTTTTTTAGAAGGTGTTGGCATGAAAAAAATATACAAAAATCAGATCGTTCGGTTTATTGGGGCACTGGTACTGGGTGTTTTATTAGGTGTTTGGACGTGGGGGGGCGCTGCGCCAGAACATGAACATATTGCTGCGACTGACGGAGGCACAGTTTGGACATGTTCTATGCACCCACAAATTCGACAAAATGAACCCGGGCAATGCCCCATTTGTGGCATGGACTTGATTCCGATAGGTGAAACTGGCGTGTCTGGTGATTCTAAGAACCCATTTGTTTATAAGATGTCTGGCGAAGCCGTTGCACTGGCAAATATTCAAACGTCAACGGTTGTTTATCAAAGCCCAGAGACTCAGGTCTCTTTAACAGGGAAGATTGCTGTGAATGAACAGCGATTGGGGGTCATTACGGCCCACTATGCAGGTAGAATTGAAGATCTCCTTGTAGATTATACAGGACAACAGGTGCAAAAAGGCGACAAGCTTGCTACGGTCTATTCTCCAGAATTGATTACGGCACAAAAAGAATTGCTGGAAACGGCGAAGAACAAAGTGACCAATGCTGTGCTTTATCAAGCCGCGCGAGAAAAATTGCGATTGTGGAAAATTACAGAAGCCCAGATCAATCTCATTGAAGAGACGGGTGAAATTGTGACAGAGTTTGATGTCTATGCCCATGTGTCGGGCATCGTGCTTAAGAGGAACGTGACAAAGGGAGATCATATCAACCGAGGAAGTGCTTTGTTTGAAATTGCCGATCTGCATGAAGTTTGGGTATTGTTAGATGCATATGAAAGCGACTTGCCTTGGGTTCAGGTAGGAAGCAAAGTCAATTTCACGGTGGTATCTTTGCCGGGCAAGGTCTTCACTTCAACGGTGACTTTCATCGATCCAATTATCAATTCACAAACGCGCACAGCAGTCATTCGAACCGAAGTGTCTAATGCTGACTTGGCATTAAAGTTAGATATGTTTGTCAGTGCGCAAATTAAGTCTTCTGTTTCTAAAGCGGCTTTGTTGGTGCCCAAAACTGCTGTTTTGTGGACGGGTAAGCGGTCGGTTGTTTATGTAGATGTTTCGGGCTTAGACGCGCCTGCTTTTGAGATGCGAGAAGTGGTCTTGGGGCCTCGCACTGGGGATCTATATGTTATTGAATCGGGTATAAAAGAAGGCGATGTCATTGTGGCACAGGGTGTGTTTGCCGTAGATGCTGCCGCCCAGTTGAGTGGCAATTACAGTATGATGAATCGACCCACGGGTGATGATCAAATGAATCGAAATAAGGCTTCAGAAAAAGCTGTACAATCGCCTATGCAAGGGCACGGGCATTGAAAAAGGAGGTGGGTATGTTGTTTGGAAAGAAACAAGAAAAGATTGCCGTGATGGGGATGTCGTGTTCCCATTGCGAACAAACCGTTGAGAAAGGGTTGGCCGAAATTGATGGTGTGGTGAAAGTGAAGGCCGATTCAGGTGCAGATTCTGTTGTGGTTTTTTACAAAGGGGATGTGCCCGACCTAAATGTGGTGCGTCAAAAAATCGTGTTATTGGGCTATGAGCCTGTTGAAGGATAACGTATTTGGGTATATTGATGTATACCCAAATTTCTCACACTGGCATTCTTTGAGAATGCAGAAAAGGAGTTTTGTTATGAAGTCGCGCATTGTGATGCTTGCATCTGCTGTGGTTATTGCTGTGGGGTTGGCTGGTTTTGTGGGGTGTTCTTCAAGCACTGAAGCCACAACCGCTGAGGTAAAACTGCCTACCATGCAATGTGGGTCGTGTGAGAGCACAATCTCAACGGCAATGAAGGCTGTTGATGGGGTTAAAGATGTCAAGATCGACATGGCAAGTAAAACGGCCCAGGTATCGTTTGTGGCCAATCAGGCAACAATTGCAAAGATCGAAGATGCGGTTGCGAAGTCTGGTTATGCCGCCAATGATAAAAAAGCCGATCCAAAAGCCTATGCGAAATTGGCCGAGTGCTGCAAAGTAGACGGTTAGTAAGCATTAGATGGTGTAGCTCAGAAAGCCGGTTGCGAAAGTGACCGGCTTTCTGTATTCTCATGGGGTGTTGTAAATAGAATTGGGAACTCTTTTGAGGTTGGTGCGTGACAATGGGTTGAGCCGAGTGTTCAGTACGTGTGTGAGTTTGGAAAGGAGAAAGAATGAAGCGTTGGTGTGTTTGTTTTGGGGCAATACTGTTGGTTATACTATCTGCAAATGTGGCTCAGGCGCGTTGGTTCGATGGGGCCAAAGCAGGTGGGACGCTGCTGTACAATGACTCATCGCGGGGGAGGTTTAATACGTCGGGGGTGGGTATACATGTTTCAGCAGATATTCGCCCACCAGGTGTTTTTATTATATCACCCTTTTATGAAATTGCTGCGGGTAAACCTACGACACAATTGGTAGGAGGGGTATTGAGTTGGGCCGTGGCGATGCGGGATAATCGTACCCATATATTTTATTTTGGGGGTACTTACGGCGTTGCAATTGCCGATGGCGAATCTCAACGGATCTATGGGTTGCACGTCGGATACAAGTTTCCTCTTAATGAGCGCATGGGCATGTTTGTGCAAGTAAAAGGTCTCGAAGCCGATAGCAATCTTTTTCAGGGGGTGGTTGGCTCGTTCGGTTTGACGTTTGCCCTTTGGGGGAGTTTTGCTGAGGAAGAGTTGTAAATCTAAAGATTCAACACGCATTTAAAAGATTTTAGAAAAGGCCGATTGCATGTGCAATCGGCCTTTTCTGTTTTTTAGAAGCATTCTTGGAAATGGATAGGAGGATTAATCTGCAGCTTCTGTCAGGGTTTCTCTGAATTCTCCACGGTCTTTGCCCAGGAGGCGATACGCGAGGTCGAGTGTGTCTTCGAGAATGTTGTATAAGACAGGCACAAGAATGAGGGTGATGAATGTTGCAAAGAGCACACCAAAACCAAGTGATGTGGCCATGGGAATCAGGAATTGTGCCTGTAAGCTTTTTTCAAAGAGGATCGGAGAAAGGCCCGCAAATGTGGTGACTGAGGTGAGTAATATGGGCCGAAAACGAGCCCCACCAGCTTCTCGGATAGCTCGGTTGACGGGCAAACCAGAATCACGCTGTCGGTTAATGAAGTCTACCATCACAAGGCTGTCGTTAACGACAACCCCCGTGAGTGCGACCACGCCGAACATAGACATGATGGTCAAATCCATTCCGAGAATAGCATGCCCCCAAGCGGCCCCCACAACGCCAAAGGGAATTGCACTCATGACAATTAGGGGTTGAACATAAGATTTGAAGGGGATCGCGAGTAAGATGTAGATCATCAACATGGCTACTAAGAAGCTTTGTGAAAGGCCCGACATGGTCTCTCTTTGTTCCCTTTGCTCGCCTTCGAGATCAAACCGAACGCGTGGATGGTCTGCCAATATCTGGGGCAAGACCGTGCTGGTGATATGAGCCAACACGTCGTTGGCGTTGGTTATTTTGGCATCTACATCAGCTGTCACGTTAATGACTTTTTTGCGATCTGCGCGCTTGATGGATGCATAACCACGACCCAACTCGGCATGTGCGGCAATCGAGAAGGGGACTTCACTGCCATTGGGCGTTCGAATGCGCATGTCTTCTAAGTTGCCCAATGACTTGCGCTCCGATTCTGGGTAGCGAACCATCACACGAATATCGTCACGGCCCCGTTGAATGCGTTGGGCTTCTTCACCATAGAAGGCTTGCCGCACTTGGCGTGCAAGATCCAGAAGGGTCACCCCCAAGATCTCTGCTTCCCGTGTAAGGGACAATTTCACTTCCTGTTTGCCAGGTCGAAATGAGTCGGCTATCTCGATGACGCCGGGATATTCGGCAAGTTTCTTTTTTAATTTTTCAGAGACCGTTTTGAGTTCGGCATAATCTGGGCCTGAAAATTGTACGTTGACGGCTTCGCCACTGGAAAAGAGGGAGGATGCAAAGGTGAGTTCAACCGCATCTGGAATGGGACCGTTTAGCTCACGCCACATTTTGGCCAGTTCGGTGCCGCTGATGTTGCGATATTCTGATGGCACCAATTCGACATTCACTTCGCCTAAGTGTGCCGCAGAAAATGCAGCGCCTGCATTGCCACCGTTTCGGTTTTGGGCTGTTCGAAAAGGTTGCTCACCGACCGATGCTAAGACATAACGGAAAACGCTTCCTGGATTGTCTTTTTCTATTTGGTCTCTCAGTTGAAGGGCTGTGCTCTCCAAGCGTTTGACAGCCGCTTGGGTTACTTCTGGTGGGGTGCCTTGAGGCATGGTGAGCATGGCCACCACGTTGTCAGCGTCAATTTTGGGGAAAAAAGTAAATTTGATCCAGCCGCCACCAATGAGCCCAACCGTTAAGAAGAGCGTGGCAATACCCCCGGCAAGTGTTGCATATCGCCACTTGAGAACAGATTCCAAAGCCGGGCGATAATAGATGTCGATGAATGAAAGGAGACCGGATGCAAAGAAATCTTGGAATTTTTCCCAACGACTTGAAATGTTGTGATGCCACCAAGATTCATGCGGGCCATCTGTTTTATTGTCCATATTGGAATGAGCAAGGTGAGCAGGCAAGATGAGCAAGGATTCGATGAGTGAGAAAATGAGGGCGAGAATTACAATCTGTGGAATCAATTTCATGATTTTGCCAATGCTTCCCGAGACCAGCAATAAAGGAGAGAAGGCTGCAATGGATGTTAAAATCGCAAAAATAACGGGAATGTAAACCTCTCGCGTGCCATCAATGGCGGCTTTTAAGCCTCGTTTGCCCATTTGGTAATGTCTGTAAATATTCTCGCCGACAATAATGGCATCATCCACAACGATACCCAGAACGACGATGAAGGCAAATAGGGAGATTAAGTTGATGGAGGCGTCAAGGCCTGGCATCATGGCAACGGCGCCCAAAAACGAAATGGGAATGCCGAGGGCCACCCAAAAAGCCAAACGCAGGCGTAAGAAGAGGGTGAGCACCATAAAGACAAGAATGAAGCCTGTGCGTCCATTGCGCAACATGAGGTCGAGGCGGCCATTTAAGATGCGTGAAAAATCAGCCCAAACGGTGAGTTTGATGCCATCGGGCAATCTTGGGTTTGCTTGGGCAATGTAGGCTTTGACTTTGTCAGTAATCTCTAAGGCATTTTGATTGCCAACACGGAAAACTTGTACCAGCACGGTAGGTTCTGCATCAAAGCTGGCTGTTTGGTCGGTTTCTGCAAATCCATCCACAATGTGGGCTACTTCTCCCAGTGTCAGGTATGTGCCATCGGGCTGGGTGCGCAGTACTATGGCCTCAAATTCGGGGCCACGGTAGGCTTGTCCTTTGGTGCGGAGCAGGATTTCGCCCCCATCGGTACGAATGGATCCACCTGGCAAATCGAGCGAGTAGGCCCTCACTGCACGCGCGACTTCGTCAAAGGTGAGGCCATATCGCCGCAAATCGTTTTCGGATACCTCAATTGAAATTTCATATGGGCGTGAGTTTCTTAATTCAACCTGTGTGATGCCCGGAATAGCGGAGAGGTCGTCCCGCACTTGTTCACCGATGGTTTTGAGCGTTCGTTCGTTGGCGGGACCGGAAACCGCAATGTTGATGATTTGCCGTCGAGGAACAACTTCAGTAATTACTGGTTTGTCTGTTTCTTCTGGAAATGTGTCAATGGCGTCAACGCGGGCTTTGACATCATCGAGTAATTTTCGAATATCGGTGCCATTGAGCGCTTCAACGGATACGGTGCCTCGATTTTCGGAAGCGATTGATGTGACGCGTTTGATCCCTTCTAAGCCTTGTACGGCCTCTTCAATACGCACATTGACGGCTTCTTCTACTTCTTCGGGTGCTGCCCCTCTGTAGACAACGGAAACATTGATCATGTCTGCCGAAAATTCAGGGAAGACTTCAAGCCGAACCCGTGGAATCATAAATAATCCGCCACCCAAGATAAGAACCATGAGAAGGTTAGCGGCAACGCTATTATGGGCAAACCATTCTATGGCGCGTCTCATTGCACACCTCCTTGGGTGTTGCCTGATCTGTCTACTTTATGAGGCCGCACACGCATGCCATCGACTGCTGTATCTAAGGGAGAAAGGCACAGTTGGTCACCGGGGTTAAGGCCACTTTTAACGATGACCTTTTCTGCATCTGCTCGGAGAATGTCGATTTCGCGAAAGTAGAGCCGGTTGTCTGTTACGACCAAAATGTCTCGGTTGGCTCGCAGCGCAGCCCTGGGAATGGTGTATACATCATCAGCCATTTTGCCGAGCACTTCTGCGGTCACATACATGCCCACGGCCAATGGGGGACGATTGCCGTCTTTGCTGCGACCATAGGGATTATCGATGCGGGCAACGAGGTACACCATGCGTGATCGAGCGTCAACTTCGCCTTCCACAAGCACAATTTGGCCTTCCCAGGTATGTGTTTGCCCTCCAAAATCTGCATGTAGTTTGACTGTTGGGCCTTTTGTGGTTTCTGTTTGGCCTCTGAAACCAAAGTCGAGATCGAGAAATGCCAAGTCTTGGTTGGCGATGGGCAAACGCACTTCGGCATAATCAACCGCGTAAATGCGGCCAATGGGTGAACCTGGCCCCATGTATTGCCCCACATCGGCATTTTTGCTGCGCACCCGACCTGCATAGGGCGCGCGAATATAGGTGCGTTCGAGGTTAAGCTTTGCGCGTATTAGAGAACCCAGAGCAGCTTCTAATGTTGCTTCGGCTTCTGCGATTTGGGGTTTGCGCAATACCAATGCACTGGGTTGGCCTTTGCCTATTTTTCCCCATTCCTGATAGGCGATGTCGGCTTCTTCTTGTTCGCGTGAGATGCGCAATTCGGCTTGAGCAACTTGCACCTTGGCTTGAGATACAGCCACTTCATAATCGCGCGGATCGATGGTGAGAAGGAGATCTCCTTTTTCAAAGAAACCGCCACTGGCAAAAGCCGATGAAACGGTTCGGATTTGGCCCGCAACCTGGGCTATCAGTGTGCTTTCTGTGCGGGGAGCAACGGTCCCTTGTGTTGCAACAATCATCTGAACTTTTTGAGGTTGCACGGTCGATACGCGTACTAAGGGGGGCAGAATTTCTGGCTGACGGGTTTCGACCACGTCTTTGCTGGCAAAGAGGATGGCAGCGCCGCCAGCACCTATGATGAGGATGAGAATGGGCAATAGTATTTTGCGGGTCATATATTTCTCCGGGCGTATGATGAGGCTGTGGGGTAAACGCTCTGTAAATTGTAAAGCATTTGCACTTCAGCCTGTTTATTGTGGGTTTTTTACCGGCGTTTCTTGAGCGAAGGATAATAAAGATGCACGATCTGGAAACCCACCACCAAGAGACAGGTGCAAATCGATGCGTGCATTCAAACGCAGTCTTTGAACGGTTATCCGTTGGCTTTCGGTTTGATAGGCTGTCCGTTGTGTTTGCAGCATGGTAATCAGGTCTGTGAGTCCGCGATTGTAGCGGTCTTCTGCGAGTCTGCGTGCTTCGAGAGCTTGCTCGGTGGCCCTTTCCAGTGCACTTAGGCGCAGGGCAAGAAGGTTTTCGTCGGTGAGCGCATTTTCGACCTCGGCATAAGCTTGCAGCACTGTTTGCGCATAAGTGGCGAGGGCTTCGTCTGATTGGGCTTTTGTGAGGTTGATGTTGCCCTGAATACGCCCACCTTGAAAGAGGGGTTGGGTGAGGTTGCCGATGAGATTCCACACACTGTAATCCCCATTGAGCAGGTCGCCCAAGGCACCGCTGCTGGTGCCGCCAGATGCCGTGAGGCTGATGCTGGGGTAACGCGCGCGCTTTGCTGCTTTGTGGCTGGATGTTGAGGCTGCAAAACGGCGTTCTGCGGCTACTAAGTCGGGGCGGCGGGAGATGAGGTCCGCGGGTAATCCGCCCGGTATTGCCGAGGGCACATTGGGTAGGGTATCGGAAATTTGAAAGGTGCCCGAGGGATAACGGCCCAAAAGGAGCTCAAGTTGGCGTACTGTAAGATTGTATTGTTGTTGCCGCTGGTGGAGGCGATCTTCAGCTGTTGCCAAATCGGTTAGGCTGATGCGCAGGTCGAGGGATGAGCGCAACCCACGCGCGTAGCGGGTTTCAATTTGTTCTGCACTGGTTTTGTTGTTGGCGTAAGTTGCTTGTGCGAGGTCTACTTGGCGTTTGGCTTCGATTGCCGCAAAATAGGCTTTGGCTGTTTGTGCGGCTAAAGATTGGCGCGCACCCCGATAGGTTGCACGAGATGCCTGAAGGTTTG
>Ga0114999_10010468_pt1 | contig 10037 bp, 4 predicted proteins | sample ArcticOcean_MG_C_3_FD_89820 | JGI IMG/M metagenome (GOLD analysis project Ga0114999, IMG submission 89820) | Marine microbial communities from western Arctic Ocean - ArcticOcean_MG_CB8_126 | ecosystem: Environmental > Aquatic > Marine > Oceanic | place: Arctic Ocean: Canada Basin | collected... | reverse complement strand
CCTTCAGCATGACCCTGGCAGAGGCGGAGGACGCCATCGCCGCCATCTCCAACATCCGCTTCAGACTGTTGCTGGCCAACGACTACCGCGTCGAAGTGAGCTCGGACCAACAGACGAATCACTTCGGTGTACCCCAGTTTCGACTGGTGACCCGGGCCGACGGCAATATCCGCAACCAGGTCAACAGTCGAGAGATCGTCTTCGATTACGGCTTGCCCACGGCGAATCTGCTGTACGGCCTGAGTGCCGAGATCCGCGATCTCGCTGGCTTCGATTTCTACGGCGAGGTCAATGTCAATACCGAATACCGCAAGTACCCGGCTGACGGGAGAAAAGAGCACCGCGCCATCTCCGGCGTCGCCGGGGATTCCAGGTCACTTGGCTGGATGGCCAACCTGTCATGGATGGCAGATCCGTGGTCCGTGTCGGTCGAGGGCTTCGGCATGGATGATTCGTATACCACCAGTGTGCAGCCCGTCAACGCCACGGGCGTTCTTGACTATTCACCCGAGGCCACGAGCCTGCTCTACGATTACGTCGACGACAACGACGACAACGATCGCCATCCGGACCAGAAGCGCTTCAACCAGGGAAGTCTGGTGCAGCCGAAGGTCGGTGATTTCTTCCTCGATCGTGGTGGCATCGCCGATCCCGAGGTCTTTCCGGGCTACGATGAGAACTCGGACTTCATCTCCGACTTCAACCAGAACGACAACCCGGTGCGGCGAAACCTGCTCCCCGACTATGATGAACCCTTTTTGCGTTACGACTCGGACCGCCCGCAGTTCCTGTTCGGCATCGACATGAACAACAACAACTGGGTCGACCGCTTCGAGAACGACGACCTGCCCGACTATCCCTACAAGAAGGACCACCGGGGCTACAACGCCAACGCGGCCGCGCAGATCACGCCGGAGATCAAATTCACCCTCGGCCGGCTCAGCGAACGCAAGCGCGAAACGGATGAGGAAAATCGGACGAACTACGGCATCCTGACGATCGAAAAGGAGATGCCCGGACGTGGCCGCGTGCGCCTGTTCGACATGCTCAAATTGGCCGAGGATGATATCCCCGACGTCGTCTTCCAATGGGTCGTAACCTCACCCGAATTCGGCGACCCCGGCGAGGATTCGGGACATCATGAAAGAATCGCCGATCCCCTGAGCGCCACAGACACCTGGATCAACACGCTGTACGCCGACTGGGACTACCAAAGTCCGCAGCGCTGGCGAACCTTTCATCGCTTCAAATGGGAGCTCTGGCGCCAGCGCCAGACCAGCATCGACGGCAGGCCCACGTCCGGATTGTTCGGTTTTATCGACAAGGCGGAATACCGGCACCACTGGGGACGGCTGACGATCTCGCACAAAATCAAGAGTGAGTTCTTGCGCGAAGTTCCGTTCACACGGACCCTCGCCAAACGACGGTCCTGGGATGGCCTTCTTTTTCTCCAGGTGGGCTTACCGCTGCTCAGCAGGACCAAACTCGAACTGGGGCTGGAGCAGCGCTTCTTTCATGACCTGACTGGAGACGAGGATCAACTGGCGGCGCGGCAACTGACCGGCGATTTTCGCGGCACGGTACTGGCATTGCAACTGACGAACCCCAGCGAGTACCTCGGCTACCGCCTACTCACCCAGGTCGGCATGCGCTATGACCGACGCTCGCTGGAAGTCGTCGACAGGGACAGGGAAAGGCGAACCTCCGGCCAGTTCTTCGTCTCCCTGTTCGCCGGGTTGAATTGAGTATATTCCAGCAACAGGTGCACGACTCTCGAATGGAAACCCCACGTATGAGACACCGAGCCCGTTCATTCAGCAGAGTAATCCTGGCCGCCCTGCTCATCACGGCGACGACGAAGAATGTCGGCGCCCTGACGGTCTACCGGCTTGGCGGAGCCGTCGGCATAGATGCGCCAACGGCCGGCGATTACCAGGTGGAGGAGGACTCCTTCACCTACATCCGGGACGGCTGGGCTTCCTATGGGGACGACGATTTCGGGTCTTTCATTCTCGTCGACCCCAGCCTGGCGTTCATTGCACCTACCAGCCTCGACGAGGATGAGAACCTGACGCCGCTGATCGAAGAGCGCGGCGGTTCTGTAAAAATGCATGATGGCTATGGCTGGCATACGGACCCTGCCCTTGATCTGTTGTTTGACGACGAGGAAACCACCGGGTTTCCCGGCGATAGCAGCGCCAGTGGCAATGTCGGTCTCTGCTCCGAATTCACCGAACAAGGCGGAGGTGCTCTGACAGGACTGCTTGGGATCACGGACAGCAGGTGCCGCCTCATACGGTTCGACCTGGGTGGTGCCTTCTTCATCTCCCATATCCGTTTCTCGCCAACGCCGCGCCGACTCAACTCCTTCTTCCCCAAGGCCTTCCGCGTCGGAGCCAACGACGGGAATCCGCTCAAAAAGGGCGACCGGGACATGCAGCTGCGCTGGACCTACACCAAGGAATTTTTTGATTGGGATCTGTGGACCGAGCGCTTGGAAAACACGGAACCCATCGTCGAGATCCAACTGCCACCCGAACCGGTTCAACACCTCGTGTTCGAGGCCGCGTTGGGGAAATGGGAGATCGCCGAATTCGAAATCTTCGGAACCGGGGCTCCCCCGTTCGCCAACTACGTCTCCAAGATCATCGACCTCGGTGGCCCTGCCTCGATTGGGGAGTTTACCTGGGTCGGTGAGCAGAACGAGGGCGTGCCAGTCGGTTTGACCGTCCGTAGTGGCACGACACCCGACCCCAATACCTACTGGCGCGAGACCTTCAGAGGCAGTGAAATTTCGCGATTCACCGCCACGGGCGAACCGCTCACGCGCGCCGCCTACTTCAAATTGCCGCTGGCGCAGCGGGCCGGTGTCACCCAGGACAAGCAGCACTGGGACGATTGGGCGCCCGTCTTCCAGTTCGAGGACAGGCGCTCTGAGCTCGGGACGTCAAGACCACATCAGTTCGTGCAGATGAAGGTGGATTTCCAGGCAGTGCCCGGACGCGCGGGAAGCCGGCTGGATTACCTGCAATTCGCTGTAACGCAACCGCCCATGGCCAGCGGGGTTACGGCGGAGATCACCCCTGCCGTCGTGGAGGCGGGTAAGTCGACCCTTTTCAGCTACAGAATTGCACCCGACTTGAGCACCGGAGCCGGATTCAACGTGATCGAGATCAGGACACCGCGACAACCTCGTGTTGAGGAGGTAATGATCAACGACGGCGTCGCGGATTGGGAGCTGATCCGTGAAGATGAGGGCGGACTGGCGGTCCGCATCCCGAAAGTGGACGAGACCAATCCTGTCCGCTCCATCGAGGTCGTCTTCGAGGCCGAGGTCTTCCGCTTTGGCACCGAGTTTTCCGGAACCGTCAGCGACAGCGATCGCCCCTTCGAGGTACCGCAACGCATTACCCCCGGCAACGCCGATGACTTGATCGACAGCAACACGCTCCGCGTCGGTCTGAAAAACACCGGCCAGGATGTCATCGGTTCTCTGAGTTTGTCATCGCCCGTGGTCACTCCCAACAACGACGGTGCCAACGACCAGGTGGTGATCCAGTACGATCTGATCAACCTGGATGAAACGGGTGGCAGCACCGCCATGCTTGAGCTGTACACCCTCGATGGGCGTCTGGTGACGGTGCTGAGCAAGCAGGCGGCCTCGAGTGGACGCCTGCCCTTCACCTGGGACGGTACGGACGGATCCGGCATCGCCCTTCCCCCCGGAGTCTACCTGCTACGCCTGCGCGTCGACACGGATAACGACACGTCCACGGCACTTCGCGCAATCTCAGTGGCGTACTAAACCCATGGCGGCTTCGACGAAAAAAGCCCAGGTCCTGATGGCCTTCGCCGGCATGGTGGTGACCGTTCTCGCCGCGATGACACCGCTGCAGGGACAGACCACTCGACAGTTCCAGTCCGGTGACAGTCAGATCATCGTCACGACGCAGCGTCACTGGGACGACTGGGAGCGCCCGCAAGGCACCATCGAGATCACCGCCACCGGTGAGTTGATGCCGAAACGCTGGAACGTCGACACCGACGCCACGGACGATATCGTCGATTTCCTGCGCCGCGAGATCGAGTCCTCCATTGCCGACCCGATTACCTTTAAAGTGCCGCAGCGCCTCACGGGCCGCTCCGCCGCCAGCGTTACGTTGGCGGATGCCGTCGTTGACGCCGGATCCAACGTGGACGATGTCGCCAACATTCTAGACGGCAGCGACACCACCTTCTGGGAACCGGCTGCTCTCCCGGGCGATGTGGATCGGGATGTGATCCCTGCCCTGTGGTGGTTCACGATCGATCTGGGGCGCATCGTCTTCATCAAGAAAATCGTCCTGAAGTTCGCTCCGCGAGAAGACCTCGGAGACCCCTTCTTCCTGTATGACGTGCTGGTCTCCGACGGCCGCAGGCCGATTTCCGCCCGCGCTCCCGGCTCCCCACCGGATTTCTTCCCGGCGCTCATATCCCTGGAGCCAAACACCGATGAGCGCGTGGTGGAGATCGATCTGCGGGGCGTCACCGGCAGGGGTGTACCGGCCGTCGAGACCACGGGGCAGGATAGAGAGGTCCAGGCCCAGGACGAAGTCGATGAGCTGGCACTAGACGACATGTCGACGCTGGTCGGTCGCTTCGTCCAGGTGGTGATACAGGGTAGTAGACTCGATCGCGCTGAGGAGGTCAGCCAGGCTGAGTACGAACTGTTGGCGCCGGCCGACGCCGGGACTGTCGAGTTCTACAAGAAGCTTGACGACGGCACCGCGCTGGTGGTCCCGGAGGAAACCTACTTCAACCGGCTCAGCGAGGTGGACCGCGGAACTGTTCGCTACTTTCGCCGCGAGCGCCCTCGCCTCGCCGAACTCGAGGTCATCAGTGAAGGAGACGACGTCGCCCATGGCATCTTCCGCCGTGAGGGCTCGATCACTTCGCCGGACTCCCGCACCGGCGGCATCCTCCTCGACAGCAACGTTGAGACTGCTCACCTGTTGCTGCTCTCGAGCAATCCGGTGGTCAGCTTTGAGCCGACACAGTCCGTCATCTTCGACCTGGGCTCTTTCTTCTGGCTGAATGCCCAGCGCATGACCTACTCCTACCCGACCGACGGCTACACCTTTGGCGACTACACCCTTGAGGTGTCAGACGGCAGCAGGGAGCCCGACGGCAGTTTCAAGTGGACGATCGCCACTCAGCGCCAACAGACCGCGACATTGGGCGGCGTCATCGGCAAGATAACGGAGGGCAACAACTTCGCTTCCGTGGCAGCCCGGTTAGTGAAGCTGCAATGGAATGTTCAGCCGCGACCGGAACGCCTGGTCGCCAACCCGAGCGAATTCCAGCTGTTCGGTGCCGGTTTCCAGCCCAACGTCAGTATGACCTCGGGACGTATTCCTCTCGGCAGCACCCGCAATCTTGTGTCGATCGAGTGGGACGCCGATACCCCGCCCGGCACCAAGGTTCAGCTGCAGACTCGCACCGGCAACAGCTTTTTATCCGACACGCTCTACTACCACGGCGACAACGCCCGGCTGTACGAGGGGGGAGCTGAGGAGTACTATAACAACAGGAATCGGCGTGACCGCGGTAATAAGATCGGCGTCTGGCTGGATGGCCCGGACTGGGAGAAATCATTCAGCTCGTTCTACGGTGATCCCACGGGCAGCCCCATCACTTCAGCCTCACCACGCCAATTCGTCCGCATCCGCGCAACCCTGACCTCGGACGACCCGGATGTCCATGCCACCCTGAAGGAAATCCGGCTCAACTTCGCCGACCCGGTAGCCAGCCTGCTGGTGGGAGAAATCACCCCAGCCCGCGTCGACACCCTCGGCGTCCCGCGCCGCCTCTCTCTCTATGTCATGCCGGAGGATGTCGTCGGTGATGGCTTCGACCAGCTCTTGTTGACGGCCCCAGCGGATATGGAGTTGACCTTTGAGGGGCTCTATGGCGGCAACGCAGCTGATTTTGATGCCGAAGATGTCAACCTCGAGCAACTTCGGATCGAAGGCGCACAGTTAGTCGAAGACGGCGGGGATAGCGTGTTGGTTACCTTTCCGGCGATTCTGCCGCGATCCGACATCGAGCTGCTGCGCCTCGACGTCAACGCCGCCTTGTTCGCGATCAGCGCGCCCATGGGGGCCGCACTTCGTCTCGGTGACGACGGGTTCTGGCAACGCGTCGACGCCGGCAACGCGACCGATTCCGTCGCCGACAACACCTTGACCGTGATAGCCGTCCCCGAAAGCCACACGATCATCCGCGATCTTCGAGTCGTACCGCCCGCCTTCCCTCCGAACGCGGACACGATCAACGACGTAGCCTCATTCGAATTCGACGTGGTACTGGTTCGCGAGAGCAGTCCGGTTGAGGTGGAGATCTACGACCTCAGCGGCCGTCGTGTACGGCTCCTCTCCGAGCAACGGCTGGCGACCACGGGCGCCTACGCGATCTCCTGGGATGGCACCGACGAATCAGGCAACCTCGTCCCGCCCGGTGTCTACGCAGCGCGAGTACGTGTAGAGACCAACACCTCGGGCGCCGGCCTGGATCAGGGCGATTTGTTGCGCACCATCGCAGTTATATATTGATCTAACCCTTTATATTGATCTAACCCTATATATCGATATAGCCCAACTCATGACCAACACAGGACGATTTATGCCTCATCACGTACGCTCTGTGTCCGCGCTCCAGGACACGACCTCGCCTTCCGTCCTCATCATACTCGTCGCGTCTGCTTGGTTGCTTTTCAGCTGCTCCGACCCGCAACCCAGCCAGACCGCTGTGGCCAGCATCGACGGCGAGGACATCGCCGTCTCCGAGCTGGTGAAGTTCGCCCAGCGCATTCCGGATGGCTTCCACTGGGACAAGAGCGATTCCCAGGCGGTCGCTTCCGTCCTCGACGCCTTGATCGACAAGCGCATCCTGCTGATGGAAACGGAGGAACGCAGAATCCGTGAGCTCCCATCAGTGGCCACTGAGATCAAGGCCTATCGCGAGCAGGAAATTCTGCGCTCCTACCAGCGCCTGATGGTCAATGAAACGATCCGGATTTCCGCGCAGGAGATCGAGCAACATTTCCTGCGCACCCGACGGGACAAAGCCCTGCGCCCCGGGGTCATCGTCCTTCCGTCCATGGAGGAAGCCCTGGATGTCATCGACAAATTGAACGCCGGAGCGGACTTCACCGAAACCGCCTCAACGCGCTCAGCCGAGGATCTCACCGCCTCGATGGGAGGCGACATGGGACGCTACATCCGCTGGGATGGCGCCGACCTCTACACCCGTCCACTGTTCGACCTGAAAGTGAACGAGCTGTCCGAACCGATCCCGGTTATCTACGAGAACAAACGCCATTACGCCGTCTTCAAAGTGATTGACGAGATGGCGGTTCCACTGAACGAGGTGGAGAGCGAGGTCGAGGAGGAACTGTTCGGCCAGAAACGGACGGCGCGAATGGTCGAGCTCGCGGATTCCCTGTGGACGGCCAACAACGGCGCCGTGTTCGCCGATGGCGCCGGCTTCATCGCTGAACGCGCCGCCGCACACGGCAGTGGAATCGAGCTGTCGTCTCCAGAGTCACTGGAGCTGCGGCTGGCAAGCTACGATGGCGGCAACATTACTGTCGGCGCCTTTCTCAAAGCGGTCGTTGACAGCGGAGATGACACCGTCAAGCGACAATTGGCGGATAGTGTGTGGGTGTCTTCATCCGCTCGCGGGATGATCGCAGGAAAAATCATGCTGGCCGAAGCTAGCGCACTTGGAGTGGCTGATGATCCGGAACTGGTCGCCAGGGTGCAGAATAAACTCGACGATCTGGTGGTCAGCACGCTGCGCAAAATCGAGATTGACGATCACATCGTGGCCTCTGAAGAGGAAGCGCGCGCCTATTTCGACTCTCATCCAGGGCAGTTCCTCTTCTCTCCGGCGACGACGCTGTGGGAAGTTCTACTACCGAGCGAAGAAGCGGCCAAAACAGCCGTTCGACGTTTGGCAAAGGGAGAAGATCCCCAGGATCTCATCGCCGAGTACTCGACCCGCGCCGTGCACACGGAAATCCGTGGCCAGATCCATCTCACCCGTTATACCGCGGCCCACTACTCCGGGTTACTGGAGTACGCACAGGATGTGGCTGTGGGCGAGATCGGTGGGCCGCTGAAAGTCCCGGAAGGATATTCCGTATTCAAAGTCGTCGGCCAGGTGCCTGCCCGTCCAAAACCGTTCGGCAAGGCATCGCAAAAACGGGCCGGGGCCTACGTGAAGTCCGAAAAAGCCAAGCGCGGGTACGTCAGCTACGTGAGGCAACTGCGCGACAAGTACGACGTCGAGATTTTCGCCAGCAATGTCCCGCCGTTGGTCGTGGACAGCAAACTCGACACCTCGATGGCGGCGGCCACCGTAGAGTAACGGTCGATTTCAGCGTCATCCCCGACCTGCCCAGCGAACGCGGTGGTATCAAATGCCGTCCAGGCAGCGCTCTACTGCAACTCGCGCTCACATGCCGCGATCAGTTCATCTGACGTCGTTGAAGCCGCGCTGCGCTCAATATCCTTGATCGCGTACACCTTCATCGCCTCTTCGGCGACGGTCGTGCTGTTTTCGATGGCAGCGGTACAGTCGCGCACCAGTATGGCGTTGTACCCTCGACGACGCATCGCGATCATGCCGTAGCCGCGGTGGATGACGCAGGAGTTGGTGGCAAATCCGCAATACAGCAGATGCAGAATTTTGCGGTCCGCGAGCAGACGATGAAGCTGTGCCCCGGTGGCGATCACCATGTCGTCCGCCGTCGGCTTGATCGGATCAGCGATGTCCTCGGCTTCGGGCACGACGGGTACCGGGGTTGGCGGCGCCAGTTCGTATTGGGCGTAATCTCCAGTGCGGAGTCGAAAATCCTTCGAGGGCCAGTCGTCGTCGTGGGGCTCAGGGGGATCCAGGTCATCCTCGTCAGCATAGCGTGTCCATTGCGGGTACACTCGGGCGGCCAGCGGTGCTGGTGCGTGCACGATCGTGATCCCGGCGTCACGCGCCGCATCGATCAACGGCGCAATCCTGTCTGTGATGATCTCGCCGGAGCGCTCCAGGTGGCTCTTCCAGGCGTGCGAACTCCAACAGTCGACGAGAACGAGGGCGGTTTCGGCGGCGGCGATCTCCCAAACCGGGGTCATGTAATGGACGTTGGTCTCGAGTATGTCCTCGGGCCTGCTGCTGTGCATGGCCCAATAGCGGACTGGAACCTGCAATACCCCCATTCGGTTCATCTCCTGTGGCGGTTGCCGCCGGCTCTCGGGAGGTCCTTGCCCGAGCCGCAGACGGCCTGACTTTCGTTGACAGTATCGTCGCGCGTGGGCAATATTAGCACTCGATAAGGCCGCCAACAAATACTCATCACCGGCCCCCCGCTACATCTTCCATAATTTGAGAGGTTTTGCGATGACGACGAGGACACGAGTACCTGTAAAACGCGGTGCCGCAGCCCATGCCGGATCGGGCGCTGTCCCGCCGCTGTTTCCGCGGACGATAGGACCAAATTCCTCCAAATACGTCCAACAGGTATTGGATTCCGGGCTCACCGAGGACACCGTGGCGCGCTTCGAAAAGGCCTTCGCGGAGGAGATCGGTGTCAAACACGTCATCGCCACCCCGACCTGCACCACCGCCATGGCCGTGCTCGCCCTCGCCTTCGATTTTGATCATGGCGATGAAGTCATCGTCAGCCCGCTGACGGATTACGGTACGATATATGGTTTGCTGGTCGAGCATTACATCCCGGTTTTTCCGGACACGGCACCCGGCACCGTCAATTTCAATGCCGAGACCATCGAGGCCTGTATCACTGACCGCACACGGGCGATCCTGGCCGTACACAAATGCGGCCTGCCCAATGACATGGATCCGATCAACGAGCTGGCGAAGAAGCACAACATCATCGTCTACGAAGATTGCTGCCAGGCGGCCTTCACCCAGTACAAGGGCCGCGATGTTGGCACCTTGAGTACAGCGGGAGCCTTTTCCCTTGACTCGGAAAAGACCTT
>Ga0114999_10010467_pt1 | contig 10038 bp, 10 predicted proteins | sample ArcticOcean_MG_C_3_FD_89820 | JGI IMG/M metagenome (GOLD analysis project Ga0114999, IMG submission 89820) | Marine microbial communities from western Arctic Ocean - ArcticOcean_MG_CB8_126 | ecosystem: Environmental > Aquatic > Marine > Oceanic | place: Arctic Ocean: Canada Basin | collected... | reverse complement strand
CAGTTCGGGAATCGAACCTGGCGACAGTCTACAAAAGAACGGCCCCGCGCTCCCAAATGAGGATTAAGGGAGAGCGGGGCCGGCAAAGGACCGCTCGAGGTCCGCCGTGCGTGTCGTTGAGACGACAAGGGTCGGCGGCCAATCCTTCAGTGTGAAATTGTCTTAAAAGTGCCTGTCGGTCTTCACGGGATTCGCTGATCCATCGATCGAGATCCGTCCCGTGTCCTGAATCGCAGCATCCGGGTAAATTGATCTCCAAAATCAGAGATTGGCGGTCATAGCCAATCGCCCCGGAACTACGGTACGCAAAGACAATCGTCAGATTGGATTACACTCGCCTCAACAACAGCGACCGGGGCGACTTAATTTCAGGTACGCCAGATACGTTCAGGACTGGAGTTGGTGATGACGACGAGCCACATGCCGACCGGCATTACGTCCTATAGACCGGACCTTGCGGGCAACACGCACGCCGTTTCAAGCGGCCACCATCTCGCAACAGCCGCCGGGTTCCGCATCCTTGAGCAGGGCGGCAACGCGATCGACGCCGGAGTGGCGACGGGCATCGCCATCAACACGGTGGTCGCCGACAACACCAGCTTCGGCGGCGTGGCGCCGATCGTAATCTACGACGCTGAGGCGGATCGGGTGTTCACTATTTCTGGACTCGGACGATGGCCAAAATCCGCCACGCTTGAGCACTTCCTGGAAGACCGCGGGGGGGACATACCTGCGGGCATGGAGCGCGTGATCGTCCCGGCAGCCCCCGACGCCTGGCTCACCGCTCTTTCCGATCACGGCACGATGACCCTGGAACAGGTCATTACTCCAGCGCTGGAACTGGCACGGGACGGATTCCCCGTCAGCCGGGGTGTCGGTCGCCGAATCGCGGCCGCGTATGAAGCCTTCCGTGACTGGCCGTCCACCATCGAGGTTTTCGCTCCCGAGGGTCGTCCCATCGCAATCGGCGAACGTATGGTTCGCACAGACCTCGCCCGAACGTTCGAACGGCTCATCGAAGCCGAGCGCAACGCAGCCGGCCAGGGCCGGGAGGCCGCTATACGCGCAGCGCGTGATTTGTTCTACACGGGCGAGATCGGTGAAGAAATCGTGGCCGCCGTTCAAGAGGGCGGGGGCTTCCTCACGATGGAAGACATGGCTTCATTCCAGGTCGGCAAAGAAGAGCCCGAGACGGGTCGCTTTTCTGGTCCGGAAGGGGAATTCGAGGTCTACACCTGCGGCGTGTGGTGCCAGGGTCCTTCTTTCGCCGAAGCGCTCCAGATACTTGACGGACACGACCTTCTCTCGATGGGCCACAACTCCGCCGACTATATCCACGTCGTAACCGAGGCCCTCAAGCTCTCATTCGCGGACCGCGACGCCTTCTACGGCGACCCGGACATGGTGGACGTGCCGATCAAGGGCCTGCTCGATCCCTCATATGCAGCTGACCGGCGATCGCAGATCGATCTGGAGGCGGCAGCCCCAAGAATGCCTTCCGCCGGAGATCCCTGGCGCTTCGAAGGCCGATCAGCTCCAGCTGGATACGATTATCAGCCGCCGGAGCCGCTGGAGGCGGGAACCGAGGGCGACACCAGCTACGCATGCGTGGTGGACGGCAAGGGCAACATGTTCTCGGCGACCCCAAGCGACACGATCGGCATGGCGCCGGTGATCAAGGGTCTTGGCTTCACCCCATCCGGTCGTGGCACCCAGTCATGGCTCGATCCCAGGCACCCGTCGGCGCTGGAGCCAGGCAAGCGACCTCGCCTTACGCCTAATGCGCTTCTAGCGTTCAAAAACGGTCGACCTTGGATGCCGTTCGGCACGCCGGGAGGTGACGCCCAGGTCCAGACCACGCTGCAGTTCTTCCTCAACCAGGCCGTGTTCGGTATGACCCCGCAGCAGGCCGCCGAGGCGCCACGTTTCCAGTCGAAGAGCTTCCCGGATTCGTTCTGGCCGCACGCCTACCATCCGGGGCGACTGGACCTCGAGGGACGTATCGACGACGAGACGGCGGAAGAGCTGTCACGCCGCGGTCATCTTGTGAACAGGATCGACGACTGGGCGCGCATTACGGGCGACGTTTGCGGAATTACACGTGACCACGAAGACGGCACCGTCACAGCGGCTTCAGATCTGCGCGCCGATGCGTACTCAATGGCGCGATGATTTAAGACCTCTATGACAGAACAAACCTCGCCCGACAATTCGATCGGCGCATCCACATACGACCCTGAGATCCCTGAAACCCTGGGGCCCGCTGGCAAGCTCAAACGCTCCTGGCTCCGGCGACCGAACTGGAGCGTAATCGGCGGTGCAGCGATCGGCGGTGGAATAACGTTTGGCTACCTCGTCAATTCGTATTTGTTCTGCCTGGCCCAGACCAACTGTAGTCTCGCAACAGAATGGATCGTTGCTTTTGCGATCATCGGAACCAGCGTCGGAGCTCTGTGGGGCTGGCTCGTCGGAAAGTTCTTCCGCGGCATGTACCGCATGATGCGCGTCGACTGATCTCACCCCGATAACTCTCGCGGAGCCACACATGCCACCTGCCGGAGATCGCTTCCTCCTGTGGGCGATGAGTGATCCGCACGTCGGATCTGACCTCATCAAAGGGGACGGCCGCCAAAGCCTCGCTGAAGCGATCGAACAGTCGGAAGGTCCCGACGGCTTCGATTCGGATGTCGCGGTAAACCTGGGCGACTTCTCGGGCAACCAGGGTTCGCCGGTCGATGACGAGGGCGAAGAGGTGGTCCGGCAGTACGGCGCTTTGAAGAAGCATCGCCGTGAGCAGGTGTACGACCTGGTCGGCAACCACGACGCGTCCGGCCCAGACGAGCCACAACAGTGGTGGTTTAAGAAGTGGCTCGACCCCACAGGCGAGAGCACCGAATTCTCAGACGTCGACGCCAAACGAAGACCCTTCCCGGTCGATGGCACGTGGGAGCATTACTCGTTCGAGGCTGGTAACCTCCTCTTCCTGATGATGGGTGACCGAAACGACGGCGGGCCTCCGGTTGGGAGAGATATCGACGGCGGCTACCCGGCGGGCGCTATCTCGTCGGAAACACTTAAGTGGTGGCGGGACAAGCTTGCTTCGAACCCCTACAAGATCATCATCTCCGCGCATCACCACATGCTGAAGGGAACGACCGTGGGCTCGGCCGACTGGGAGGGCGTCGATAACCTGTACCACGGACGATTCGACCGCGGCACGGCCATCGGCGCGTCTTCCTGTACTGGGTCGGCGAACAGCCCGATACGGGGCTCATCGAGGGCATACTGGCGGGCGGCAGCCACAGGCCCGCAATGGACCTGTGGCTCGGCGCCCACACCCACGCCCACCCGGACGACGAGTTCAATGGTCGATCGCATATCGAGACCAAATGGGGAGTGAATTTCATAAACGTCGCCGCACTCAACCGCTGGCATATGGACCGCAATCGCACCGGCTACCCGCTGTCCCGGGTACTCGAGTTCACCGACGGTAGCGACGAGGTGCGGATCCGCTGCTATCTCCACACATCGCAGATCGCGCCTCAAGGCTGGTACCCCAGTGTGGAACGCACGCTAAAGCTGCGCCACGCATTTCAAGCGCCCTGACCCAAACAAGTAGACGGAGCTCTTAATAAATGCCCACGGTCCTCGAAATGATGGACATGACCGGCCGCAGCGCCATCGTCACCGGCGGCGGCACGCATCTTGGTAGAGCCATGTCGAGCGCGCTGGCCGAGATGGGCGCGTCCGTCTACATCGCCAGTCGTCGCGCCGAGCTGTGTGAAGAGACGGCCGAAGAGCTCCGAGGGCTTGGCCTTGACGTAACCGGAGTCGGCTGTGACGTCACGGACGAAGCCCAGGTCGATGCATTGGTCGATAGGGTGATGTCGGACCGGGGCCGATTGGACGTGATGGTCGCCAACTCGGGCGGTGCGTTCACGAACTCCTACATCCCGAACGCCAGCATCGATGAGTTCCGCCGCACCGTAGATCTGAACCTGACCGGGACCTACATCTGCGCCCAGTCTGCCGCACGGACGATGATTCCAGAACGCCGAGGCTCGATAGTCACCCTGGGGTCGATCCACGGTTTCCTGACATCCGACAAGCGGATGTACGAGGGTTTGCCGACTTTCAGGCGCTCAGGACCTCCGTATCAGGCGGCGAAGGGCGGCATCATCAACCTGACCCGCGGACTGGCCGCCGAGCTGGGCGAGTATGGCATCACGGTCAATTGCATCAGCCCCGGCCAGATCCCGAAATCAACCACGGATCAGGGTCACGTGGAGCGCTCACGTCAGGCGATACCACTTCAAAGGACAGGTACCTCGGACGATCTCAAAGGGGCGATCGCGCTGCTGGCATCGCCCGCAGGAGCATGGATCACCGGCCACAACCTGATAGTCGATGGCGGCTGGTCCATCTGGTAGGCCCTGCCGGGCGGCTATTTACAGGGTTGTTGGTTTCATTACCGGGCGCTTTTGCGTTAACCGGTCTTTCCATACGACAGGGCGCCTATCGACTGATCCCTACTCGCCTTCGCCGCTTACCTTCGGCGCTAACAATCGCAACGCCATCTCCACGTCGACCACGTTTGGACCGTCAAGCGCCAGGGCTATCTCGACCTTCCGGCCCGGGAGCAGTGTCACTTCTCGCTCGCCGTCCAGCGCGATCGTCCCCGGCCGTCGTTCGATCAGCCGTCGTTCGCCGGGCTGCAATACACCCCACTCTGCCACCAACACCTCCGGCACCATCCCTGGCGCTATCGGCGCCTTCACGGATCGGGCGGTTGGGCCATTACCCTTGCCAAGCCGGATCCGCAGTCCAAACGGCTCGTCTATCGACACTGGTCGAAGCCTCGCGCCCACAGCCGAAATGCCGATGCTGGCGGGTTCCGCCCGAGTCAAAAACACTTCTTCCACCGTGTCCATATTCCACACGGCACGCGCGCCAACAAACATCTCGGTAGAAACGGCGGCGTCGATCAACGCCATATCCACCCATTCATCGTCCACGAAAATATCGAGCCGCTTGCACCGGGTAATCGCCGCACCAATACCGTCGACACCAGCGGCAATCGAGCCAGCAGCGATCCCGGCGATCGTGCCCTCCACCATCTGAGGAAACACGTTGTTCGTGCCCGTGGATATCGGAACCAGCGGCACGTCACCAGCCCCTTTGGCGACGACGCGGTTCGTGCCATCACCGCCGAGCGTCACGATGGCTCCAGCGCCCTCGGCCGCCATCAACTTCGCAGCCCGGGTTGAGCCGTCCTGGTGATCCATACGCGGCATGTCTAAATAACTGGCGTCGATCTGCTCTTCAACGTCTTCCATGGCCGGAGCAGCGAGTCGGCTCAGGTCCGGCATGACGAGCACGCGCTCGACGCCCGTCGACACCAATCCGGCGAATACGCGCTTAAGCGTGTTGGCCTTCTCCTGGTTGGACACAACCCTGCCCGCCGCAACAAGCCTTCGAATGTCCTTGCCCGCAGCCGGGTTGGCGATGATGCCGACGGTAATCAGGAGGCCATCCACCCTGAGTCGGCAAGATTCGCTGCGACCCCTCGAAGCAGTTCGCCCGCCGGGAAGCCGTCTACGGCACGGTGATCAAAAGTCAGGCTCAGGAAGCACATGGATCGGGCCACGATCTCGCCCTCAAACACGGCCGGCTTCTGCACCACGCGACCCACGCCAAGGATCCCCACTTGCGGTGGGTCCAGCAGCGGATCGAAAGCGTCCACGTTCGCCGAGCCCAGATTGGTTACCGAGAAGGTTCCGTGGCGCATGTCATCCACGTTTAAGTCGTTGGATTTAACACGTGACATCACCTCACGCACCCGGCGGGCGATATCCAGCGTCGTCATGCCGCCGGCGCCGTGGATGACAGGGACGATGAGGCCGTCCGGCATAGCGACCGCAAAAGCCAGATTCACATCGGAGATCAGCCGAATCTCGTCACCGGCAAAGTGGGCATTCATCCGCGGATGGTCTTTGAGCGCTCGGGCCGTGGCCGCCAGAACCAGGTCCTGGAACTGCGGTCGTAGCCGGTGTGATCGCCACTCGCCCACAAGCTGGCGCTGCATGGCGACGGCGTTTGTGACATCCGCCTCGGTCGTCAGCGTGACCGTCGGGATGCCGCCGCTCTCGGTCATTCGTCTCGAAATGGTGGCCCGGAGGCCAGTAAGCGGGATCGTTTCTGCAACGGGTGGTCCGTCTTCCACCGGATACGACGGCGCAGCAATTGAAGCTGCGGCAGGTGGCCCGGCGGCGGCGACTCGAACGTCGTCTTCAAGAATTCGGCCGGCCCGCCCGCTTCCGGTCACCGATTCAAGATCGACCCCTAATTCACGTGCGATCTTGCGCGCGATCGGGGTGATCTGGCGTCGTCCACCTGCAGAACCCTGACGGTTTGCCAGCGAGCCGGCCCCACTGGTCACGGGCGTCGGCGAAGGTAAAGGAGCACTTGCTTTTGCATCGGTCATCGGCTTGGGCAGATCAACGGCCTCTTCACCGGCAGCTAGCAGCACCGCAAGAAGCGTTCCGGTATCGACCGTCATTCCCTCAGGTACAACGATGCGGGCTAACGTCCCGGCTCCCGGCGACTCCACCTCACTATTGACCTTGGCGGACTCGACCTCGCAAAGCGGATCGCCCTCTTCGATGGCGTCGCCTTCCTGTTTGAGCCACTTGACGATAGTGCCTTCGTTCATGCCCATGCCCCACTGGGGGAGAAGAACTCTGGTCGGCATACGGCGTTCCCTGGTCTGCTGATAACGATTGGACTAAGAGCCGGCACAAGCAAATCACGCCAGCAGCGAAAGCATACATCCCATCGGACGCGTTCAGCCAGCGGAGGGGAGTGTTCTACCCGCCCACAATCGCATCCAACAGCGCTGTCGCTTCGTCCGCACTCGGCGCTACCGCTACTCCCGCGGCGCCCGTCACCCCGTCCAGCGCGAACGCCAGTACGCCGCCCGGGCCATCCCATCTGGCGATCGCCACGTTGCCACCTTCTAGCCGCGTAAACGTAGTGTCAGCGTCCAGCACCGCCTCGAAGACTGCCGAGAACTGCAGGGCATCGGTATCAGAGTCGTCCCACTCGATCAGCAGACCAATCGCGGTCTCGTCCCCCGGGCCATCCAGAAGTTGATACCCGTCTCGGCCCCAGCCTGCGGCCGCTTGAGCGGCTACAGGAGCCTCCGCGCCGAGCGCCTCCAGCCAGAGACTGATGTACGCCTCACCAAGGACATTCTCGTCCTGAACACTCCATCCATCGCCCAGAATCGCCGCCATATCCGGCAGCGCCGGCGGGGCATCCGGGTATTCGTCAGCCAGATACTTCTCTGGGTGGATCACCTGCTCCGTCGTTTCCGGCAGATCGGCCCAAACGTCGTCGAGCGCCGACATCCCACCTTGTTGCCATATCGAATTTACGAACCCGAATCCGGCGAGGTAAGGCCAGCTCAACGACAACAGTAGAAAATCCGGCGTGGCCAGAAGCACCGCAAGATCGGCGGGATCGATGGCCAATAGCTCGTCTAGGTCCGCAGCTAGAAACGTCCTCGCCCCGTATATCGTCTCGACAAAGGTCGCCTCTCCCTCTACCAGCGCCTGAAGCGCGCCTTCACGTTCAGAATCGCCCTTCGCATCCTCGAATAGCACGCTGAGATCGAAATTAACGTCCTGAATCAGATGCGCGTACTCGTGGGAGTAGACGGCCTCTTCCTTCACAGAGAGCTCCTCACCGCCGCCAAGCACCATCAACTCCCCGGTTTCGTGGTTGTACAGCCCGACGACGGCGCCTTCCAGCAGGGCCTGCTCGATCTCCAGCAAGCTCGAATCCTGCGGAATCAGTCCCTGCAGCTTGAATAACGCCTCAAGATCGGCGATCTCCGCCAGTACCTCGGGGTCTGCCAGATCTTCCGCCAGCTCTTCGGCAATTCGCTGTTTATCGACCAGTGAAACGTTCGGATCGCCGCCCGCAGAAAGCTCCCGAATTCCCGAGACTAGTTCGCCGATCCTGGCCAGCTCACCCGGCTTCCCTTCAGTGGTCGGATCGGGCTGCGAGCCGGTTCCAGTGGACTGCGTGGGTACCAGCGTCGCGCCTCGGCCGGGCGTGCTGGGGGTTGGGACCGGGTTGGAAGTCGGGTCCCCAGTTGGATCAGGATCAGCGCCGTTCGTCGGGACCGGCGTCGGTTCCGCTGTTCCGGCGGTGGAAGTAGCATCCGGAGTCGATGTGACGCCGGATGCTGTGGCAACGACGGTCGCACCCGGTTGCGGCGAGGCGACGTCAACCGGATCGTCGCCATCAAACGCACAGGCGGTGGCCGCAAGTGACATCAGCGCGACAAGGAGCACCAACCAACTGGTACGGTGCCGGGTGGACACGGCGGATTTGGAACCTATGCTTTCAGGTGACGGCAACTGAATGACTGCTCGATGCGAATGGGCCTCAGGCAATGACCTGATGGCCGAGTATCACGACACTGAATGGGGCGTGCCGTCACACGACGACAGCCATCTGTTTGAAATGCTCGTCCTGGAAGGATCACAGGCAGGATTGAGCTGGCAGACGATCCTCAACAAGCGCGAGGGCTATCGCCGCGCGTTTGCGAACTTCGATCTAGCCACTATTTCAGCTTACGGTGAATCCGATGTTGAAAGACTCGTCCAGGACGCCGGGATTGTGCGACATCGGGGCAAGATTCAGGCGACGATCGGAAACGCCATCACGGCATTGGCCGTACAGGCCGAGTTTGGAAGTCTGGATGCCTACCTGTGGGTTTTGTCAGGAGGCGAGCCGGTCCGGAATTCGCCCGCGAGGATGGGCGACGTCCCGGCCACGACGGAGGTCTCCAGCTCGATGAGCAAAGCTCTCAAGAAACGGGGCTTCCGCTTCGTGGGGCCGACGACCGTGTACGCGTTCATGCAGTCAGCGGGCATGGTGAACGACCACGTGGTCACATGCTTCCGCTACAACGAAGTATGATCCCGGTCCCGATGGTCAAAGTGTCATCGGGTATTCACAGGCAATCTGAGTTTCAGGAGCGGCGGAATTGGACAAGCAGATCTTTGGCATCGGCGGCGACTTCTTCCCGCCACAATGGAAACGCCCGCTACTCCGTGAGCACCTCCTCACCCTGTCAGACAAGTCACGCCCAAAGGTCTGCTACGTGGGATCGGCCACCGGCGACAACGCCCAGAACATCACAACCTTCTATCAAGAGTTTGGTCGGCACAACACCGAGACGTCCCACCTGAGCCTGTACTCGCCGCCGCAGAAGGACATCCGCTCTTTCGTGATGAAGCACGACATCATCTACGTCGGCGGAGGCAGCACCAAAAACCTGATGGCCCTCTGGAACGAGTGGGGGTTCGGCGAGATCATGCGAGAAGCGTGGGAGGCCGGGATCATCCTCTCCGGCACGAGCGCGGGGTCGATCTGCTGGTTCGATGACTGCATCACGGACTCGATCCCCGGCGGTCTAACGGCGCTGACGTGCACCGGCCTGCTAAAAGGCAGCAATTCCACCCACTACAGCGGTCACCCGGACCGGCCGTCCACATACCGCCGACTGATCGCTTCCGGCGAGGTCTCTAACGGGATCGCCACAGACGACAACTGCGCGATCCACTACATAGGCGACGAGCTACACGAGATCGTCACGCAGGATCCAGATTGCCGGGCATACCGAGTGGAACGAGACGGCAACAGCTACAAAGAGACGCCGCTAGACGCGCGATACCTAGGCTAGCCGGTTAGCACCGGGGCTCATTTGGCCTCTCCCGATGGGAGAGGCCAAACGTGCAAAGGGTGAGGGAGGTCAAACACTCGATCCCCAAACTGACCGGCTGCTTGTCCACAACCATAGATTTATTCCCCAATAACCCACCCTGAGGCTCTCGAAGCGTCCGTCAGGCAAACAGGCGCCACCAAGGCCAGCAACGCGTCCGCGTCTCCCCCTCTCCCGGTCGGGTGAGGGCTGGGGTGAGGGGTGTGCCACTTTGAAAGCGGCATGACGCCAGCGCGTGATCT
>Ga0114999_10010465_pt1 | contig 10039 bp, 9 predicted proteins | sample ArcticOcean_MG_C_3_FD_89820 | JGI IMG/M metagenome (GOLD analysis project Ga0114999, IMG submission 89820) | Marine microbial communities from western Arctic Ocean - ArcticOcean_MG_CB8_126 | ecosystem: Environmental > Aquatic > Marine > Oceanic | place: Arctic Ocean: Canada Basin | collected... | reverse complement strand
GAAGCCATCAACTCAATATGAGCCGGTACCAGCCCGTAGGTGGATTCAGCGTAGCGGAGAGCCTCGTCAGGTGAGGTCAAGAGCCGATCGTCATCAACCTGACCGGTGGGTGGGTCTAGGTCGATGCATTGGAGCAGACCTTCCAAAAGCATGGCGCAGGGAGGCATGCCGCGCGAGACAAGGAGCGTGCTTGCGGCTCCCGTGACCTCCTGGGGTTCTAGCCCGCGGCTGAGGGCCGAAGCCAGTAATTTATTTGTCAATTCTGGCTTGAGTTTTACAGCGGCAATGCTGGAAAGAAAGAGAAGCTTCGTGGAGCCCGAAAGCGCCCCGTCGCTGATGCAGATTTCAGTCAGCCGCTCCATGCCGCTGGCAGCGACGGGATTGCAGTGGTTCAAGGCATCCCGTAGAGACGAGGGCAGATAATTCCCTGACGAGTTGCCGTCTGTTTCTATAGGTCTTTTTGTCATCCGCCTGATGGGCTCTTGGTGATCCTTCCAAGACCGAGGGCTTGGAAGGGAAGACCGGGATAAAATCGACAGTTCTGAGATCTCTCAAGACTCTCGGCAGATCTCGATCCGATTACCAGTTTGGTAAGGCGGCTCACGAACCAGCTACCTCAACTACGGAATCAGAAGCGAAGTCGGCGAAACAGTGGGTGTAGGCAACGGTGTGGGCCGACATCGCTTCTGTCGCACCTCTCTCGTCACGTTCATAGATTGCTTCAACAATAGAAACGTGTTCGGCCCAACGTATGGCACCACCTTTTTTCGCGACCGCAACGTGAGCCCAACCGATCTTTTGATCGCATTGGCGAATTAGTTTAATCAAATGAGAGTTTGTACCTGCCTCGACGATTACTCGGTGAAATTGTGACCCGAGATGACTGCTGGTATCCCAATCACCTATATTTGCGGCGGCGCTGCCTTGGGCAACAAGGTCCCAAAGCTGGTTCATGTCTTCTAGAGTGCGGTGTTGGGCAGCTAGACGGACTGAGAGCACTTCAAGGACTGCCCGGACCTCATAGAACTCAAGCATCTTCTGCGGTGTTGGTGTAGCAACCACGACCCCTTTCCTGCCGGGGCGTCTCTCGACAAGTTGATCCTCTACGAGCCGCCCCAGGGCGTCACGAATGGGCACCCGGGAGACGCCGAGGGCCTTAGCTACTTCAATCTCGGGAAGTCGCATCTGCGGTTCAAGGTTTCCGCTGACGATGTTGTCACGAAGAGCGGCATAGGCGTAGTCGCTGAGTGACTCAAACTCCGATGAGATACCGCAGAAGTCACGAAGCCTTTGCATCTTTCGACCCTACACAGCAAAACCCCAGTTCACAGGCCATGTTTGACATCATGTAGACCATGAAGTAGATATATCCTACATTTTAGTTTATGTATACAACATGCCGTGGCTCTCCCATTGGGGAACACACACGACCTGTTTGATGACAACCAAGGAGGAACTTAAGTGGAAGTGGAAACAGACGGTCGTTCATGGGGGCCTTGGCACCTTCCTGGCAAATACTTTTCCGTCCCAGCGTACTGGGACCAAGAAGTCCAGGAATCCATACACGCAGATAGTCGAACCATAGACATTATTGACTGCACCCTGTCTGAGGGCGAGGACATGGTAGGTCGCCACCTTTCTTGGAAAGCGCGACTCGAGATAGCACATAAATTGGACGAGTTGTTTGACGGTGAGGGAGTAGGTGAGATCACTACTCCTATCGGTCTCTCTCCGAAGGAAAACAAAGACTGGGTCCGGGCATGCCGACGAGAAGGCATTACGACTCCAATTTGTGACAAACTAATTGCTCAGGTTCTCCCACTTGAAGCTGGGGACTGGAAAAAGCATTACGACGAACGACTGACATGTGAGGCTGACACCTTCGTCACGTTCTCTTATTACCCACAGATCAGCTATTGGAGCGACTTTACAGAGGGCCCATTCACAAAGAGTGACATCGTCGATGCAATCCATGAAACCGTGAGTTACGGGGTTGAGCGCGGGGCAAATATTATTTACTCTTTCCCGGATTCGTTTCGTCACAATATCGACACTATGTCAGAGTTCTGTCGTGCGGGCGTCGAAGCTGGTGCCATAGGTGTTTATTTGTATGACAGTCGGGGACAGAGTAACCCGATGGCCTCGAGACGGATCTGTCAGTCGGTACGTGAGGCCATTGGCGATAAACGCCTCTACGTACAACACCACAATGATTTGGGCATGGCTACAGCTAATTCGCTTGCCGCTGCGGAGGGTGGAGCCGACTACATCGATGCAGCGATGTGCGGAGTGGGCGACCGTTCAGGTACCGCTGCGCTTGAGGAGGTTGCCTGTGCGCTCTACGCCTATGGGTGGAATCCCCAGGTTCACATGGACAAGATCCTCGGAGTTGCTGAAGTAGTGGAAGCTGCATTTGGAGGCGACACCAGTCGTGCCATCAAACCAATCACTGGTTGGCAGGCGAACATCGAGGAGGGATACGGGCATCGGGATCCAGACGATCCGCCTGAAAGTCCGATGGCTCTTGCGGGCTCAGTGCTCGGTCGACCGTACCAGAGTGTTATTGGACCAAACGTATTTGGAAAGATTCACTATATCCAGCCTCCGGGACTCCACAAGCACAAAGAAATAATTGCCGATTTCATTGGCGACCTTGGCTACGAGGTAACCGATGATCAATTGGAAGAGGTACGAGAACGAGGCAAGGATGCACTATTGGGTCGTGCCGAAGGTTATATAACTATTGAAGAGTTGGCTGTGATTGTTGATGGCGTTATAAAAGCTGATGACTAATTCATCTCCTTGCGCAACCCATGCAATCGTGCATCGATACCAGGTCGATGCCAAGCATGATAATCGCGCCACGCTGTGGGAGGAATTCGTACCTAAGTTAAAACAGATCCCCGGATTCGTAGCCGTATACACCTTTGATGCTCCGGAGAATAGCGAAGGACTTAGTTTGACTCTATGGGAATCTCAAAATGCAGCTGAGACCTATCTGGATAGTTCAGCGCGTCAAAATCTAGATGACCGGGCATCCGCTTTTCGGCCTAAGACGGATCGAAGAGTGATGAGAGTACTTGAACAGGACGACAACCGCATATAGGCGATAGTTAGAGAAATTAAATTATACAATATAAATAATGATAAAATTCTAGCCATACAATGGGGAGGTTAATTGTGGGACGGAAACTCCGTACAGATGTTCGAGAGTCTCGGACTAAATTGAAAGCATGGCGACCGAGCGCTCTAATAGGGGCGTTATTTGTGATGTCGCTTTTTGCAGTTGGTTGTGGCTCTGATAGTGAGCTAACTGCAGCACGTGAAGATGCCGCTGCTGCGAGGGCGGAGGCTGCGGATGCCACAGCAGAGGCTGCGGCATCTGCATCAGAGGCTGCGGCATCTGCAGCAGCTGCAGCAGCCGCCACTGCACCGGCTCCACTTAGTGAATCGACTGTGCGATGGGCCGGGTTTGGCGGAATGGCGGAGTTGCTGTTTTTTGTCGCCGATGATGCAGGTCACTTTGAGGCTGAAGGACTTGAAGTTGAACGCATAGAACTCGGTGGTGGAACCAATCTGTTCTCAGCTTTGGCAAGCGGCTCCGTCGCTTTCACGCAGTTGGGTACTCAGCATGGGATTAAGGCAGTAAGTAGAGGCCTGGACTTCCGTGGAATCTACGGGTTCTCCCATGGGCCGAACGAGTTTGGGGTGATATCTCCCGAAGCGGCCGCCGCAGCTGGGATTACAAATGACTCGACGCTTGCAGAGAAGTTTGAGGCTCTGCGTGGCCTAAAAATTGGAACCGGGCGACCAGGTTCGACCACCACGACTCTTGCAATCGGAGCGATGGAACAGCGAGGCATCAATACGGAATCTGATGTGGAGTTGGTACCGCTTGGCAGTGGTGGAGCGCTGCTACCCGCGTACCAAGCCCGTGAGATCGACGCGTTCTTCTGGATTCCACCCGAGACACAGATCGCTGGGGCCGAAGAAGGCTCAGTCCTTATTGATTTCCGTGAGCTGTCTGAGCTTGCTGATATCAACTGGGCCGGATACATGACCACGGACAACTACATAATTGAACATCCAGACACAGTCCGAGCCTTTATACGGTCAGTTCTCTCTGCCCGTCGTTGGGCCCTCGCCCACGAAGCGGAGGCGCTTGATATCGCACGAGCGCGGTTCCCCGACTTGGATGACAACGTTGTGCAGCAGTCATTCAAGATTGACTTTGACTCCCTGAAGAGGAGCATCCTCTGGCGAGAGGACGGATTTGAGCAAGGTCGATACATTTTGAACCTTGGGCTACCTGCGGACGAACCGAACACGACCTTGATGTCGGCTGTAGTGACAAACAAATTCGTTGTCGAAGCCGCTGAGGAATTAGGGATCGAAATCGGCTAGCGATATATCGACTTGACCGCAGGGTCCACAGAACGTTTGTGTTCCGTGGACCCTGTGGTCAGGCTGCGTCTCAGTTGCTCAGTGCTAACCGGGGGGGGCGGCAGATGCCGACGACGATTGATATCTCTCATGTCAGCAAGGCGTTTGTAAAGGCCGGACAGCCCCTGAGGGTGCTGGATGACGTGTCCATTTCAGTGGAGGAGGGTGAGTTTGTCGCTCTCATTGGCCCGAGCGGGTGCGGCAAATCAACGATCCTGAACATGGTTGCCGGCTTGATTGCACCGGATGTTGGTCATTTGCGTTACGAAGGGTTGACCATAGACGCTGTAAACACTGCCGTTGGGTACATGACCCAGAGCGATTCGTTGCTTCCCTGGCGGACTGTAGAGGGCAATATTTCAGCCGCATTAGACATCCAAAGGATTGAAACGCACGAAAAACAACGGAGAGTACGGGAGGCCATTGAAACCGTCGATCTAGTTGGTTTTGAAAAGCACCGCCCTCACGAGCTCTCCGGCGGGATGAGGAAGCGGGTGCTTCTTGCGCGAACCCTCATATACAACCCAGCCACATTATTGATGGATGAGCCATTTGGGGCCTTGGACGCGTTGCTAAGGATCGTAATGCAGGAGGAACTTCTGCGGATTTGGAATAATGATCGTCGTACCGTGGTGTATGTAACCCACGATCTATCAGAAGCTATTACTTTAGCTGACCGTGTAATTGTGTTTAGCAAGCGGCCAGGCCGCGTGGTTCTGGACCAGAGGATTGATCTGCCAAGACCTCGAGTTATTGACTCGTTAAGAACTTCAGCAGAATTCTTAGATATTTATGATCAGCTGTGGTCTACTATTCGCCTAGAAGTAGCAAGCCCAACTGATACGTAATAATGAACATTTCCCCAACTCCCAGATGCAGTTGAGACGATGCGCCCCGCCGTCAGTCTAAATATTGCGCGGACATCTATTATCGCGACAATAATATTCATTTGGGAATTAGCGACGCGGATCGGTTACCTGGATCCACTCTATGTAAGCACACCGGTTAAGGTGGGAAAACGACTTTGGGAATGGATTTCTTCAGGTGAAATCGTAAGCCATCTATTAACAACGCTTCACGAGTTGGGACTTGGACTGCTCATAGGAATCCTGGTCGGCGTTTTCATGGCGTTGCTAGTGGGGTCGAATGCAACGTTAACGGAAGTGTTTCGACCGATTATTACGGTCGCATATAGTTTTCCACAACTGGCTCTTGCACCCTTATATATTTTATGGTTTGGCGTGTACCTTCTACCGAAGGTGATTCTAATATCCATAGTGGTATTCTTTCTGATGTTTTTCAACACGTTCGAAGGTATTAAAACTGTAGAACGAGAGTTAATCGATGCAATGAGGGTATTGGGTGCACGTCGACGAGATCTATTCCGTATGGTTGTCTTACCGGCGACAGCGGTATATGTAGTTACTGGACTACGACATGCAGTACCATTTGCTCTTCGAGCGGCCGTATTCGCAGAGTTCATCTCTTCAGTGCGTGGTCTCGGATTCCTTGCCATGGTGTCAGGTCGCGCATATGACAGCGCGGGCGTGTACGCGGCACTTATTTGTCTGCTAGCTGTCGGAGTAGTCCTGAACGCTGGTGTCGGCGCATTAGAACGCGCCATCCTTCCTTGGCATCGTCAGGAAATCGGCTCCAGGTTCAAGGGGATAGGAAATGTCTGAAATCCGAGCCATGGGTGATGTCGATGTCGCAGCGCCGAAATGGAGAATACGGCTCTATCAAGGAATCATTCTCTCAGCGACATTGGGACTCTGGGAGTTCGCGTCGGATAGATGGATCCGAGAATTATGGATAAGCCGACCGGTTCTAATAGGGAAACAGTTGATCGAGTGGTTCGGCAACGGTTATATTTACCCGCATATCGCAGCGACAATTAAGGTTGCAAGCATTGGTTTAGGAATTGGAGTCGTCACGGGCGTCGTACTCGGAGTTATTATAGGACTATATGCACGACTGTCAGAGTTGTTGAGTCCACTGATATCTGCTGCATATACGCTTCCACGAGTGGCGCTTATGCCTTTATTGCTTGTTTGGTTTGGTTTCGGCGCTACTCCTGTTGTTGCCCTTGTTGTCTTAATGGTTTTCTTTGTAATATTCTTCAACACGCGAGCAGGTGTGGAGAACGTTGACCAAGACTTAGTTAATGGCATGAGGGTGATGGGTGCATCAAGGTCTCAGATTGTCAAGATGGTCATCTTTCCCTCAATAGTGCCTTTTATGATTGCAGCGATGATGATTGCTACGCCTTATGCATTGATAGGCGCCATTGTTGGAGAGATCTTTATTGGCAATCGAGGTCTGGGGTTTTTAATTATAAGCTCCCTCGGATCACTTGATCTTACGGAAACATTTGCGACTTGTGTCGTAGTCACAGGATTGGGACTGATAACGAGTGTTGGCATTGCTAGGTACGGTCCACGGTTGCTAGGACAAAATGAGGGAATCCAGGATTACGGCGTAGGTGTATAGGAATAAATAGGAATATTGGGGGCCGAATAGTCGGCTATTGTCGAGTACGGCTGGTTTGTGTGACGGGAGAGGATTATCGAGTACGGCCAAAGCGAGATGGGTCTCCGCTCGACTCGCCGTATTCTTGGCCTGGCATTCATAGTGACACTGGTTACTACGTTGCCTCCGTTTCTGACCGGAGCGCTAGCTGGTGAGATTTCTCGGACACTGAATTTGCAACCAGCAGTTCTCGGAACTTCAATAGGTGGGTTCTTTCTGGCCGCCGCACTCGGCTCGGTGGGCCTCGGGCGGACCGTAGATTCAAAGGGCTGGCGATCGTCCATGCAGACCTCATCGGCGATCAGCGGAATATCCCTTGTCGGTATAGGAACGCTGGGCACCTCGTTGGCTGGTTTCGCCGGGTTTCTAGCATTGGGTGGTCTCTCAATGTCAATAGGAAATCCGGCCGTGAACCTGGCCCTAGCAACAGAAATACCGCCTCAAAGGCAAGGTCTGGTATTTGGAATCAAGCACTCCGCTGTGCCGGCCTCGGCATTCTTGAGTGGCTTGGCGTTGCCGGTCTTCGCGCTCAATGTGGGATGGCGTCCTGTCTTTATCGGTGCGGGGCTGCTGGCCCTCGGTTCGGTACTTCTCCTTTCCAAAACCCGAGAGAGCGCATCTCAGTTGGGCGCCGGGAAGAGGGGGAGAAGCGGAGAGTTGAGGTTTAAACCTCTAACAGCTATGGCTTCCGGAGCATTTTTTGCAGCGATGGGAGCTTCAGCGCTTAGCGCCTTCCTTGTACTTTCTCTGATTGATTCCGGTGTGACGGCAAGCAATGCGGGACTTCTGCTTGGCCTTGCAAGTATCGGGGGTCTGGGGATGAGGCTCCTGGCGGGTTGGACGGTTGATAGAAAAGGGGGTACCGGTCTTGGCGGAGTCGCAGGTCTTTTGGCAGTTGGTGCTCTGGGATCTTTGATGTTGACCGCAAACTCGTTGTGGATTTTGACGGTAGGTGCTGTTGTTGCGTTCGCTGCAGGGTGGGGTTGGAACGGTCTCTTCAACTTCGCTGTGGTGAAATACCACTCCGACGCACCAGGACGTGCTTCAAGTATCGCGCTTGTCGGTACCTACCTAGGTGCGGCCAGCGGGCCCGTTCTGTTCGGTCTACTGGCCGGTTCGACATCGTTTGATGTCGGTTGGTTAGTGACCGCTGGAATCTCGCTTATCGGTAGTGGTGTCATACTTCTGGCGAGGTCCATGCTGGTTTCAGGCGGACTGGCACACCAAGATTGAGTTTCCACAAATCCGATCGACTGTTAAAGAATTACCTTGTCGAGATGCGCGACTCTATTGTGAGCGGCCATGCGCTGTAGAAGCGAATCTCATGGGATCAATATCCAACCTCTGACAAAGGGCGGCCTCGCCCCACCACCACGCCATGCTGATTCGATCATTCGGTCGCCACAGATTGATGTCGCAGTTAGAGCAGATAGCAGCGCGATGGGTCGACGTGTATGGTCGGTTCGGTGAGTCGTCACGACGGACGCATCGTCTGGATTACTGGTGCCGGGTCGGGTATCGGCCTCGCTACTGCGTATCGACTCCTCGATCAGGGCGCCTCGGTGATCGCAACCGACATCAACGCCGATTCTCTGGTCTGGACGGAGGATCACTCCAGAGCTGAGGCTGTTCCTGGTGACGTGACCGATGAAGCGGTCAACAAGGCTGCACTAGAGGCGGCGGGCAAACGCTTCGGTGGCCTCGACGCTGCTGTCCTCAACGCCGGGGTGTCGCAGCGTGGTGATCTGGCCACCCTGCCAATGGAACAGTTCGACCGCACGTTGGATGTCAACGTGCGGGCAGTGGTACTCGGCATCCGGGCGTGTATCGAACCGATGCGGAATCGGGGTGGTGGTGCTATCGCTGTCACGTCATCCACCTCGGGTCTGGGTGGTGACCCTGGACGCTGGGCCTACAACACGTCCAAGGCGGCTGTCTTGAACCTTGTCCGAGCGGCCGCCCTGGACCTAGGTCCGTTGGGTATCCGGGTCAACGCCGTCTGCCCCGGCCCGACCGAAACCGGTATGTCCGAACGCATTCTGGAAGACCCCGAGGCCTACGAGTCGCTCCGGCGCCGCTCGGCGCTCCAGCGTTGGGCCCAACCCGATGAAGTGGCCGCTGTGTTCGACTTTCTGGTGTCGCCAGACGCTTCGATTGTGACCGGCGCCGTGGTGGCGGCAGATGGCGGCATAACTGCGAATACCGGCCAATTCCTACCCGAACCAACCCCTTGAGGGTATTGGGTTTTCTGCCGAGATGCAGTTGCCGATCGTATTCAGCCAGACCAGGTCAGTTGGCGCGGGCCATCCGCTATGCCAGCCGTGGAGGCGGCCGGCTTTCCACGCGTTTTCCATCCCGTCGAAAGGTCCCGGTTACTCAATGCTCCTGGTGGGAGCGGATGGACTTGAACCCCCGACCCCCTCCTTGTAGGCGTGTTCGCACTTTTTGCATGCATGTGTTCGCAGTTCTCGCATACACGTGTTCGTAGTTTCGAATGGGAACGCGCTAATTATTCTCCGCCCTCTGCCGTGAGGAAGCGACTGCGCACGTGAGCCCATCTCTCACCACCGTCGATCGTGATGCATTCTCCGGTCATAAAGTCGGATTCGACAAGAAAGCGCACTGCAGCTGCAACCTGCTTGGCGTCCCCCCAGGTTCCCTTGAGGGTCCGTTGGGCCAGGTGCTCGATTTGTTCTTGGGTGAAGCGCGTCGCCGGAATCGTTGGCCCTAGTGCGATGGCATTGGCGCGAACTGTCGGTGCCAACTCAACTGCTAGTTGTCGAGTGAGGGCTAGAAGAGCTGCTTTGGCGACCGAGTGAGCGCCTCGGTTTGGCCAAGGATTCCAAGCAGAGAGGTCAACCAAATTTATGATTGAACCGGTGCCCCGTCGAATCATCCCAGGAGCTAACAAGTTTGATAGGTGGTAGGGGCCGTGTAGCACAACATCGAAGGATTCGTACCACCCCCGATGGTCCTTAGTCGGGAATGGAGTGGGGGTGAATGAGGAAGCGTTATTGACCAGAACGTCAACTGGTCCAAGATCCCGTTCGACTTGTTCGACGGCTCT
>Ga0114999_10010464_pt1 | contig 10040 bp, 2 predicted proteins | sample ArcticOcean_MG_C_3_FD_89820 | JGI IMG/M metagenome (GOLD analysis project Ga0114999, IMG submission 89820) | Marine microbial communities from western Arctic Ocean - ArcticOcean_MG_CB8_126 | ecosystem: Environmental > Aquatic > Marine > Oceanic | place: Arctic Ocean: Canada Basin | collected... | reverse complement strand
CTGGCGCACTGCTGCTAGTGCAGTAGCCGGGGACGATGTCGCCGTTGCAGTACACGGCGTTGTGGAACGGTGTAAACGCGGTGTCGCTGCTGTTGTTGACGAACTGAGTGTCGCTGCAGTTGTACCGTCTGCAGTTTTGTTCTCCGAAGTCGCACAACAGTCCGCCGCACGAGTTGCCCGTGTCGAGGGCCTCCCGCGGCGTCACCTGGAGCGCCACCACCATGGTTCCGTCTGGGCTTCCGGTGGCTGCGACCAGGGTTCTGTTTCCGAACAGGACCCTGGTGTTCATGCCGAAGGCGTCCAGGACGCCAGACGCCGTGGCGCTAAACGACCCCCCAAGCATGGCGGTCTGCTTGGGGGCAATTGGGGGCAGGGCCCCGATTGCGGACAGGTAGTCGTCGCCGGGCGTGAACGCGATGGATTGGTTGATTGCAACGGCGACCTCGAGCTGAAAGGGGCCATTGATCCGCACTGGCGGCGCGATGTACCCGTCCAGGATCTGGAATTGTGTGATTGCTGTGTTGCTGAGGTCGAGCACGGTGGTGCTTTCGGCGGTTCCGGCCGGGAGGATTGTGATGCTCGAGGTGGTGACCATAATCTTGTTAATTCCGAACGCGCCGACATAGTATGTGGTGTTTGTCAGCCACAGCCACAGCCCCATGCCCGCCGGTGTGGACGTGAACGCGAGCCTGACGCAGGCGCGAAAGGCGCGGGGTTTGTTGTCTTTGGGCACCAGCTCTCCGAACACCGCGACTGCGGCCTTTGTGATCGTATTTCCGTGCAGCACCCTCGCGGCCGATGGGTAGTCTCCGCCAAGGAGTTTTACGGTCGAGACGCCCGTTGTCCCGACGCCCGTGCAGTGACACTGGGTCAGGGGTGCGAGGGTGTCCACCTTCCCCCCCCCCCGTCCGTACACGGAACAGCGATCGTTACACTGGGTGTCTGTGAGCGGCACTGATTCTTTGACACTGTAATCGTAGCCTTCTGGATCAAGCCCACTGGCATGATTTACCATCCCAATGCCCGTGAAATGATACGTCCCAGGGGTGTAGACATGAGCAAGGGGAGTGCCGAGTGTGTGGGGGCGGCACACCCTATCCTTTATAACCCTATCATTCAGCGAATCTCGCTGAGCATTGGTATGAGCATGTAAAACACCTGCAGTATGCATGTGAAGGCACTGGTACTCGAACCCGTCGAATATCGCCAACGACGATCCGCAGGTTGGGGCTGAAGTAGCGACGGTCCTGTGTCTGAAGAAGGGGGGTGTGTAGTCGTCTGTGAATTTCTGGGCCGACATCTCGTTCCCGCCAAGCAGACTCTGGATGCTGGCTGCCTCCGGGCCGTAGTTTGTGTGGCGGGGCTGGCAGGATGCGCCCAGGATGTGCGGGGTGCCCGCCGTCTTGATGCGCGATGCGCTCGCGCCGACTTCGATGCGCACTGGCCTGAGGGTCTTCACGAGGTAGTCGTCGGGGCACAGCACTGCGGTCCGGGTGAGCCCTGCCGCGAACCGCGCGCACTGTCGGGACTCGACGTATTTTGAGTAGTTCCAGAGGAACGCCCCGTGGATCTGTTTGGAGATGGACCCGTTGGTGCCGACCGCCGTCGCGTCGGGGAGCACTGGGATTTCGACCCCGGTCTTGGGCTGGTTGTACAACAGCGCGTTTGCGATGCTCACGTTGATGAAGTGGTGGCGCATCAGATCTTCCACGGTCGAACCGGGAGGCATGAAGGCGGGCGCGCCGGTCCAGACTTCGTTTATTTCGCCCGGGCTGTCGGTGAAGCCTGCCATTGGGCCTATGGGCATGATGACCATGCCTTTGATCCTGTTGGCGACCGGCTCGGTATTTGTTGTGCACGTGCAAATCGAGGCCTTGGCCGGCCCGCCTGTGTATTCGTAGGACGCCGCCGTGTTGAAAAAATACTGCTCCGGCATAACGGGCTGTGCATCAAGATGCACTTTTTGTTGCTCAATAGCATAGGGTAAACCAGCAAAGGGCGAAGTAGAAGGGCGAATCTCAAAATCTGGATGTGTAGCGTTAACCCTCCCGTCTCTTGCGCCCCTCCCGAATGTTGCAAAACACCCCCGCGGAGAGCGGGGGTCAGAAATCGCATGCACAACTGAATGTTTTTTCCCACTGACGGCCCTAAAGGTGGTTACAGCATCCACCGCAGCCACACACATGGCGCGTGTCGGGATGTACCCAGTGACAAAGGCGTCGCTTCGTGTGTGGCACGACCCACCGCTTGCTAAAAAATACCCGCCGGTGCACGTCGTGGCAATTTTCCGCTTACATATCTGCTTTCGATATTGTGGAAATAACGCGTATTTGTCACTGTTGTAAGGTGAATTATATACGTCGGGGTGGGTTACGACAATTGGTCCTATGCTAAGCGCCGACTGATTTGGATTGAACATGACCCGGAATACAGCATCTCTTGGTATTATAGCCGTTGCAGTACCGGGATCTGGCGTGATTCCGCCTTTTCCCGGGTCGGTCGTAGGTTTATCACACGCGGTGAATTCATAGTCCATTTCCCAACCGGAAATTGGTTTGATCTGATTTTTGAGGCTAAATTGAGTTACGGAATTGTCGAAGCGCTTCTGAACCTTCTCTCCTTTGGCGGCATGCATGCCACGGAACGTTGGAACTATACCGCAATGTTTGTAATCGAGGGAGTTTGATGATTTATCGTTGTTGTTTTTATCCTCTGGTAAGTTAATTCGAGTTATAAAGGAACAGAATGGATGATAATCATTATCTCCCGGAGTACCAGCAATTTTGAAATAACCGGCGTAAAGACTTTCAGTATCAATTCCGGGAACAACACTTGTTTGGTACCCGATTGAGGATTGGATACGATCCGATATCTGCGCGCGTGTTAAATTATACCCGTATTTGAGCATACTTACCGGCATATAATAGGCCTGTGCCCCCGGAAGCGGGTCGTCTCCCGGACGAGGATAAAGGTGCTTCTTATTTTTAGGAAGCTCGAGTGCATTGGCCGCCGTGTGACACTCTTCGGCAGTTGTAATTGCTTCCCATCCGCGGGAAGCGCAACTGTGTTCGGGTACAAAATTCCACCCCCCATCCGCACAGTCGGTTCCAACACACAAAAGCAACTCACCGCTGATGATCGCGTCCGTGTCGGTGACGAATCCGGTGTAGGCAGCATTGATGTACTTCCACACTTGCGGGTTCTCCTCGTTCGGTGGCTTCCCGGTAGTCGAGACCAAATATGCGTATCCGAATTCCGTGCCAATGCGTGACTCGCGGCCGATGATCCATTTGTTGTCGTCTGTCGGTAAATAATGCCACCACATGTACACGACGAACCCAGTGTTGGTGGTGCACTTGTACACGGGCTTGCCCTCGTTTGTCGTGCCCGGCACGATGACGAACTCCCCGTTCATCATGGTGCCCGTTTTCATAATCCCGTCGGGGGCCTCGTCGCGGTCACCCGTCTGCACAAAGCTCAACCCCGATAAAAGAAGTTGTTGCGGAAACGCCGGGAGTATCCTTTCAATCATTGGATCATCACCGTATGATGTATAATCAGGCCAGACGGCCTTAAATTCGGCACGCAGGTGGTCTCCTGTGGCTTCACGATACACGTTGTCGTACATCAAGGAATACGCCTCTGTTTCGGCGGGGTTGAACGAGATTTTGACCACTCCCGGGCGGGTGACGATTCCGTCGGCATCCTCGTGGACACACCCGCTGTACAGCCCGGGCGATACTTCTGCACATTGCGAAAACACCTGCGGGGACGAACGGGTCAGTATTAGTTATTGTGTATAGGATGCGAAGGCCTTACCTTTAAGCAGTCCTCTGCGGTCTGAACCACATGGCTTGTTTCATTGCACTTGATCCGCGGGTTTTTCCAGACGGTGAAATTGTCACTGGGCGCGGCAAAGTGGTGGCAATCTTGCGGTGTGCCGGACACGGAAGAACAGGCCTGTGTGATCCCGCTGCCTATTGCCGCCGCCAGTTCGCTTGTCATCAGGATCCCGGTGATGTTCCGTGTCACCCGTTGTTGGTGGACCCGAAAGCGGTAGCTGAGGAACCCTTTGTCGGCCGCGCTGTCCGGTTGCTCGTTCGGCTGCTCGGAGGGGTCGTAAAACATGTTGGTTGACCCCTCGGGGTCGGTGAACAAGTTGCGGCCGTCCGCGGCGTCGTTTGTGTAGCGGTGCCACTCTGGTGTTGCGTACACTGCGGTGCCGATGTGAAACGGGTCGATGGTGTACACATCGGTCGATGTCGCATTGAAGACGAACGGCGCCTGGTGCCTGATCACGTCCATGTGCATGTGTTGTAATGGTCGAAGGCGGTCATCATTGGGGGCCGACCCAAGGACGGGCTGGCGCGCGACAATCGCGCCCGTGTACCATTCGGTCGGGTTGCATTTGTCCTGCGACGGCAGGAAAAGGTCGCCCACGTTCGCAAAGTTGTAGTGGAAGATTGCGGTTCTAGAGGAGGCCAGATCGCTGGTGCTATAGCTTCCTTTGCCGTGCCCCACAAACTTTTCGGTCTCGAACGCATTGGGAGAGTCTGCGATGGTGGGGGTGTTTCCGTCGGTGTACATGTACTGCGGCCGCCCCCCCCCTGCCATGGCGGCGTTGTCGTTCGTCTGGTCGTACCACGCCGAGTACGGTGTCACCTGGTCCGGTTTTGGGTTCCCGAACAGGTCGCGGCGCATGTCGTACTCGGGCGGGTCGCTAAAGTTGGCCTCGAACCCGTAGTACAGCCCGCGGCTGTCCTTGTTGTTGAGGAACATGTGCCCTGGCGTCTTCCCCGGCGGAATCCACCGCAGGTTCTCCCACCCGCCCCGCTCGAGCGCCGCGGGTTGCGAGATTGGCAGGCAGCGCGAAAGGCCTTTGAAGTCCGGAGACCGCAGGCGGTACGCGATTTCCGGGCATCTGGTTTTCTCGCAATTAGATGGCCCGCTGATCCCGTCGATGACCCCGCTATCGTCGTTGCGCTCGGTCTGCGAATCAAAATAAAATTGTCTATCGTTATCCCACGGGCCAAGTATGGACGGGTTCCCACATTGAACGGCGTCGTCGTCGTAATTGGGCGCATCATACCACCGGCACGAGTGTCTAATTTGATTAGTCGTGCCTGAGTTGATACACTTCAAAAAGCACATTCGGGGCACGCCACTAATGCGCGACAAGTACGTCTCGTAGTCTTCGCCTGGGGCTCCGTGTATCCCGTGTGCTTCCCGTGCCACTTCATCCAAAGTGGAGCACCTGTGGGACGACTCGGTCATTTCTTTGGCGGTTACGCCCTCCGGAAAGCATTTGATATCCGGATTCTCCATATCAACACCAAAATCATAATCAGGAGTAAATAATTCGTACGCCGAATCCAAAATTTGTTCCTTCGTGTATTTGTCCCATAGTCCCCAAAACTCAGTCACTATGTCGGATGAAAACACAAAATCGTCGCACAACGGGCCTCCAATCTGAACCGGATCGTTATTATAGCGTTGCTGAGAGTCGGCGTTTTTAACACTATTGGATATGGATTCGTCTGACTCAAACAAATGAGTAGCCAGGTTCAAATCACACCCTATGTCATCTGGTCTCGCTGGATCGTTTTCGCGTGTGCATGGCATACGAACAAAACTTTTGGAATCCGCAATTGTGTACACGTCCGGGTCCATGAGAGTCCATTCCCACGTGGATTTATGCTCCGGTATGGGTGCAACGGTATTTTGGTTGGTGGTATCAAGATTATAATTCTCGGTTAGGGATGCGACTGCACGGTCAATATCGGCCACGGCTATTGCCCGTAGGGGCGAAACTTGCGGCATCGGAGTTTGTTCGTAAAGAACTGCGTTTTTATATTGAGTTTCAGCATACCTGTACAAATATTGTAGTACACACTTACAGTAAGACGATGTGCTCCCGTCTTCACAACCTTGGTCAGAACCATTATTACAATATTCATGTACTGCGGCCGTGAGAATTGCATTAATGGACATATGTGTACTGCAGGAGTTGATAGTACACTGCTTGTACGTGAACCCTGAATCAATCGGTGAAGTAGCAATTTTAAGGTCGGCCGGATCGGTACAGATAACCTCCTGTATCGTCGAGGTTAAGTCTAGGTCAGTGCCAAAAACAGATAATACGACGTGGCACGTTGTAGCAGTGGATGATTGATTCAATGCGAAGTAAAGGGTATTGAAGCGGGTGTCGAACGGAATAAGTCGCTTCAAGTACGCATTTGTGTCGAGCTGAAATTGTAGGTCGCTTAATCTATTAAAAACATTTGGAAAAGTTTCTGGAGGAACCGGGTGGAAAAAATCCCATTCGGATTGAGATACAAGTTCGTTGTTATTAACGGGAAATATTCGGCCTTCCTGCGACCCACAGTTGACAGCAACACGGGGTTCCGTGAGTGTGTCCCAGCACCCGCAGCGATAGCATTTGTACCCGTCCACACATTTAATGTCTGGCACCACGTTAATAATAGTACTTGAATGATCGTCGATCTCCGAGCTCGGGAAAAAACCCGCACGCTGGTTCGGTCCAGGCCGAACCTCAGCGGTGCACGCGCCCTCCTCCGTTTCAACGAACAGGTCCAGTGCATCATGGACTGTTTTGGTAGCGTTTGGCGACCCCAAACGGAGGCCGGGTGTGGTGTCTGTTAGAGTAATAATCGCACCATCGGATCCAACGGATCTGGTGACCCAAGACCCCCGAACGGAGCCTGCGCTGTCGTACACAACGGGTGTATTTGCATAGCAATTAATTGTTGGAGGCCCGGTGCACCACCCGATTAACACCTCGGTGCCGGTGGCGTCGAAGCCCGGGTGTCCGCCTGAAAATCCGTCGGGAAGCCACCCGGATCCAGCCCCGTCCCGGAGGTAGGTTGGTCGGTGTCCAACTGGTTGGACGGTGTAATTTGAGGCTTCTGCCAGGAGGTCTGTTGACGGCGATGCCACCTTGTACAACTGTCCCCGGTCCGAAAGCACGTTCCCCTCGTTTTTGATGCGGCATCCGCAGCAATGCCGGGCCGGGCCGTAGAAATCGAACAGGCTTTTTTCGCTGTGCTCTCCGTTCCCGCGGAGCGCCGTGAAGTGCGGTTCGTAGCAATAGTTTTCTCGGAACCACGAGCAGTTCCGGTCGCTTGCCCAGACGAGAAGCTCGCTCAGCGTCCGGCTGTGCGAGGATATGTCACCGCACCGCGACCCGACGACGGGCTCGCTGATGGTTTGGCGGTCCGGGAACCGGAGCGGGCAAGCGTCGTCCACGAGCGGCGCACAGTAGATTCCGGCGGGGCCTTGGTATCTGCAGTGTTCGGTTATGTCGACGAATCCCGACTGGCAGGCGCCCGCGCAGATCGCAGGCTCGTTTGCGCAGCTTGAGTTTGTGTGGCACGGCGAATCTGGCCCCCGGTCCGTGTTGAGGATCCGGGGGTTGTGGTTTGGGGCGACAACAAACCGCTGTTTCTCCTCCCGCTGCAGCTCTGCCGCGGTGAACACGTACTTGCCGCCGATCTTGGTGAACGGCGGCAGCTTTTGCTTGCTAAACGCACGGGCGCTCTCACTGCCGTCGACCCAATCGCACCCCATTTCGAAGTATTCGTCGTGCTTGGGTGTGCGCCCGAGGGCCCAGGTTGCGTTCGGGTGCCCGGTCGCCCCGCTTCTGTATGGTGGGTACGATTCCACGTCTTCCCATGTTGGAACGGACGATCCCTGCTTGTAGTCTGCCCGCACCGTGTTTGGTGTCGGCGCCGGGAGAAGGGTCATCGATGCGCTCCGGCACCACTCGCGGTAGAATGCTATTGGGATGGCCCCGGTCGTCAGTTTGGCCACGTGCTCGGTCATGCTGTTGATCGACGTGCCCGAGTGCGCGGCCTTGTCCGCAACGCCCCACAGGCTGCTCCACTTGACGTCGAACTGTTTTTTGTACGCGCTCTGCTTCGCAGAGAGCTGGTCGCCGCCGAGGTATTCGGTGTAGATGGGAGAGTGCGCCAGGTCGTCTCCCTCGAGCGTGCGCTTGTCGAATTGCGGGGACTTCCACCCCCGCGTGTCGACGCACCCCGCTGAGAGCGACCGTGCCGTCGTCTGCTTCTCGACAAAGACGCCGCCCGAGCACGTGGCGTTATTTCGAACGATGCCGTCGGATGCGATCAAAATATCGTCGAACGTCGGCGTGGTTCCCTCGAAGTAGTGGGTGTACAGACGGTGGAAGCCGAGGGACTCGCCCTTGTTGCGGCCGTCGTTCCGCGGGGTGTTTCCGGAGCACGGCTCGTGGTCTTCGCACGTGTCGGTCAGGTCCTGGCCCTCCCGCGCGTTGTCGCTCACGAACCGCTTGTCGGGGCCGATGAACGCGCCGGTATACCCGTACTCGCCCTCCTCGGTATCCTCGCCTTCGATCTCGATGGTTGAGTACGCGTCGTACTCGTCCTTGATGTGCTCTCCGCCCTTGCCCTGGCCGTAAAAAAAGGCCGTTTCTCCGAACGGCGCGCCGAGTACTGGGTATGGAGTTCCATGCCGCCGATTTCCCCCGGGCGCTTCTGGGTTGCACCCGTGCACAATTTTTGACGGTGTGCTGCCGATCTCGTGTGAGCTGTTGCCATGAACGGCGTGCGTCGTGGCCGAGCAAAATCCTGCGCGATGGCCGTCGGGGCCTCGGGGGAAATTCGTGCATTGGACATTAATGTTTCCCTTGGCATAACCATTCTCTTCAACAACATCCTTTGAATACGAACAATACCCGTGCCAGTTGTATTGGTATTTGTGGTAATGATGATTGCCTTCAAACACAATCACGTTTTGGGACGATTCTCCACTTCCCACAAAATCGCATGGCGCCATGCACTCCGGTACACCCGGTGCAATTGCGGCATTCGCCACCGCCTCATCCTCATCCGCATCGTCGCTTGCAACCACAGGCGGAAATACCCCCATTGAGATACCGTTTGCCGTCATGCTGGTCAGCGTGTCGTACCCATCGCATTGGTTTGCGGTGTTGGCAGGATCGTAAACTGTTGCGCTATTTTTGTACATGACCATGGTATCTTCGGACATGGCCATACCCACATATGCGCACAGAAGGAGCATGCCGGAAACAGTAGACACCTCAATGCTGCGTATATACCGGACGACCCGGGGTTTCAATTGGTTCTGAAATTGGGATTATGCAAAAGCACCCGGGCGCCTGGTGGTTATAAATGTTTTGATGAGCACAACCGTTCCATAAGGAATAGAATGCAAATCCAGAACTCGAATATTATATACACTCAGATTTGTAATCATTAAAAATGGAAATCGTAAACGGGCACATATAGACAATTTGTCAACCAAATGAGTTTTTTGGCCAATCGGTTTGTTTTCCTAAACAAGAACGTGCTGGGTTGTTTCAGCCCCATAATATTTAACCGTATACCCCAGTACACATGCTCGCCGCGGCACACCCCCACCACGACGATGGCCGAATCTCGTTCGATCCTTGTTTGCACGAGTACAAGCTTGACGGCGCCATCGTTCCATCTTCGTGCACATCGCTCGTGGGCATGTATTTCCCGCAGTTCGACGGGAAGGCAGTGGTAGAAAGGTACTACGGGCGGTGGAAAACCACCCGGGATGTTCGATACGCGGCCCTGATCCAGGAAAGCAAAGGTGGTTGAATTGACCAACGGAATGAAGGGGGGCAAAACCTCAATGTATGCCCGAAATCCGACGAACGTTTAACAGGCGTCCCATCTCTAGGGTGCTCTGGAGAGATAGACGACGACTTGGCAAAAGCGCGCATTATTGCGTCGTGGGCGGAGAAAGGAAAGGCGGCCGCGGCGCGCGGCACACGGCTGCACGCATGGGCAGAATCGCGGCTTAACCTGGAGATATCCAGTGTGCCGGAAGGGCTCGAGGAAGAGGCGCGCCAAATCACGGAATTCCTGGACTCTGCGCACGGGCTTATGCCGTACCGCACTGAGTTTCCCACGTGGTGGGCATGCGGCGGTGTCCCCGTTGCGGCTGGGATGGTCGACGCGTTGTTTGTGAACGGAGCCGGCGAGTTTGTG
>Ga0114999_10010462_pt1 | contig 10041 bp, 6 predicted proteins | sample ArcticOcean_MG_C_3_FD_89820 | JGI IMG/M metagenome (GOLD analysis project Ga0114999, IMG submission 89820) | Marine microbial communities from western Arctic Ocean - ArcticOcean_MG_CB8_126 | ecosystem: Environmental > Aquatic > Marine > Oceanic | place: Arctic Ocean: Canada Basin | collected... | reverse complement strand
CGCGGTTCGGGCAGCGTCTCCAGGAAATTGCCGCCCACCGAGTACAGGATGTCGATCTCGCCAGCGTGGGCGGAGTCGATGCTCTCGACGGCGGTGAGGCCACGCTCGGCGGGCACGTCGAATCCCCATAGATCGCGCATGTGCTCCGCAGCGCCAGGGGCATCGACGGCGGCACCACCGGGGAACTGCCACGGCACCGCGCCCACCTCGGCGGAACCCTGCACGCCCGAGTGCCCACGTATTGGCATAAGCCCGCAGCCTTCACGACCAACGAAACCACGTGACAGTGCCAGGTTGGCCAGCGCCTCGACGTTCTGCACGCCGAACCGGTGCTGCGTCAGGCCCATGCTCCACACGAACACGGCCTTCTTCGCGTTCGCTAGCATGCGCGCGAACTCCAGCATCTCGTCACGTGTGGAGCCCGAGTAGGCCTCCAACGTCTCCCAGTCCTGGGTGTCCAGCGAGGACTTTAGCGCATCCACGTCAGCCGTGTGCGCCTTGATGAACTCGTCGTCGGCCCAGCCATTTGCAAACAGGTGCTTCAGCGTGCCATTCAAGAACGCGATATCGCCGCCGACGTGGACATCGAAGAAGCGATCGGTGATCTTCGTGCCGAACAACGCACTCTCAAGGATCGACGGTATCCAGTAGCGGTCGAGGCCCGGTTCCCGGAACGGGTTGATGGTGACGACGTTCGCTCCGTTGCGCTTGGCGTGGTAGATGTACTTGGTGGTGACAGGTTGGTTGTTGGGCGTGTCGCTGCCAATGAACACCAGTAGGTCGGTCTCTAGCCAGTCGATGTAGGAACAGGTGGACGCCGCGACCCCCAGGGTCTCTTTCAGTCCCGTCGTGCTTGGCGCGTGGCAGACGCGAGAGGAGTTGTCGACGTTGTTAGTGCCCATGAAGCGTGCGGCCTTCTGAGCGACGTAGTAGGCCTCGTTGGTAAGACCACGCGACGTTAGGTAGATAGACAGACGCTTGGGGTCGGTCTCGCGGATACGCCCCGCGACTAGGTCGAGAGCATCGTCCCACGACACGCGGGAGAACCCTTTATCGCCCTTACGACGAACCATGGGGTAGGGCAGGCGTCCCCGCGCGCGCAGCTTGCCGGAGGTCAGCTTCGAGAGTTCGCTTACGTCGTGTAGGACTGCCGGGCCGAGAGCATCCGCGGTGTTCATCTCCAGGAGCGCCGTGCGCACCGTGCAGAGGTGGAATCCCTTCAGCGTGAAATCGCGGACGCCTGTCGTGCCCAACGCGCAGCCGTCGCACACGCCGTTCTTCAGGATGCGCCACGCGAAGGGAAGCTGCCGCCGGTTGCGCCATGCGTGGATCGCCATGTCCTTGTAGTGGTTCGGCTTGACCGACCCGATGCCGTTGGGGGATAGGCCGACCCATCGTGATGGTCGCCAGTGCCAGATGGCCAAGGGGAATACTCCTGTCCTGCATGTGCTGGAGCGAAGGATACGCCAGATTGCGTCGCGCCCCCGGCTGGAGTAGGCTCGCGGCAATATCGCAGGAGGGGGATTTCACCATGGTAATGAAGGGCACGGACATGAAGGTGGCGGACACTCCGTCAGAGGGTTTGACCGATTTCCAGATCCCGGATGCGTACGAAGACTGGCTGGAGAAAGAGGAAGTCCTCGTTCACACGACCTACTACATCCCCAATATGTGGGAGATCGAAGTAGGCCCGTGGGAACGCAAGGGCGGTAAGGGTGCGGTCGTGCGGATCGACAATGCGCACCTGCGTAACGACATGCACGTGGTGGACATCGATCCCGGCGGGAAGTCCGAGCCGGAGCACCACATGTACGAAATCAGTTTTTACATCGTGGAGGGGCGTGGCGCGACGACGGTCTGGACGAACGACAGCAACAAGCAGACGTTCGAGTGGGGCGCGGGCGCGTTGTTTACGGTGCCGCTCAACGCCTGGTACCAGCACTTCAACGGCACGGGTAGCGAGAAGGCGCGCTACATCGCCACAACGAACGCGCCGCCGATGATGCGGTTGTTCCGCGACGAGAATTTCATGTTCAACTGCCCGACGATGTTCGACTCCCGCTACGCCGGCGACGAGAATCACTTCAACGGCGGCACGCTGTACAACAAGCGGATCTGGGACACGAACTTCATCCCCAACGCGCCTGACATGGCGCTCTACGGCTGGAGGGAGCGCGGCGCTGGCGGCATCAACGTGAGTCTGCGGATGGGCAAGAACGACATGGGGAACCACATCTCCGAATTCCCGATCGGCACGTACAAGAAGGCGCACCGGCATGGCCCAGGCGCGCACTTGGTGTTGCTGAGCGGCGATTCCGGCTTCTCACTGCTTTGGACGAAGGAAGACCGCTCAGACATGGTGAAGTGCGACTGGCAGGTCGGGACGATCGTGATTGTTCCGCAGGACGCAACGATCCACCAGCACTTCAACTCCGGCACGACGCGCGCTCGCTACATGGCTCTTCGCGATGGCCCTGGTGGGTTCATGGCTGCGAACTACCAGATGGGCGGCGACGTCAGCATGAAGGACGGCGGCATCCAGGTGGAGTACGAAGACGAGGCACGCGAGATCCACGAGATCTACGAGGCCGAGCTCGCAAAGAAGGGCGTGCCGTGCAATATGAAGGCGTTCATCCCGTACTGCACTGGTAGTGCGGGTGTGACTGAGGAGCGCTTCGCGTAGGCCATTAACGGGGTAGTTGCGGTGCGGGCTGACGGTTGCAGTCTGCCTAGCGGTTCGACCGTTCCACTGCCCTCGTCCTGGCCAGCGTTTGGCCGAGGACGGGGGTCTGAATCGAGACTATAGACCGGACGGAGGCCCGCCTTTGCACACCTATGAAGGCGATGGGATATCAGACAGATGGGCCATATCACCCCACGCGGCGACCGAAGCGATCCCTTGCTGGTCTTCGATGATGGAGAGGCTGGCGTGTAAGGGGCTCTGGCGTTTCCAGAATCCCTCTGGCCCTTCGCCGAGAAGCGCAGCCGCTAGCGCGCGCAGCGCCCAGCCATGCCCTACCACCAATACTTGGTCGTCCGGACGATGGCGCCGGAGCAGAGAGGCGACAGTTTGCTGTCGGAGGTAGAGCTGCCGGATGCTCTCGCCTTCGGGCGGCGTGAAATCAGGCACGGGCAGCCCATCTTGCCTCCGCTCAACGAGACGCGGATCCTTGGCCGCTGCCCGGATGAACAACCAGCCTTCGTATGTGCCGTCGGATATCTCTCGCAGGTCACGGTTGATGATCAGTTCGGGGGCGTGCTCGGCTTGGTCAGTCAGCACTAGCCCTGCAGTCACCAACGCTCGCGAGAGATCGCTGGCGTAGGCCGCGTGGAAGCGATTTCCAGCCAGGTGCCTCGCCGCTGCTTGCGCTTGATCTCTCCCTTCCTGGGATAGCGGCACATCGGCTTGCCCCTGGATTCGCTTCTCGCGGGTCCAGTCAGTGTGCCCATGCCTTACAAAATAGAAACGAGCCATCGAACCTCCATGCGAGAACCGCGCGGTTCATGTTGCCCCAACAGAGCGGCAGCAAGTGGGTGAAGGGCGTGCCCTTCCAGCAAGTGGGTGCAGGGCGCGCCCTGCCTAGCAAGTGGGTGCAGGGCGCGCCCTGCCTAGCGACGCCAGTTGGTGATGGGCTTGGGGAGTTCGACGTCGTCCACGTATATGGCGTCGACGCGCTCGTTGAAGAAGCAGAGCATGCCAACGACCTTCGAAACTTCTGGCGTGGGGTAACGGTACATCCACGCCGCGTCCTCCGTCGTCTGGCCGTTGATGACGACTGAGTGATAGTCGGCGGTGCCCTTGTAGGCGCATCGACTCTCGGTCGCGCTTGGCGTGAGGAGGTCTAGACGGACGTCGTCCATGGGCAGGTAGTAGCGCATGGGGTGGCCGGGCTCCAAGAGCATGACCGACTCCGTCGTTTCTGCTACCGTCTCGCCGCCCACGACGACCCTGATCTTGCGGTCTGTCTTCACGGTGTCGATCCGCTTGAAGGGGTCACGGGCGTGGACGAAAACCTCTTCACGCTCCTCGAACCAGGCGTCCATCTTTGGCCAGTCGAAGGCCACGTAGCCCTTCAAGAAGCTGGCGGTCTCGACCGACTCCTTGAACGTCCAAACGGCGTCTTCAGCCGTCCGGCCGCCGACGGTGAGCGAGCAATATGACGCGTCACCCCTGATCGGTGAATTCTTGACCGTCGCGGTCGGCGTCAGCAGATCCATGCGGACATCTGCCTCCGGGAAGTAGTAGACCGGTGAGCCACCCTCGCGCAGCAGGTACGCGTTGGTGCTGTCGGCGACAGGCACGCCACCGAAGATGACGCGGATGCGCTTGGGGCTGTGCATCCAGCGCGGGCTTGGTGCCGCAATCAGCTTGTTGTTCTCGTCCACGTATTCGGTTTGCATGGTCATGGTGTGCCTCCGTTGGTTGCTGTTCGCAGTGCTGTCTGCCGTGACTACCGGGATTGATAGTCTGGCGTTTCTACCATCCCCCTACCCCCTTCCTGCTAGGAAGGGGGTTCAAATAAAAGAGAAACAGCGGGACACCCCCTGGCCCCCCGGCAAAGGGGCGTTGCCCCTCTGCACTCCTCTTTGTGCCCACCTGGGTGGGTGGTCTGGCGTGTCACCCTCTCCCTAGCCCTCTCCCATCAAGGGCGAGGGGATTCTGAGGCGACGTCTATTTCTGCGTCCGTCATGCCGTAGACGTCATGCGCCTTCGCACGGGTGATGACGCCGTCTTGGAGGTCGCCCGCGACGAGCGCTCGGTCGCGCTGCTTGGGGTCGCCAACGCCGCCTCCGCCACCCGTTTCGATGCGGAAAACCTCACCAGGTTGCAGGCCGATGTTGGAGGCGATGCCGGGGTGGGATGCCTCGCGGTCGCTGCTGGGGTGAACGACAACGTAAGCATTGCTTCCGTCCTGACCGCCTTCGACGCCTGATGCCTGGCGCTTCGCGGCTCCACCGGAGAGGCGACTGTTGGAGTCCACTTTGTACTCACGAACGTAGCCAGGGCCGCCGCGCGACTTGCCGTCGCCGCCGGTGTCCGGCAGTATTTCGAATCTGGTCATCTGCACGGGGAATTCCGATTCTATGATCTCCACGCTGGTGAAGCGCCCACCCGTCGCGCGCGAGCCCACGCCGGTGTGGCCGTCGCCGCCGTCCCACGCACGAGCGCCTGCGTACATCAGTTCGTATTGCACGTACTGCCGATCACCGTCGCCCTGGTAGCCGATGACGATTGAGCTTTGCGTGGAGTTGTGGGCGAGCGACGGCTGGCCTGCCGCCTGGGCGAGCGCTGCCATGATGACGCTTTCCACAATGGACACGGTTTTGGAGTAGAAACCCACCGGGCCTGGGAATTCAGGGTCGATGAGACTGCCTTTGCGGAAGCGGCATTCGATGGCCTCGAACAGGCCGTGGTTGATGGGCAGGTAGGGATCGGTGAGGGCGATCATGCCGTTGTAGGCCAGCCCACGCACGAATGGTGGTCGGACGTTGATGGGGGCGGTGGCCTGGTCGCCGGTCTGCGTGAAGTCCAGCACTAGGCGGTCGCCCTCTTTGATAACGGCGACGTGGAGCCGGATCGGCTTGTCGGGGTTCGACGGGTCGTCGACCCACGTCTCGGACTCGGCTACGCCGTCCTTCCATGTGGCGATGAGCTTGTGCGCTTGAGCGCCCGTGTGTTCCACCAGGTCCTCGAACATCTGAAGCATCGTGTCGATGCCATAGGACGCGATGGCGTCCTTCACGCGCGCCTCGCCGATGCTGAAGCAGACGCCAGCTTTGGCGTTCAGGTCGCCGATCATCATGTCCGGGGTTCGACTGTTGGCGCGCACGAACGACACGGTGTCCTGCACGAGCTTGTAGTCGCGCATGAAACGCACCGGCGCTATCTGCAAACCCTCGCCGAAGATATCGCGAGCCGTCGCATTACGACTCCCCGCCGCCACACCGCCGATGTCTGGCGTGTGCCCCATGCTGGCGGCGTACGCCACGTGCTTTCCATCGTGAAAGATGGGCGTCATCACCACCATGTCGTTGGCGTGGGGACACCCGCTGTAGTAGGGGTGATTGCACAGGAACGCGTCGCCCTCCCGCATGTCGTCGATCGAGTAGAACTGGAGCAGACCCGCGATGGATTCTGGGTACGCGGCCATGTGCGTGGGGTGGCTGGACTGGCCGACCAGGCGACCCTGGGCATCCAGCACGCCACAACTGAAGTCGTGGGACTCGCGAACGATCGTGGAGAACCCCGTGCGGAACACCGCCTTCTCCATCTCGCGGACGATGCCATCGAGTCGCGCTCGCAATACCTGATAGGTGATGGGGTCTACGTGTGCCATCTGCTGCTCCCTATGCCTTGGCTGACTCTACCGTGCGTTGGACGTCCCACACGTGGTGGAATGCGTCGTGGGTTGTGGTAAGGATGATGTCCGTGATGTTCTGCGGCCCACGGTCGTCGATGATCATGGTGATCTCTTTGCCTTCTGACTGCTCGACGGCCTCGATCATGTCGGCCGCTGCGTGATCGAGCGACCAGAGCGCGCCTAGGATCGGAATGTGCTCGTACTGCCGAGCCTCGGCGAGTTGGTCGGGGTCGTAGGGAACGGTGTCCCCGTAGGCACCCAGGTCGAGCGCGGCGATACGTTCAGCGAAGATGTGTAGGTTGTCGCCGACGTGAGCCACGTACGCGCCTGCCGACCAGGTGAGGTCCGGGTGGCGAGTGTGCCCATCGTGATTGCCAAGCGCTTCACGGAATCGTGCGGGGATGCTCGCGAGCAACGCGAGAGTCTCAGCGTGGGAGGTCGTCCACACGACACCACACTCACGGCACGAATCGCCGTACTTGTTCGCCCCGCAATCGCTCATCACTCGCTCCCAATAACCAGGTTCATGTAGGCGTCGACGATGGCGCGTTGTTGAGGATAGACGACCGTTGTCGAGTCCACCTGCTCGATGACGGCCGGGCCTGGGATAGCGTGGCCAGGCCCTAGCAGACTGCGATCGTAGATCGGCGTTTGCGTCACGCCAACGCTGGCGTCGAAGCAAACGTCGCGTTGGCCAGTCCTAGCCTGGCTGACGTCAGTCGTCGCCTGCGGATGCTTCCGCAACGTCGCCTTGGTGACCAAGGCGGAGGCGCGTAGGCGATAGTTAACCGCCTCGGCGTCCTCGTCTGGCGCGCTGTGCCCAAACGACCGCTCGTGGAGTTCGTCGAACGTCCGGCGGAGCTTGGCGAGATCGGCGTCCGCCACCGCACTGCTGTCGCCCACAGGCACGGTCAACTCGTAGCCCTGGCCGAGATAGCGGATGTCCACGGCGAACTCCAAGTTCAACTGGCTGAGCGCGTACCCCTCGGCGGTGAATTCGGCCTCGGCCCGTTGGCGTAACTCGTCGAGCAGCGTGGTGAGCTCGCTGGCTTTGAGTTCGGACACCAGGCGCAGGCGCGATGTCACGTAGTCACGTCGCGGGTCGGCCATGAGCAGACCGAGCGCCGACGTAACACCCGGGTTGGGCGGGATCACGAACTTCGCCATGCGCAGGTCGGCCGCGAGACGCCCCGCCGGGACAGGCCCGCCACCACCGAAAGCCACCAGCGCGAACTCGCGCAGGTCGTAGCCCTGCTCGGTGGAGACCGCCCTGATCCCCTCCTCCATCTTGGCGTTGGTGATCCTAACTATCCCCTCTGCCGTTGCCAGCGGGCCAAGCCCCAACTGCTTCCCCAGGCCTTCGATGGCCTCCAGCGCCTTGGCGCGATCGAGACTCACTCGACCTGCGAGCTTGGTGTCTGGGTTCAAGAATCCAAGCACCAGGTTGGCGTCAGTCACGGTTGGCTGCGTGCCACCTTGGCCGTAGCAGACCGGACCTGGGTCCGCGCCCGCGCTTTCAGGTCCGACGCGCAGACCGCCTCCGCCGTCGATGCTGGCCATCGTTCCGCCGCCCGCGCCGATGGTGTTGATCATGAGCATAGGTACCGCCAACTCCCAGTCACCGATCCTGCCAGATGTCGTCTCCAGCACGCGGCCCTCCTGGCCGATGGCGATGTCGGTGCTCGTGCCGCCCATGTCCAGCGACAGCACGTTCTTGAAGCCTGCGGCTTCAGCAACTTGGATGCCTGCTATCGCACCAGCGCACGGCCCCGACAGCACCGTCGTGATGGGCGTCACGCTGTTGATGCGTGCCACGCCACCGTTGCTCTGCATGATGTACAGCGCCTCGCTGTTGACGCCCTGCTCTCTGATCCGTTGCTCTAGCACTTGCAGATAACGCTCCATCATCGGCGCGATGCGTGCGTTGGCGACGGTCGTGCTGAGCCTGGGGAACTCCCGCATCTGCGGCAGCACGCGTGACGACAGGGATACGCCCACGCCTGGTGCTTCGCGATCGATGATTTCGGCGATGCGCTGCTCGTGCTCCGGGTTCAGGAACGAGAACAGGAGCACCACAGCGATCGATTCCACGCCCGCGCTCACCAGCGAGCGCACGGCTTCCACCACGCTCGCCTCGTCCAGCGGCACGAGGACTTCGCCTCGGTGATTCACACGCTCCTTGGCTTCGCGCCTCAGTCGAGGCTGTACCGGCGCATTCTTCGCCTCGTAGAGGCTGGGAGTGCGGCTCGTGTCCTCTGGCGGCGCGAGATGCCAAACATCGTTGATGGCGCCGAATCCTTCCGTGATGAACAGGCCAACCTTGGCCCCACGCCCGGTGAGCAGGGCGTTGGTGCCAACAGTCGTGCCATGCGAAAGCGAGGCGACCTGATCCACCGCAACGCCACTCCCCAGCAGTTCCGCGATGCCGTCGGCGATGGCTTGGCCCGGATCAGCGGGAGTCGACGGCAGTTTCAGCACCCGCAGGTCACCCGAATCGCTGTCCAGTACCACGATGTCGGTGAACGTTCCTCCGGTGTCGACGGCGATCGTTTGCATGTTTCCTCGTTCTTGTGCCCTGGCTCGTGGGCGTTATAGCTGGGGGCCAGTGTGGTGTCAACGCGAGGCGCCGTTCGGTGGTAATGTTGCGGCGTCGCCGAGCCTGCGAGTCCAGACAATGAGGTGTGCGGATGGCGAGTCCTGAGAAAGCCGCGTCCAAGTCGACCCCACGCGTTGATGGCGTGGGTAAGGTCACCGGCGCTGCCGAGTACACGGCGGATGTCGCCGTAGAGGGTGCGCTGTGGGCGAAGGTGCTGCGTAGCCCCCATGCCCATGCACGCATCACGCGTGTCGACGCCTCGAAGGCCCGAGCGTTCCCTGGTGTGCATGCCGTCATCACGGGCGACGAGGTCCCGCGTGTCCTCTCTGGCCGTCGTATCAAGGACCTACCCATCATCGCGCAAGATGTCGTGCGTTTCATCGGTGAGCAGGTCGCCGCCGTGGCGGCCATCGACGAGGAGACTGCCGAGCGAGCGCTTGCGTTGATCGAGGTTGAGTACGAGCCGCTCGCCGCTGTCCTTGATCCGATTGAGGCGATGGAAGCCGGCGCTCCGCTGGTGCACCCCGATATCCAGAACTACGGTGGACTTCCCAAGCCACTGGATCACCCGACCAATCATTTTGTCACCAACCACTGGGGCAAGGGTGATGTCGATGCGGGGTTCGCCGAGGCGCACATGGTCATCGAGAACGTGTTCACCACGTCCATGATGCACCAGGCCTACATGGAGCCCAACGCCTGGATGGTCCTCGTGGATGAGGACGGTCGAACGCAGGTGTGGGCCTCCAACAAGACCCCGTACCCGAGTCGTCGCCAGATCGCGGGCGCCATGGGCCTGGAGCCCGAGGAGATGCGCTTCAACCCGGTGACCATCGGCGGCGACTTCGGCGGCGAGGGCCAGCCTCGCAACATCCCGCTGTGCTACCACCTGGCCAAAGCTGCCGGTCGTCCCGTGCGCATGGTGTTCGATTACACCCAGGAGTTCGGCGCGGCCAATCCACGTCATCCAGCCATCATCCGCATGCGTACCGGCGTGAAGAACGACGGTACGATCACCGCCCACGAGGCTGAAATGCTGTTCGACAGCGGAGCCTACGCAGGCTTCATCCCCGCTGGGTTCGT
>Ga0114999_10010457_pt1 | contig 10046 bp, 8 predicted proteins | sample ArcticOcean_MG_C_3_FD_89820 | JGI IMG/M metagenome (GOLD analysis project Ga0114999, IMG submission 89820) | Marine microbial communities from western Arctic Ocean - ArcticOcean_MG_CB8_126 | ecosystem: Environmental > Aquatic > Marine > Oceanic | place: Arctic Ocean: Canada Basin | collected... | reverse complement strand
TCTTGCCGGTCCGATTTTGTCGACCACGAGCTTAGTGTCGTCGAGGCTGTAAACCAGTCCAAGTTTGGCGGGGGGGATGCCGAAGCGCGCGGTCTCGTCGGCAAAGCGCAAATCGCATGCGACAGCAATGCCGCAGCCACCACCAACGCATGGGCCTTGGATCATCGCAATCGTCGGCTTGGCAAAGCGTGCGAGTTGCTTCTCAGCCGTTTGAACGATTCGGTTGTAAGCCTGTGACGAGTCCGGCGTGGCGTGGACGGCCTCGAACTCGCTTATATCTGCGCCTGCGGCAAAGGCGTGCTCGTCAATACCGCGGACAACCACAACGCGAATGGATTTGTCATTGGTGGCGTCCTCCAGGAGGTCCGGAATAGCTGCCCACATAGCCTTGGACAGCGCGTTGCGCTTGGCCGGTTGATTGAGGACAAGCCAGCCGATTGGGCCGTCTTTTTCGAGGTATATTGCGGGTTTATCGCTCATTTTCCCTCCGGTATGGTGGAGTCTATCTACCCATGAGCCTGCGCGCCTTGTCAACGTGGCCGCCATTCGATGTACTGCCGATAGGCAGGAGGATCCAATGAACGAACAAGTTAGCTTTACTCGACTCGATCAGGCGACGGCCGACGATTTTACGATTATGCATAAGCATATGTCTGCGGAGCACGCTGGTCTTGCAGACCGGGTGCTGGCGTTGCTCAAGGGTTTGGGCGGCCAATGCCCTGGTCTCAAGGTAGATCGCCTCGAGCACTCGCTACAGACGGCGACGCGGGCCCAAGCTGATGGTGTGGACGATGAAGTGGTCGTCTGTGCGCTCGTACACGACATTGGCGACGAGCTTGCGCCGGACAATCACGGCGCTTTTGTCAGCGAAATCATGCGGCCGTTTGTGTCCGAACAGAATTACAACATCCTGCGCTATCACCCGGAATTCCAAGGCTACTTTTTCTTCGACAAGATTGGCGCTGACCCCAACATGCGCGACCGGCACCGTGACAAACCTTGGTTTGAAGCGGCGCACGAGTTCTGCGAGCGGTGGGACATGCCGGCATTCGATCCAGATTATGAAAGCAAGCCGCTCGAGTTCTTTGAGCCGATGCTGCGGCAAGTTTTTGCGCGCGAACCTAGCCATAACGGCATTGTCCTTCCGTAATTTTCTGTCTCTGTTTCGCGATATTGCGTGAAATCAATAACTTGAGTGGGCTCCGAACTACCTCCTCGTGCGCGCCCCGCGGGCACATAAACCAAGAGCCTACTTGGAAGGAGAACAGGCACTTCTTTCAGATGTAGACCACCGGCCTGGCCAGTATTTGTGCCCTGCCGGATCCCTTACGCCGTTAGGCCGGCATCGTTCCAAGCCATTCGAATCAGTTGCATCACGCCGCGGGCGGCGCTATGCCACACGCCTTACAACTCTTGGGGGCGGGGAGATGACCGATCAACAAGGCTACTTCATTGAGGATCTCACCGTCGGCATGGCCGAAGAGGCGAGCAATGTGGTTACCGAAGTGATGATCGAGCAATTCGCGGCAGTTTCGGGCGACGACAATCCACTCCACCTCGACGAGGCCTACGCCGCCAGCACCCAGTTCAAGGGCCGTATTGCGCACGGGATGCTTGGCGCGAGCTTTATTTCGGCTGTAATCGGCACCGGCTTGCCCGGCCCCGGCGCGGTCTACATGAGCCAAAACCTAAAGTTTCGGGCGCCGGTACGCATCGGCGACGTCGTGGTTACGCGTGCCGAAATCACCGAGATCAATCTCGAGAAGAGGCGCGTTACCCTGCGCACCAGTTGTTTGGTCAGCGGCAAAGCCGTCATCGAAGGCGAGGCACTGGTCATGGTGCCCTCCCGGAATTAGCCGAGCGGCCGTTATGAAGGTCGTTCGGAGTTTTGATGCGTTGCCCTCAGATCTGCGGGGTGCTGTATTTGCCGTTGGGAATTTCGACGGTCTGCACCATGGTCACCGCGCGGTGATTGATCAGGCCAAGGAGATTGCGCTAGCGGCCGGCACACCGTGCGGCATCATTACCTTTGAGCCGCACCCGCGGCACTATTTCAGCCCGGACGACCCACCGTTCCGGCTCACTCCGTTCTCGCGCAAACAGACCATTCTGAAAACGTGGGGTGTCGACTGCATGGTGGCGGTCCCGTTCGATGCCGTGATGGCAGCCACTACGGCCGAGTTATTCGTTAAGGATGGACTCGTCGCTGGGCTCGGTGTCAGCCATCTTGTTGTGGGCCATGATTTTGCGTTTGGGCACAAGCGTCGTGGAGATGTTGCCCTTCTTAAAGGACAGGCGAACGTGTTTGGATTTGGGGTCACGATCGTGTCGGCCCACCTCGCGGAAAATGGCGCGCTCTATTCGTCGCGTGCGATCCGAGAACTCCTACAAAGCGGTCGGCCCGGCGATGCGGCCGAATCGTTGGGGCGTTGGTGGGCGGTCGATGGAGTGGTGAAGCATGGCGATGCCCGGGGTCGAGATCTAGGCTTCCCCACCGCCAATCTGGAACTCGGTGATCACCTTCAACCCTCTTTGGGTATTTATGCAGTGCGCGCCGGTGTCGTCGAGGCGGGGGGCACGACCTGGCACGATGCCGCGGCCAACCTCGGGGTAAGGCCAACGTTTGATGGCCGAACAGTCCTTCTCGAGGTCCACCTCTTGGATTTCAACGGTGATCTCTATGGCAGAACGATGGATATCTCTTTCGTCGAATACCTTCGCCCAGAAGAGCGCTTTGCCGATGTAGAGAGCCTGATCGTCCAGATGCGAGCCGATTGCGCACGAGCACGAGAAATCTTGGCCCACCCGGACTGCGCGCCGACCCGATTTGGCGCCGGAACACCGCTTCCCGACCGCGAAGAGCCTCTGCGCTGAACTTAGGAACCTCGACAGGCTGGGGGACCCCTGGTACAAAATCGGGAATGTCCAGGCAAATTCGGCAACTGATACCGCGAATTGTCACCCCAGCGCTCTAGTTGAGGCCGGGCCGCGTCTGCCGTTTTTTTCCCCAACTGGAATCCATTTTTCTGATGCCCAAAGACTATAAATCGACCGTCCTCCTGCCCGAGACGGATTTTCCGATGCGCGCAGGATTGCCCAAACGTGAACCCGAGTTCCTTGACCGCTGGGCCAAGATGAAGCTGTACGAGAGGCTCCGCGAGCAAAGCAAAGGGCGCGAAAAATTCGTGCTGCACGACGGGCCGCCATACGCAAACGGCCATCTCCACATGGGGACGGCGCTTAACAAGGTTCTCAAGGACGTCGTCAATCGCTCACAACAGATGATGGGTAAAGACGCCAACTATGTGCCCGGCTGGGATTGCCACGGCTTGCCAATCGAGTGGCAGGTCGAACAGAAATACCGCAAGGCCGGAAAAAACAAAGACGAAGTGCCGGTTGCGCAATTCCGTAAGGAATGCCGTGACTTCGCCGAGAAATGGATTGGAGTTCAGGCGGACGAGTTTAAGCGCCTCGGCGTGATTGGCGATTGGGATAACTACTACTCGACCATGGCCTTCAAGGCCGAAGCGCAAATCTCACGCGAGATCTGCAAATTCCTCATGAACGGCGGCCTTTACAAAGGCTCGAAGCCGGTGATGTGGTCTGTTGTCGAAAAAACCGCACTTGCCGAAGCAGAAGTTGAGTATCACGACCGCACTGCGACCACTGTGATGGTCCGCTTTGCCGTTGCCGAGCATGCCGGCATGGCGGAACTGAGCGGCGCGAGCATTGTTATCTGGACTACGACGCCGTGGACCATTCCGGGCAATCGTGCGGTCGCCTTTGGTGCCGATATTGACTACGTCGTCGCTGAAGTCAGCACAGTCTCGGAAGGAAGTTCAGCTGTCCCCGGAGAGCGAGTGGTTATTGCAGCTGCACTCGCCGATGCGGTGAAGACGGAAGCGGGGATTGCCGATTGGACCCTTTCGACGCCATTTCCTGGACGTGAGCTGGCAGGTGTTGTCGCGCGGCATCCGTTTGCGGGCCAGGGGTATGACTTCGACGTGCCGGCACTCGCCGGTGATTTTGTTCTGACAGACCAGGGCACCGGCTTTGTGCATATCGCGCCGGGTCATGGCGCGGACGATTTTGACCTGGGCCAGAAACACGGGATCTCGGTGCCTGAAACGGTGGATGCGGACGGCGTTTATGTCGAGACCGTACCCCTGTTCGCGGGTCACAAGGTCATGCATCCTAGCGGCAAGGAGGGCGATGCGAACCGCGTCGTCATGGATGCGCTGGGCGCGCACGGCGGCTTGTTCGCAACCGGCACCCTGGTGCATCAATACCCCCATTCTTGGCGCTCCAAGGCGCCGGTGATCTTCCGTAACACCCCGCAGTGGTTCATTAGCATGTCGGCAAACGACTTGCGCGCGAAGGCCCTGAAGGCGATCGACGAAGTGCGCTGGGTGCCCACTCAAGGGCGCAACCGCATTCGATCGATGGTCGAGCATCGGCCTGAGTGGGTAGTCTCGCGCCAGCGTGCTTGGGGCGTTCCGATCACTGTGTTTGTCAACCGCGAGAGCGGTGAGCCGCTGCGTGATGAGCGGGTCAACGAGCGAATCGCGTCGGCCTTTGAAAGGCAAGGCGCTGACGCATGGTTCCTTGATGAGAACGGATCAAATTTTCTTGGTGATGACTACGACCCGGCCGACTACGAAAAAGTCACTGACATCGTGGACGTTTGGTTTGATTCAGGCTCAACCCACAGTTTTGTCCTCGAGCAGCGCCCCGATTTACAATGGCCGGCGTCGCTCTATCTAGAAGGCTCGGACCAACATCGTGGTTGGTTCCATTCGTCACTTCTTGAGTCTTGCGGCACCCGCGGGCGTGCGCCCTACGAGGCCGTACTGACTCACGGCTTCGTAATGGATGATGAGGGCCGCAAGATGTCCAAGTCACTTGGCAACGTCGTCAGCCCGCTCAACATCGCAAATCAAAGCGGTGCCGATATCTTGCGACTGTGGGTGGTCGGGTCGGACTACACCGACGATCTGCGCATCGGCGATGAGATCGTAAAGCGCCAAGTCGATGCCTACCGCAAGCTGCGCAACACCATGCGCTTCATGCTAGGAAATCTAGCGGGCTTTAGCGACGAAGAACGCTTGCCGCTTGAGCAAATGCCTGACCTTGAAAGATGGGCGCTCCATCGTCTTTGGGCACTGGACTGTCACGTGCGGCAATGCTGTGACAATTTTGACTTCCACGACATGTACGTGCAGCTCTACCACTTCTGCACCAATGATCTGTCCGCGTTCTATTTCGATATCCGCAAGGATTCGTTCTATTGCGACCCCGCCGATTCAGTTGAACGCCGCGCCGCTCGTACCGTCTTGGACCAGGTGTTTCGCTGCTTGACCACTTGGCTCGCGCCGTTCTTGTGTTTTACGGCGGAGGAAGTGTGGCTCACGCGCTTTCCGGAAGATGAGAGCGTCCACCTACAGATGTTCCCGACCATCCCTGTTGATTGGCAAAATGATGCGCTCATGGAAAAATGGGAACGGGTCCGGCGCCTCCGTCGCGTGGTCACCGGTGCTCTAGAGATCGAACGGCGGGAGAAACGCATCGGATCGTCGCTACAATCGGCACCCACGGTCTACGCTGACGAAGACACAGTGGCGGCCTGCGCGGATGTCGACCTGGCGCAACTTTGCATCACATCGGCGCTGACACTCGTCGCCACTGAACCACCGCACCATGCCTATAGCTTAGAAGACGTGCCGGAAATTTCGGTGGTTCCGGGGATGGCCGATGGCGGGAAGTGCCAACGTTGCTGGAAGGTGTTGCCGGAAGTCGCAGTCGAGCCAGACGCCGAAAACGATCTTTGTGGGCGCTGCGCTGATGTGGTGGCGCACCTGGACGGTCACGCGGCCTGATGTATCGCGCAGGATTGTCCGTGGCCGCTGCGGTGGTCGTGGTCGATCAACTCACCAAGCTTTGGATTCTCGGCACGATTGATGCCGGAACCGGTGTGGCTGCGACGGCGTTTTTCAACATTGTCCTCATGTTCAACACCGGAATCAGTTTTAGCCTGTTCCAGAGCCCGACCTGGGGTCGCTGGGTATTCAGTATTATTGCCCTGGCCGTCGTCGTGGGCCTCGCGATCTGGCTGCGACGCGCTCAAACTCGGTGGCTAGCCATCGCGCTTGGTGGGGTGATCGGTGGCGCGGTGGGCAACACAGTCGACCGCATCGTGCATGGTGGCGTTGTGGACTTTCTCGATTTCCATGTTGCAGGGTATCATTGGCCTGCGTTTAACGTGGCCGACTCGGCAATTGTCGTGGGCGTCGTTATGATCCTCGTTGAGGGCCTGGTTTTTCGCCCGAACGCCGCGGTCGATGGAGATGACCATAGCTAAGAGCAATGCGTTTTTTGTTACTGCAACCCTGGTGGTCGGGGCGCTTGCCCTGTCTGCATGTTCCAATGCGAGCCGTACGTTAGGGCTCGACCCGGCGCCGCCGGACGAGTTCACCGTGGTGAGCAAGGCACCTCTAACCATACCGCCAGATTTTAACCTACGTCCACCGAAGCCGGGTGCTGCGCGGCCCCAAGAGCAAAGCCCAACGACACGGGCCCAAGCGGCGCTCGTGGGCGACGCTCAACCTGCCGCGAGTGCACCCACCACCCCAGGTGAGACAGCGTTGCTGCAAGTTGCCCGAGCGCAGGATGCAAATCCGAACATTCGCCAGGTCCTGAACACAGAGACCACGCAGTTGGCCGAGCGCGACGGTGATTTTGTTGACCGACTGTTGAGCCGGGTCGGATTAAATTTGGCGCCGAGTGAGGACGAGGTCGTGAACGCCAAGGAGGAAGAGCGGCGTTTACGCCAGCAAAAAGCAGCCTCCAACACCAGCGCCAACGCTCAAGAGGCGCCGATTATTCGACGCAAAAGCCGCTCGACCCTATCTAAGGTGTTCTAACCGATCCTTGACTATCATGTGACCGGAGAACGGGCTCGATCGCCTTGCAACCCTGCGAATGGCGTGACTATCTAGGCTCATGCTTTACCCGAACCGTCGGTGGAACCGGCTGACTAAGCGCGCCCTTGGCCTTCTTCTCGCCGGATTTGTCGTTCTGGCTCTGGCCTGCGGTCCGGCCGACGCTGGCTTGTTTGACCCCAAGTCATTCGATCTTGATAACGGACTCCAGGTAGTCCTGATTGAAGATCACCGGGCTCCGGTCGTTACCCAAATGATCTGGTACCGCGCAGGTTCGGCGGATGAACCGTTGGGTAAGTCTGGGGTCGCGCACTTTCTTGAACATCTGATGTTCAAGGGAACGCGCGATGTTCCCATGGGCGAATTCTCGGAAACGGTCACACAGAACGGTGGGCGTGAGAACGCATTCACATCCTATGACTACACTGGCTATTTCCAGACGGTGGCGGCAGATCTTTTGGAAACGATCATGCGGCTCGAAGCCGATCGCATGACCAACCTAACGTTGACTGAGGAGCAAGTAGTCGCCGAACGAAAGGTCATCCTTGAGGAGCGCAGTTCGCGCGTCGACAGCACGCCGACCGGCCTTTTCTTTGAGCAGATGAATGCCGCTCAGTATCTCACCTACCCCTATCGGATACCGGTAATCGGGTGGGAGAGCGAGATACGCACCTTGAGCTTAGAAGATGCGCTTGAGTGGTACCGGACGCACTACACCCCAAACAACGCAATCTTGATCGTCGCCGGCAACGTGACGCTCGACGTCCTCCGTCCCCTCGCAGAGAAATACTACGGCGTCATACCACAGCGGGCTCAACCGGTGCGAGGTCGTCCGCATGAGCCGCCGCAGCTGGCGGCACGTCGGCTCGAGATGTTTCATCGCCAGGTCACCCAAGACACCTGGCGCCGTTCCTATCTCGCACCTAGCTACCAGTGGGGCGAGCGCCGGCACGCCTTACCGTTGCAATTGCTTGCTCAGGTCTTGGGTGGGCGTTCGACCAGCCGGCTCTACCGCGACATGGTGATCGACGATCAAGTCGCGGTGCGGGCCAGTGCTTTCTACTCGGCCACCGACGTCGGCCCCAGCCAGTTCTTTCTGTTTGCTGTCCCTCGGGGCGATACGACACTGGATGTCATCGAGACGCGAATGGATTCAGTCATCGCGGAAGTTCTCGAGAACGGAATCACCCAGGAAGAACTTGACCGAACGAAAGGCTTTCTTTTGGCACAAGCAGTTTACGCCCGGGACAACGTTCAGGGTGCTGCTAGGATGTTTGGCGAGGCACTGACAAACGGTCGGACGATCGAAGATGTCGAGAGCTGGCCTGATCGGATGAAGGCGGTCACCCTCGACGAGGTTAATGCAGCGGCGCGGTATGTTTTTGACAAGAGCCGGTCGGTGACTGGTATTCTCCGCGCTCGGCAACCAAGCTGACGAACGGCGCGGGCATGAAAATGATACGTCGTACCGTCTTGCTCCTGGCCGCCGTCCTGATCTGGGCGGTGCCGCCCTCTGGTGTTTCGGCGGCCAGTATCCAAGAGGTTCGCTCACCCGGGGGAATCACGGCGTGGCTGGTTCAAGAGCGATCGATTCCGATGCTCGCCGTCGAAATTCGGTTTCGCGGCGGGGCGTCGCTCGACCCGGCTGGCAAGGAAGGGTTGGCAAACCTGTTGTCCGGGCTCCTTGATGAGGGGGCTGGCGATCTTGATTCTCAGACGTTCCAGGGGCGTCTCGAAGACCTTGCTATTTCGCTTTCGTATAACGCGGGTCGTGACGGGTTCAGCGGGAGCATGCGAACGCTGACGGAACACACCGATGCGGCGTTTCATTTGATGCGACTGTCTCTGACGGAGCCGCGCTTTGATCAAGAACCGGTGGAGCGGATACGTTCTCAGGTCATCACAGGCATTCGGTCCCGCGAGCAAAACCCCGACACCATTGTCGGGCGCACCCTCTTCGAGAAGCTCTACCCGAATCACCCTTATGGCCGTCCGTCTCGTGGCACCTCGAAGTCGGTCACTACAATCACGGTGGATGATCTGCGGGCATTCGTTGACCGCAGGTTCGCGAAAGGAAACCTTATCGTCGGCGTGGTCGGCGATATTTCCGCTGAACGGCTTTCCGGGTTGCTGGATCAAGCCTTCGGGAGTCTCCCTGAGGCGGCAGAAAACAGTGTTTCAGTCGCCAATGTGGTGCCGGTCGCCGCTGGCGGTATCGAAGTGATTCGTCGGCCGATCCCGCAAAGCGTTCTGATGTGGGCGATGCCCGGCATCAAACGCAACGACCCGGACTATTTCGCTGCGGTGTTGATGAACTACGTCTTGGGTGGCGGCAGCTTTACGTCGCGGCTTTATGCCGAAGTGCGCGAGAAACGGGGGCTTGCTTATTCGGTATACAGCGCTGTCGTGCCTTATGAGCATTCTGGCATTGTGCTTGGTGGGGTCGGTACGCAGAACGGGCAACTCGCAGAATCATTGTCCCTAATCCAAACTGAAATCACGAAGGTCGCGCGCGAGGGGATTACTGCTGAGGAACTTGAGGCGGCCAAGGCCTACACCACCGGAGCGTTTCCACTCAGCCTCACGAGCAACGCGCGCATTGCTGGGATGCTGGTAACCCTTCAGGTCCTTGATTTGGGCATCGACTATCTCGAACGCCGCGCAGGCTTGATTAACCAGGTCACCCTCGACGACGTTAGGGTAGTGGCCGCCCGGCTGTTGGACGTGGACGCAATGTCGGTGGTGGTGGTGGGTGATCCCGAGGGCGTCGAAACTACGCCCTAGCCTCAGCAGGCCGTTGGACGGGGGTTTCGCCTCTGCTAGTTTGGCGCATTCATGCGCCCGCCATTTACTCATGTCACCCGTGATTGCTATACCGACTCGATCGGAGAGGGCGGCCTGACGCCAGCGGCCCTCAAAGGGGATATTGCCCGCGCTACCGCCAAACTAATAGCCGTTCGGGCCGGCGTCAGTAAAAGTCCCTCGATTGCTTGCCTAGGCGCGGCGTTTTGGCAAGATGATCTCGTGGCTCTGCAGCGAATTGCCGATGACTTTCGCACCCGGTTTGATGACGTGGTGTTGGTGGGGATCGGCGGCTCCGGCCTTTCG
>Ga0114999_10010456_pt1 | contig 10046 bp, 10 predicted proteins | sample ArcticOcean_MG_C_3_FD_89820 | JGI IMG/M metagenome (GOLD analysis project Ga0114999, IMG submission 89820) | Marine microbial communities from western Arctic Ocean - ArcticOcean_MG_CB8_126 | ecosystem: Environmental > Aquatic > Marine > Oceanic | place: Arctic Ocean: Canada Basin | collected... | reverse complement strand
CTCCTGAATTCTCTCGAATTGTCGATTGACCGCGTTTCGGGCTGTTGCTAACGTAAATCGACAACGAAATTTCGACAGGCTTTAGCATCGTGCAATTCCGGCGATGTGTCCAGTCAATCTATAAGGACGAGATAGTGCCGGGTAAACGTGTATATCTATTGATTGTGGCTTCGGTCGCAACGCTATTTGTGATCGCAGCTTGTTCGGAAGAGGCAATCCCGACGCAAGAGCCAGTTGAGTTCAGCCCAACTGCAGCTTCCTCTGTTGATCGACCAGATGACTCTGAAAAGGCCACTGAGCCCGCAGCGGAAGCACCCATTGCAGATGCAGGAGACGCTAAGGCTGGTCAAAACCTGTTTATCAGCTGCGGTGCTTGCCACTCGACGGGCGACAACAAAGTCGTAGGACCTGGCCTTGCGGGCGTGTACGCCAGAGCAGGCAGCCGTACGTCACTTGACGCCGATGCGTACATCGAACAGTCCGTACGAGAACCTTCGGCATTCGTTGTCGATGGATTTGGTCCTCTGATGCCCTCGTTCGACTACTTCAGCGATGAAGACGTCCAGAACGTTATCGCCTACTTGAAAACCCTCGAGTAGCTTTGGCTACAGGGAACAACCTGTCCAGATCTCAAATAAAAACGCACCAACGTACAGTCGGGGCGTTTTTATTTGAGATCTACCAGTTGAGTTCAGAATCACGGGAATATGTGGGGAATCAAGCCGTTCAGTTGGAATTAGCCCAGGTTGCACCAACAATAGAGGCCGCCTGATAGCCGGCACCGAAGCCGTTATCAATATTTACGACAGACACACCCGGTGCGCATGAGTTCAACATGGCGAGCAGGGCGGCTACACCCCCCAGACTGGCCCCGTAACCAACTGAAGTTGGTAGTGCGATGACTGGAGCTCGAACGAGCCCACCCACAACACTGGGCAGAGCGCCCTCCATTCCGGCAACCACGATGATGACTCTCGCACTGTTCAGATCATCTACTCGTCGAGAGAGCCGGTGCAGGCCCGCAACGCCGACATCAGTGATCATATTCACGTCGCAGCCCATCAGTGTGGCTGTCAGCACCGCTTCGCGAGCTATCGGGAGATCCGACGTTCCAGCCGCTACTACCGCTATGCCAGGGATTTGATTTGATTTTTCGCGTCGATCGGCCCAGATCGCCTTCGGTCCATCCTCCCAAACAGCCTCTGGGACTACTTTCTGGAACAACTCATAGGCTTCTATTGACGATTTTGTGACGAGCACTACGCCTGAGTGGTCATAAATACGGGCCGCTATCTCAGCAGTGTCTTTTGGCGTCTTGCTTAGCCCGTACACAACTTCAGGGAAACCAATTCTGTCGGATCGGCTGTGATCGAGCGTAGCGAAGTCGAGGTCGGACGCCGGTGTAGTCAAGCTCAACTCGGTGGTTGCCTGCTCAGCTGTCATTTTGCCTTCTGCTACGAGCTGCAGCAGTTCACATATGCTGGATTTATTCATGAATGGATCGGAATGTGATGACGTCAATTGTGATTAGATTGGCTATTCAGCCAGTCAGGTCGAATAGATTGTGTGAGTGCCAGTAGCATTTTATCTGTGAATTCGCGTATTCGATAAATATCGTGCCAAACCACGCCATGCCAAATTGACCAACCCTTGTGGTCAAACCTATACTGCGACCCCGCATATTGTGGAATTACGCATACGATGAATTGACCGACAAGAGGATCAGCATGCAGGTAACTTGCCTTCGAGAGAATCTTAGCCGAGGTTTGGCCAACGTTAGCCGAGCGGTAGCATCCCGAGCGACGTTGCCTGTAACTCAGAACGTGCTTCTTGAGGGTGACAACGGCCAGTTGAAACTGACCGCTACCAACACCGAGATCTCAATCAGTACATGGATTGGTGCGCAGATAGAGGGTGAGGGCACCGTCACGGTACCCGCTCGCATGCTGACAGACTTTGTAAATTCTCTGCCCGGCCAGACGGTCCAAATTGAATTTCAAAGCGATCCGATCGGTGTGACTGTCACCTGTGACAAGTTCAACGGCACGATCAATGGGATTTCATCCGAAGAATTCCCACCCATTCCAACGGTCGAAGGTGGCTCATCGGTCTCAATTCCCGCTGACACGTTCAGGGGAGCACTCGAGCGTGTTGTATTTGCTGCTGCGACAGATGACTCAAGGCCTGTTCTTACCGGCGTGAAGGTTGAGCTCTCCGACGATTCGTTCACTCTCGCCGCTGCGGACGGATTCCGTTTGGCAGTTGAAACAGGGAAACTCGGCGCATCTGTTGAAACCGAAGTCGGGGTTATCGTTCCTGCGAAAACCCTGGCTGAAGTTGAACGATTACTGGGTGATGGATCTTCGACCGTTGAGTTGTCAGTGGACAGTGGTGGGCGATCCGCCAAATTCCGGCTCGACACTTCTGAGATCGTGACCGCACTCGTTCAGGGCACGTTCCCCGACTACGAGAAACTCATTCCGACCAGCTACGGAACCAAAGCGACTGTCGATTTGGGGGGCATGATTCAGGCTACGCGAGCCGCTTCGATTTTCGCACGAGACGGAAGCGGAATTATTCGTGTGGTGGTTAGTCCCGGTGAAAGCGATGCCGGGGGAGCAGTGAAGATCATCTCGCGTGCTGAAGAAGTCGGCTCGAACGAGAATGAACTCGATGCCTCGGTAGAGGGTGAAGAGACCAAAGTTGCGTTCAACAGCAAGTTCCTTATGGACGTGCTGAACGTCATGAACGGCGACGACGTCGATCTGGAAACGACCACGCCATCCAGCCCCGGTGTGTTCAGGTCAGCCAAGCACGAGGGTTACACGCACGTCGTAATGCCAATGTTTGTCCAATGGTGATCTGACTAGTGGGAATCAGCAGCTCTAACAGTCATTCATTTCATCTGACATAACCGGAATAATTTCGTTAGTTTTTATTGAATCAGCAGTTGTAACTCTGAGATTTCGTAGAGCCTCGGACTTTTGATCCGCAGGTCGTGGGTTCGATCCCCACAGGGCCCACCAAACTCGATCCTGTTCGCTCACCGGGCGGTGCCTCCGCTAATCTGCCGTGAGCTCACTGCACCTCACACTATGAGTGAACGGTGCTAGGGATAGAACCGGAATCTGATCTGGGACGAGACTATTTGAATCGGAATTAGCGGCTGACTGAACTGAATATCACCATGAGTCTGGATACGATGTTGTGATGATAATCAAACGTCCGTTCGTTGAATCGTTGTTCTGGTTGGTCACAATCATTCTGTTTCTGCAAGTTGGTTGTTCAGCTCCCGACGACTCGTTAGAAACTAGTTCGACTGAGCTACTAGCGATTGATCATCTCTGGACCGACGTACCAAGAAAGACAACTAGAACTAGTAGAGTTTGGAGATGAAGTAGTCAATCCATTAAATCGGATACAAACTAACGCATATGTACGAAACAGCTTTGATCGACTGGATCAGATACAGCTTGAGTTAGATTTACTCGAAGTTACCCATCCTCTGACCGGTATAAAACAGGCATTGTCATCGCTGTACGATGTTGAAAGAGCGGCTATGTCTGATGGAGTATGGCGACTTACGATCAATCATCTTAACGCCGACGCTTATCTGAGGACGTATGGTCCTCTCGACAAATTCGGAAAAACTACCGAGGAAAAGTACTATCTAGGACCTTGGTTGTCAGCCCAAATCACCCGCTGCATTATCTATGACCGTTGGGTAGATATCCTGAAAGAACAGGGAGTGGATGCTGCCCTAATAGAGATTCACACTGAAGGCTTCAACAAAACTCTGATCTTCGAAAAATCGAAGTAAACCTTCAGTTAGCTGCTGTTGGTTCTAGCAACGACCGAAGAATGGACTGTCGAAACGGGAACGAAGGTATAGGTGTACATGGGATGTTCATCCCAATGTTCGTTCAGTGGTAACAGCGGCGCGGTCAATTCATCTGGATCATTCGGCGATTTAGAGAGATCTCAACGGATGAATCGAGCCGATCTTACCCACTTTCCGCTCCACCTGGTGCGGAAGTAAGTGACTCCAATTCGCTGAGCTGGTCGCGTGTTCCGAATACGACGAGCACATCATTTGCGACTATCGGCGTTGACGGAGGGGGCATCGTTTCCAGCGCGCCGTCTCGGCGCCTGATTGCAATGATCATGTAACTGCCGCCTTCGGGCTTGATGCAATTCTCGATTGTTGCGCCGTCTAACGGTGACTCCGACTGCACACGGAGACAGCTCGATCTCGTGGTCACCCAGTGCGATATCGGTGAACTCAACCGCATTTGGACGCATTGCCAGCTGCACCATTCGACGCCCTGCGGATCGGTAGATCGGCACAACTCGATTTGCCCTTGCTTTCAAGAGTTTTTGTTCGTTGGCCGCATCGTCAGCCCTCGCGACGATGAACAACCCGAGGTTAATGGTCCTTGCTGAAAGAGAAATCATGAGATTCGTCGCATCGGATCCGGTGGCAGCAATTAATCGACTGGCGGATTTCACCTTAGCGTCGATGAGTGCATTGTCATCACCGCCATCTCCCTCGACGCCTAGCCAGCCATCTGCTTGCATGTGTTCGAGCTTGAGAGGGTCGTTTTCTATAATGACGACCGATTGGCCAACTGCCTTGAATTCCTCAGCTATTCGCTGACCGATCCTACCGAATCCACAGACGATGTTGTGCCCATCAAGACTCTCGATACTGTTGCGCATTCTTCTAGCCCTTACTAATCCTCTGAATTCTCCGGCGACGACATACTCACCCAGAGCTCTGAACGTGTATGTGAACGCCTAGACACCAAGCAATATCAGCACAATTGTGAATGTTCTTGATGCGTCGCTGAGCGGTTTAACTTCGCTGAACCCAACCGTACTAATGGTGATGACCGATTGATACGCGGAATCCAGCCACCCGAAATCATCTTCCAGTAACCAGTAACCCACCGTGCCTATCACGATCACGAGGGTGAAAACGGGAATGATGATCCTGAGTCGGTTTAGAAGTGCAGCGCTCTGCTGTTTGGATTCTCGGTAGATCATGCGCCGAGGATAGAGCATTCAGAGAGCTGACGGCTTCAGAATTGTGCATGATCAGAAGCCACTTGATTCAGAGTTGCGCGTTTGAGAAGCAACTACGTCGATAGGGCTAGCCGATTCGAATTCGCTCGGTGGCGTATCGGATCGAATCCTGTCTTGCACGCCCAGCCATGAATAGTGCGATGGTGAGTGGCCCGAATCTTCCAGCGAACATCGTGAGAGATAGCACTATTTGCGCGCCTTCATTCAGTTGCGACGTTGCACCTGCAGACCAACCGACCGTTCCAAACGCAGAAATGATTTCGAACACGCCGGTACGGAAATCCAGACCTGGCTGAACGATGAAAAGGGCGACTACCAGCACGAGTACCGCGGCAGCAGCGGTAGAACCGACGGCCATAGCGCGCTGAACGTTAACCCGGGGAATCTCTCGTCCAAACACCGTAGTCCGTTCTTTACCGCTGAATATCGCGATCGATGCGATAACGATCACCATGAACGTGTTGACCTTGATCCCTCCAGCTGTCGATGCTGAAGCGCCACCTACAAACATGAGCCCTTCGGTAACACCCATATTCGCTTTATGCAGATTTGCATAGTCTACCGTTGCGAATCCTGCCGTTCGGTTGATCGTATGGAAGAAGCCCTGCGTTACTTTGCTTCTTACAGGTTCGTTACCGATAGTCGCAGCATTTGACCATTCAAGGGACATAAACGAAACGAAACCGATCAAGAGCATCACGCCGATGCCGACAAGTACGAGCTTCGTGTCGAGAGTCAGATGCCGCCAGCGCCGAATACTAATCACATATGCGAATGAGGCGTAGCTTGCAGATAACGTGAGGATTATTAGCCCGAAGATCCTCAAGGACTGCTCATCGCGATTCACGCCTATCAAGGTGGTGAATGCTCCGAGACCGATTACCGACAGAACTCCAATCCCGACCCACATCCGGCGTGATCCCAACGCTCGTCTGTGCCAACCACGTATTTCAATAACGTTTGCAAGGGTTGCGTAACTCGATGATCCAATGAGAATCATCGCCCCGATGATGAGTAGCGTTGGAATGTCTCGACTTAGACCGATCAGGCTTCCGCCGCCAACCAGATCATCGGGAAGAATGTCGAATCCGGCGTTGTTGAACGCTGAAATTGAGGTAAATACGCTCTGCCAGAGTCCTTCCCCCAGCGACATGCCTTCCCAGATGGGAGCGACCAGATACCAGCGGACGAAGATAAATATCGCCCCGATAATCTGAACGATGATCGCCATCAGGATGATGTTCCTAGCAAGCGTAGCGATGGTTCCAAGGCGATTGTCGTCGAGTCCAGCACCAACGACCAAACGGCCCTGCAAACTCGATCGCCGACCAGTTATCAGCAGCAAAAACGCCGCACCGGTCATAAAGCCCAGGCCGCCAATGAAGATCAACCCTGCGATCACTACCTGACCGAAGCTTGTCCAACCGTCTCTGGTATCGACGATCACTAGTCCCGTTCCGGTCATGGCAGAGACCGATGTGAAAAATGTGGTGATCGGTGACATGAACTCTTCCGCTGTATTGGACACAGGGAGCGAAAGTAGCAGGGCACCGATAGCAGCGAATGCAAAGAAGCTGTACACCAGCATCATTGGTGAAGTCGGTCCACGCACAGGTACTTCACGCCGTTCTACACGGGCGCGAACTGGCGACATCTCTGATTGTCGTGGCCGGCGGACGACTTTGTCGCCTGGTCTTGGTGCGAAGGGATTCTGCAACTTGAAAGTTCAGGAAGTAGTGCGGTTACTCGTGATATGACGTACTCGGGAATCAGATGCGAACATCCATTACAGGCTGCGCCGAATGATTCGTCCTCGAAGATAACATCTGCCCCAGTTGATATTCGGGCTCAAAGGACGATATTCGATCACGCCCGGCCATATTTCGTTCCGATCCGAGGCGATTACCGGCAAATACAACGGTCAGTAAGCCTAAGGCTGCTAGTGATTCTGGCGAACCAGACAGCTTCTCCCAGGTTATTCGTTCTGAGTATCAGTTTCAGGTTGCTAGTATTTGATGATGATTCGAACAAGAACGCTGATTCCCGCGTTGATAATCGTGATTGCGGTAATTCTTACCGCGGTCGGAGTCGCAAACGTTATGAGCGGACCCGACAGCGTGAGCGGTCAGGTTGTCAGCGTTGACTCAGCGTCAGTTACGACTATTGCAAACCTGACGGTTGTGGATGCATCTGGGAAGCAGTGGTCGTTTTTGGGCGCTGGGACATTCTCAGGGTTCACTCCATCGCACCTGATCGAGCACCGAACGCTGCGTGAACCGATCACGGTCGAGTACGAAGAGTCGGATTCAGGCGAGCTGATTATCGTTGGGATTTCCGATTAGGCACCGGTGAGTACAGGAACGAGGTATTCCTCGATTTCTGCGAGCGTAACGAACGCTTCAAACCTGCCAACGACAATCCCGGAGCCGTCGACCACGAAGGTCCATGGCTCCGTGTGGAACTCCCACTCGTGAATAATCGAGGATTCGACGCCCAGAGACGGATCACCCGCTGCGAGCATTTCTCCCGGATTGTCGAATATCTCAACGTGAATAAAACTGGCCTGTCCTTTGTACTTTTCGTCGAGTGCAGACAGAACTTCAGTTTGCGGTCCGCAAGTTCCTGACTGGCAATACGCCGGCGTCGAGAACGAAATCACTGTCGGCAGGCCAGTGGCGACCGCTTTGTCAAAGCTAATTTCGTACAGATCGGGATCTGGTTCAGGTGCGCTCGTTATCGATTTCAAAGTCCCGTCTGCAGGAAACGTTTTCGTCTTTGATAAAGGTGCGGCATCACCGATGGAGGGGGCTTCTGTCGCAGATTTGACCAGTACACCGCTGCCTGCAGGCATTAAATCGTCATCGTCTTTGGACGAAACACTGATTTTCCAGAATCCGACCTTGTCGAACTCCATGGTTGCGGTGTAGGCACCACTTCGTACCGGCCATGCCCGCCATGCGAGATCGTCCACGACACGTGCTTCGTTGGAGTCTGGTGGCGTATACGTGACAACGAGTTGATCAGCGGCATCGTCGAATCTGGATCCGTCGATCATTTGTATGTTGAGAGGAATTCTGACCCTGCCCAGACCGACGTCTGATGTTGCTGCGAAAACAACCAGGGCTCTCGGTTCAGATTCTTCAACAGGCTCTGCTTCCGTTGTGCAGCTGGCCAAAACGGACACCAATAGAGCTACCGCCAGTAACGACACAGTTGAAAATTTGCGCAATTCATCTCGATTCATGAACAAGCCCGGACTTATTGTCTGGCGAGTGATAATCAGTGACTGCAGCACGATTCCCAACAGCCCCAGTAACAACGATAAACGCCAATCCAGTTGGATTGGGTTCTCATAACTGATGCAGGCATGATTTTTACGAGAATTGTTTGATTGCTCTATGTTGTCTGCAAGGTGTTATCTTCATCCCTGATCGTAATCAATCCACTTCGCAAGTTGCTCGTTGATCAGGAATCCAGATGGCCATACCGATCTCAGACCCTATTATCGTCTCTCCAACCAATATGCCATTCAGATCTGATGAGTCTCTCGATCTTGATGCTCTCGCCCGGAACGTCGACAAGTTTTGCGGTACCGCACTCTCCGGATTCGTAGTCGGCAGCTACGGGGGTGAAGAATTCCACATGGGTGAGCCTGAAAAGGTTTCAGCGATCAAAACCGTTGTCGAGGCGCACGCTGGTCGCAAGTTCGTGATTGCCGGAATTGATGCCCTCTCTCCAACTGAGGCTGTGAGGCTCGCTAACCTGTACGCGGAAGCAGGTGCGGACATGATTCGCGTCCGAGTACCACCGAAGGGTGGAAATACGGCGCCAATTCAGGAATATTACGAACAGGTGACGGAAGGCAGCCCAGTACCGGTGGTCGTGATTCACCAACCCAAAACGCCGATGGGGATCGACATCACGCCCGATGAATTACATGACATCACGTCGATGGACAATGTTTTCGCCTACATCATGTCGCTCAACTACAGGTATGAGTGCCGAATGGCGAGTTTCGTTGCCGGCGACACGAAACTGTGGACCTGTAACGGTACTTTGTTAATGCCAGGCGGGATGATCGGCGCTGTTGGAGCTTGCCTGTTATTTGCCAATTGGGGTCCACACATTGCGCGTGACATCATTCAGGCCTGTCTTGATGGACGCTATCAGGATGCTCGAGATCTGCAGGAAAGTATCAACCACATGGACTTTCTTGGCATGTCCTGGGGAGTTGGTGTTCAAAAGGCTGGTCTGACCCTGATGGGATATGAAGGAACAATTCCACGTCGGCCAAATCTCCCGCTAACGGATTCGCAGATCGCTGAGATGAAACAAGGCTTGATCCAAGCACGGATCATGAACGAGGACGGGACACCTGCTCCACAAGTGTAGGTATAGAATTCTTCTCGTAAAAAATAGTATTCAATTCTCATCTGACTCACTAAGGAACCCATGAAAGTAACCAACCCCGAGATGATCCGCGCCGTCACCAGAGAATGGAGTGGCGACCGCGAGGCAAACGGCCGCCCACTCGTTTCGGAAGACATCCTCGAGCGCATGAAACTTGTCACCACTGAAGAGGCGTGGGGTACATGCAAGCGCAATGACTATCACTTCCAATTCGCCGGTAACTGGATGAATCTGCACCCCGGCCGGGTCATCGTTGGAAGGGCAGTTACATGCAGGTGGGTTCCACGACGTCCGGATATCCACGATTCAATCGACAAGCAGGGTGAAGCGGACAATCGTGTTGGATTTCAGAACTCCTGGGTCATAGACGAGCTTGAACAGAACGACTTGATAGTTGTTGACCTGTTCGGGAAGATCTACAACGGCACTTTCGCGGGTGACAACCTTGCGACAGCAATAAAATCACGCTCCGGCACTGGAATGGTGATCGACGGCGGGATCCGAGACACACAGCGCATTCTGGAAATGGACGACTTCAATGCCTTCATACG
>Ga0114999_10010455_pt1 | contig 10047 bp, 11 predicted proteins | sample ArcticOcean_MG_C_3_FD_89820 | JGI IMG/M metagenome (GOLD analysis project Ga0114999, IMG submission 89820) | Marine microbial communities from western Arctic Ocean - ArcticOcean_MG_CB8_126 | ecosystem: Environmental > Aquatic > Marine > Oceanic | place: Arctic Ocean: Canada Basin | collected... | reverse complement strand
TCGCCCGAAGCCGCCAAGATCAAGGGCGTCGATAGTCCCATCGCCGGCCGGGCCGACATCATCGTCGTGCCCAACATCGAAATGGGCAACGGGTTGTTCAAGATGATGGTCCATTTCATGAGCGGGCTGGCCGCCGGAGTGGTCATGGGGGCGAAGGTTCCGATCGTGCTGACATCCCGGGCCGACCCGCCGGAAGCCCGTTTCGCGGCGACCCTCATCGCCGCCATCATTGCCCACGGGGACGGGAAATCATCTTGAAAAATGATCGGAAACAATGATGCGCCTGAAAGATAAAACCGCCCTGATCTTCGGCGCCGGGCAGGCCCCGGGCGAAACCCCGGCCACCGGTAACGGCCGTGCGGTATCTCTGTTGTTCGCCCGCGAGGGCGCCAGGGTTATGTGCGTCGACCGGTATCTGGATGCGGCCAAGGAAACCGCAGGCATGATTGATGATGAAGGCGGCGAGGCCCATGCCATTGCCGCCGACGTCACCAACGAAGACCAGGTCAAAGCCGCCACCGATGCCTGTGTCGAAAAATGGGGCCGTATCGAAATCCTGCACAATAACGTCGGCATCAGCGTCGAGGGCGGCGATGCTAGCGTTACCGAAATTACCACCGAGGCTTTTGACAAAATTATCCAGGTCAATCTGCGCTCCATGGTTTATGCGTGTAAATACACTATTCCGGTTATGCGGGACCAGAAAAGCGGCGCCATCGTCAGTATTTCGTCCATGGCGGCCCTGGAGGAATACCCCTGGGTCGCCTACAAGGCGACCAAGTCGGCGATGATTGCCCTGACCCAGCAGTTTGCCATCCAGAATGCCGAATACGGCATCCGCGCCAACGTTATCCTACCGGGCCTGATGGACACGCCCATGGCCGTTGACCGCCGGGCCGAAGCCTGGGGCCGCCCGCGCGAAGACGTCGCCGCCGAGCGCAATGCGAAAATTCCCCTGCTGGGCAAAATGGGCGATGCCTGGGACGTCGCCCACGCGGCGTTGTTCCTGGCCTCTGACGAAGCCAAATTCATCACCGGCGTTGCTTTGCCCGTCGACGGCGGACGTGGCCTGCGCGTGGGCTAAGATCAACAAGCATCAAGGAATTTCCAAATGCCACGACTGCCTGAACTCGATGCAGAAGCCCTGACGCCCGAACAGCAACAGGTCCACGACACCATCACCAACGGCCCCCGGGGCAGCGTGCGCGGCCCCTTCGCCGCCCTTTTGCATCATCCCGGCGTCGCCGAGCATGTCCAGGCCATGGGCATCAACCTCCGTTTCGATGGCGTGTTGCCCGGCCGCTTGCGGGAATTGGCGATTTTGACCGCGGCCCGCTTCTGGGGCGCCGAATACGAATGGAGCTCCCATACCCCCATCGCCGAAAAGGAAGGACTGGCCCCAGCCGTTATTGACGCCATTGCCGAAAACCGGACGCCGGATTTTCACAGCGATGATGAAAAAACCGTTTATACCTTTTGCCGGGAACTACACGAGGAGCATACCGTCAGCGACGCCACCTACGACGAGGCCACCGCCGTCCTCGGCCACGAGGGGGTGGTCGAACTGACAGTGCTGTGCGGCTATTACACGATTATTTCCATGACCCTGAACACCTTCCAGGTGCGTGCGGCCGAGGGCGCAACGAGACTAGTTTAAGGATTGAAAGCGCCGGCTTTTAACGGGCTCGAAATAAAGAACAGAAAAAGAACATTGACTCGGCGAAACCCCGGGTCCATGATAAGTCCATGTCATCCCATGTTATCAAAAGCGGCCGGGCCCAGCCCGCCGGCGGGACCTCTGTCCCTGCCGCATGGCCGCCCCTGGCGCTGCCGTTTTTCGCCACGGCGGTGCAGGCCGGGTTTCCGTCGCCCGCCGACGATTACCTGGAAGGCGCGCTCGACCTCAACGAACATCTTATCCGGCGTCCGGCGGCGACGTTCTTTTTGCGGTTGCTGGGCGATTCCATGACCGGGGCGGGCATCCATTCCGGCGACCTGCTGCTCGTCGACCGTTCCGCGCACCCCGCCAATGGGCGCATCGTCATCGCCGTGGTCGATGGCGAGTTGACCGTCAAGCGCCTGTCCCGGCAGCGCGGGCGCGTCCGTCTGATGCCGGAAAACCCCCGCTACCAGCCTATCGAGATCAGGGATGGACAGGATTTACAGATCTGGGGCGTGGTCCTTCATGTCATCCATTCCTTCGTCTAAATATCATTCATCGGCGAAACCCGCACACCGTGTCGCCCTCGTCGACGTCAACAATTTCTATGCCTCGTGCGAACGATTGTTCGACCCTGGGCTCGAAGGCCACCCGGTGGTGGTGCTGTCCAACAACGATGGCTGCATCATCGCGCGTTCCCAGGAAGCCAAGGACTTGGGCATTCCCATGGGGGCTGCGATGCATATGGTAAAAGACGCGCTGAAGCGTCAGCGGGTGCGGGTGTATTCGTCGAACTATGCACTTTACGGCGACATGTCGGCGCGCGTGGTGTCGGTGCTGAAACGCTTTACGCCTTATCTGGAGGTCTACAGCATCGATGAATCCTTTCTCGATCTGACCGGGTTCGCCGATCCGGACGCCTACAGCCATGACATCCGGGACACGGTTCTGCGCTGGACCGGGCTGCCGGTATCGGTCGGTGTCGGCGCTACCAAAACCCTGGCCAAGATCGCCAGCCGCACGGCCAAGAAAAACCCCGACCTGGGCGGCGTCTTCGTCATGCCCGACGACCCGGATAAAGTCTTGCGCCGCCTAACAACCAGAGACGTATGGGGTATCGGCAGCAAATTAGCGACACGGCTGGAAGCCTTCGGCATCGTCACCGCGCTGGACCTCAAACGGGCCGATCCGAAATTCGTTCGGGCGCGGTTCAGCGTCGTTGTTGAGCGCACCGTGCTGGAACTGCGCGGCACGCCGTGCCTGGCCCTGGAAATGGCCGTACCCGCGCAGAAAGGAATCATAGTGTCCCGGGGCTTCTCCCGCCGGGTCACGGACTACGGCCATCTCAAAGCCGCGGTGGCCACCTACGCCAGCCGCGCCGCCGAGAAACTCCGGCGCCAGGGGCTGGCCGCCAACAAACTGACCGTCAACCTGCGCACCAGTCCCTTCGATACCACCCAAGAACGGTACGCCAATGCCGCCAGCTTCTTGTTTCCGGAAGCCACCATGGACACCGCCGAAATGATCCGGGCGGCGCACCGGTGTCTCAAAAAAATATACAAACCGGGTCTGGCCTACCAAAAAACCGGCGTCTTCCTGGATGCTCTGGAAGACGCCGGGTTGGCACAGCGCAGCCTGTTCCCCGTGCCCGGCACGGATCGGGCCCGCACACGTGCCCTGATGCAGGCCGTGGACCGCCTCAATACCGCATGGGGTCGCGACACCGTGCGCTTCGCCGCCACCGGCATGGAACGGCCCTGGGCCATGAAACAGGGCCACAAAAGTCCGTGTTACACGACCCGCTGGCGGGAACTGAAACAGGTCCGGAGCTAAAACTCCTTGGACGCCTGCCAGTCGTCGAGGATACCGCGCGCGTTATTGGTGGCGGGGTCGAGCAGGGGATCGTGGTCATCGGTCTTCGCCGTCAGTTCGATAACGTAACCGTTAGGGTCGCGGAAATAGATAGAGTGGACGAATTCATGATCGGCGATACCACGGACATCGATACCCTCGGCCTTGCCACGATCGAACATGGTTTGCAGATCGTCGGGCGTCACCTCGAGCGCGATATGCAGGTCGTAATCGTGCTGGTCCTTGAATTCGAAGGGCTGCCCCGGAGCCGCAAAAAAAGCTAGGAATGAGCCGTCGTCCATTTGATAAAATGTGTGCAGAACATCGGCTTCCCGCCCCGTCTTGGTTTCCTCGATTGCGAGCGAGCCGACCAGGGGCAACCCCAAGAAGCCCTCGTAAAACCACGGGTTTCCTCGGAATTCCGGCAACGGTAAGCATTATGATGAAATCCCTTGATCATGGTGTTCTCCTTCGCGCCAGATCGTTAAGGCAAACAATTCGCTGATGAGTTTGAGTATAAAAGGTTTTCCAAAGGTGTTCCAAGCCCGCGCCAAATGGCTATGATCGACGATGTCTATCGCGTCGATCACGCTGCACCGGTTCTCCCTCCCCCTCATTCAGCCCTACAAACTGGCGTTGGGAACCGTCAAAGTTTTTGACACCGTTCTTTGTCTGATCCGGGACGAAGACGGCAACGAGGGATTCGGTGAGGACACGCTCTTGACCGGCTACACGGCTGAGACCATTGATGATAGTTGGCGCATTGCTTGCAACATGGCGGAACGCATCCAGGGCCTGGAGACCGGGGACGTCAGACCGATGATCCAGGCTGAACACGCCCGCGCCCCCTTCATCTCGTCTGCCATAATGACGGCGGTGGAGATGCTCGATGGCCATCCCCTGCTCGATGTATCCGTCTCAACGGCGGTGCCGTTGCTAGCCATCGTCAACGCTTTGGACGAAGACGCAATCGTATCCGAAATCGACGCCCGGCTAGCCGAAGGCTACGGCACACTCAAGGTCAAGGTCGGCTTTGACGTTGATGCTGACCTGGCGCGAGTCCGCTTTATCCAGAGCCATCTTCAGGGACGCGCTTTGATCCGGCTCGACGGCAACCAGGGGTACGGCGTGGAAGATGCTCTAAGGTTTTGCGCCGGGCTCGATCCCGCCGGCATCGAATTGCTCGAGCAGACCTGCCATGCCGATGATTGGAATGCGGCTGTTGCCGTGGCTGGCGTCGCCAACGTACCGATGATGCTGGATGAATCCATCTACGGACCGGATGACATTGATCGTGCCGCCGACCTGGGCGCGGCCAGCTATATCAAACTGAAACTGATGAAGGCGGGCGGGCTAACGGCCTTGGCCGATGGGCTCAAACGTATTCGCGATCTCGACATGACTCCGGTCCTCGGCAACGGGGTCGCCAGCGATGTAGGGTGCTGGATGGAAATTTGCGCCGCACGGTCCCTGATCGATAACGCCGGCGAAATGAATGGCTTCCTTAAGCCCCATACAGGATTGTTCGAAACCCCCTTGGCCATCGAAGACGGCGCCGTGACATTATCTGCAGGCACGCCGCGTTTGAAATCCGCCGAGGCCTTATCCGAACTGGCCACGGACAGCGCACGCTTCGGCGCCCAGGGCGGAGGCTGAACCGCCATGTTCGGTATGGAATGGTCCATGGTCGTAATCTTATCGATTGCGCTGTTTCTCGGCGGTATCGTCAAGGGCGTGGTTGGGCTGGGTCTGCCTATTGTCGCCATCGCCATTTTGTTGAACTTCGTCCCTCCTCTGACGGCCCTCGGCCTAATGGTCGCACCCATCCTGATTACCAATCTGTGGCAGATGGTGCGCTCCGGTAACATCATGGAACCGCTTAGGCGGTTTTGGGTCATGATCCTCTGTGCATTGATCTGTCTGTTCATCGGCGCGGAATTGGTTGTCGCCATGGATACCAAGGTGCTGTTCGGGGTGTTGGGCGCCTGCGTCGTCGTCTTCTCAGGCTCCAATTTAATCCGCCCCCGATTGCACCCGCTCGACCCGAAAACGGAAAAATGGGTGGCACCCATAGCGGGCGCGGCGGGCGGAATGCTGGGTGGGATTTCGACCATCTGGGGCCCGCCGATGATGATGTTTTTCGTCGCGCTGAAACTGCCTAAAGACGATTTCGTACGCGCGGTCGGCATGGCGTGGTTCACCCTGTCCTTACCCCTGGCGTTCGCTTATTGGCGGAACGGCATTTTTTCGGGGGATGTGATCTATCTGTCGGTATTTGCCTGCATCCCCGGCATGGTCGGAATCCGCATCGGCGAAGTTATTCGTGAGCGGATCAACCAGGAAACCTTCCGCAAGGTGATGCTGGTGATGCTGTTTTTGATCGGTTTGAATCTGATCCGAAGGGCCGTATTCTAAGGCTATCAGACTAAGGGAATGATATGGCGGCAGATCGTGGACATTTCAGCACACGGCTGGGGTTTGTCCTGGCCGCCGCGGGGTCCGCCGTGGGTTTAGGGAATATCTGGAAATTCCCCTATCTGGCCGGCGAACACGGCGGGGCTGTCTTTCTGGTCCTCTATCTGGGGTTCGTGTTCACCATCGGGCTCAGCATCATGCTGGCGGAATTCGCCATCGGTCGCACCACCCAGCGAAATCCGGTCGGCGCGTTCAGGGCGCTGAAGCGTGGACCGTGGATCTGCGTCGGCGGCATGGGCGTGTTTGCGGGTTTTTTCATATTGTCCTTTACAGCGTCGTCGGTGGCTGGACCGTCGCCTACGCCGTGAAATCGGCGGCAGGCCTGCTGGCGACTCAAAACGTCAAGGCCCTAGGCAACGCCTTCGGTGACTTTATCGGCGATCCGGTGGAACCAATTATTTATCACGCGCTGTTTATGGTCATGACCATCGCCATCGTCGCGCGCGGCGTACAAGTTGGGATTGAGCGCGCCAGCAAGGTCCTGATGCCGCTGTTATTTTTACTGCTGGTGGTATTGTGCGTGCGTTTGGTGACCTTGCCTGGGGCGGGGGCGGGGATTGCCTTTTTTCTGGAGCCCGATTTCTCCAAAATCAGCGCCAAAATGGTCACCGCCGCACTGGGCCAAGCGTTTATTTCGCTGTCGCTCGGCATGGGCGCGATGATCACATACGGACCTTACATATCCCATCAGGTTAACCTGCCGAAAGCGGCGTTTTGGGTGACGTCGCTGGACACCCTGATCGCGGTGATGGCCGGGTTTCTGATCCTGCCCGCCGTGTTCGCCTTCGGCTTCGATCCGGGGGCGGGGCCGGGGTTGACCTTCATCACGTTACCGGCGGTATTTTCGCAAATTCCCGGCGGGACGGTTTTCGGCACCCTGTTTTTCGTGCTGCTCGCGGTGGCCGCCTTGACCTCGGCAATATAGCTAATCGAGGTGGTGGTCGCCTATCTGGTCGATGAGCGGGCATCCCCAGACCTCGGGCGGCCATCGGCGCGGGGTTCGTTATTTTCCTGCTCGGTATACCGGCTTCGCTGTCGCTCGGCGTATGGAGCCGCTTCACCGTCGCCGGCAAAAGCATATTCGACACCATGGATTATCTGGCGTCCAACATCATGCTGCCGGCGGGCGGTATTTTCATTGCGCTATACGCCGGTTGGGTAGCGTTCCCGAAAATCATGGATGGGGCCGAAGGCGGCATCGGCGACGTTTTCGCTGGGCCAGGGTTTGGCAGGCCATCTGCCGCTATGTGGCGCCGGTGGCCATTTCCGTGGTCCTGATTTCAGGGCTTTAAGCGTCTTCCACCGCCAACAGCATCTTGCCCTTGGACTGGCGGCCTTCAATGGCGTCATGGGCAGCCTTGGCGTCACCCAGAGGGAAGGTGCGGTCGATCGTAACGGTCAGCTTGCCATCCCGGTAGAGCCGGTAGAGGTCGCCCGAACGTTCGGCGCGAGCCTCGGCCGTCGGAATGTAGCTGGCAAGGTGCGGGCGGGTGAAAAACACCGAACCGGCCTCGGCCAGATCCAACGGGTCAAGTGCGCCAATAGGCCCCGATGCGTTGCCGTTGTTGGACAGCACGCCCCGGGCCTTCAGGCACTTGAGGCTGCCTTTGATGGTATCCTTGCCGACCGAATCGTAGACCACGTCAGCGCCGACGCCGTCGGTTAGGTCTAGCACCGCGTCGGCGAAATCCACGTCACGATAAAGAATGGCATGGTCGGCGCCCCGTTGCTTTGCGATCTCGGCCTTTTCCGGGCTGCCGACGGTGACGATCACGCTAGCGCCGCGTATCTTGGCGAGTTGGATGGCAAGTTGCCCCATGCCGCCGGCGCCTGCGTGAATCAGACACGTGTGCCCGTCCGCCAGCGGAAACAGGGAATGGGTCAGGTAGTGCGCCGTCATGCCCTGGAGTTGCAGCGCCGTGGCGATATCCATGGGAACATCCGCCGGAATTTTCACTAACTTCCACTCCGGCACCACGGCGTATTGAGCATAGCTTCCGACCTCCAGGCAGTAGCCGACAGAATCGCCTTCGGCAACCTTTGTGACGCCGGAGCCGACAGCCTCAACAACACCCGTTCCCTCCATGCCCGGCGTGAAGGGCGGCTTGTTAGGGTACGTCTCTAGCTTACGGAAGACACCGTCGCGCATATAAACGTCGATGAAGTTGACGCCGGCGTAGGCAATTTTCATCAAGACTTCGCCATCTCCCGGCTCCGGTTGCGGCACGTCGGCGAGCCCAAGGGTGTCCGAGCCGCCGTAATTTTCAATCTGAATCGCTTTCATCATCCAAGCCTTTCCTTGAGCACGTCACCGACACGGGACGGCGTCGCCAGCACAGTGACTCCGGCGGCTTCCAATGCGGTCTTCTTCGAGGCATAGGTGCCACGGTCGCCCATAACGATGGCGCCCGCGTGGCCCATTTTCTTACCCTTTGGCGCGGCCCCGCCGGCGATGAAGGCGATTACCGGCTTTGGCATGGTGGCGGCGTATTCGGCGGCCTCTTCCTCCATGGTGCCGCCGATTTCCCCGACCACGACCACGGCGTCGGTGCCCTCGAAACCATCCAAGGCCTCCAACGCGTCCAGCGTTGTGGTGCCGATGATGGGGTCGCCGCCGATGCCGATGAACGCCGATTGGCCGAAACCCGCCGTAACGATGTTCTGGCACATCAGGGTGCCGAGGCTGCCGGAGCGGGAAATCACCCCGACCGAGCCCTTTTTGAAAATGCGTTCGTTAAAGGCCGGCATGAAGCCCTGGAAACATTCGCCGATGGTAACCGACCCCGCCGTATTGGGGCCGGTGATGTGGGTTCCCGCCTCATTGGCCGCGGCCATGATATGCATCACGTCCTGAACCGGAATGTGTTCGGTTAGAATGCAGATGTTTTTCGCCCCGGCATGGATGGCGTCCAGGGCCGCGTCTTTGACCCCCAACGGCGGAATGAATAACACCGAGGCGTCGAAGGCGGATTCTTTCATGGCCTCGGTGGCCGACGCATACACCGGCACGCCACAGTGAACGGTGCCGGACTTTTTAGGGTTCACCCCGGCGACCACGTTAGTGCCGTATTTCTGCATCAGCTCGGTCCAGAACGTGCCCTGCTTGCCGGTAATGCCCTGAATCAGAACCCGGTGTTCGCGTCTGACGATCCTCATTTCGCAGCCTCTACCGCTGCCTTGCTGGCGGCGTCCATATCCGGATAGGGATCGAGGCCGAGCCGGTCTTTGAGCATCTTAATGGCTTCCTCATCGCCGGTTCCGGCAACGGAAAAGAACACCGGAATATCGGGTTGGAGTTCATCCCAGGCGTCGAGCAGCCCTTCCATCATCACTTCGCAGCGGGCAAAGGCACCGCAAAAGTTGACCACCAGAGACTTAATCCCCGGCTTGTCGAGAACCATTTCCAGCGCCGTCTGCGCCTTGGTGTAGGCCGCCCCGCCGATTTCGCAGAAATTCGCCGGCTTGCCGCCGTGATGGCGGACAACGTCCATGGTCGTCATGGTCAGCCCGGCGCCATTGGCCAGGACGCCGACATCGCCGTCCAGTTCAATATACTTGATGACGGCATCCTCGCCGCGTTGTTCCAGCTCCGTCAGTTTTTCCGGAGAACCCTTATTCGCCAGTTCCTCGTGGCGCTTGATTGCCGAATCATCGATTACGAACTTGCAGTCCAGTGCTACCAGCCCGCCGTCCGCCGTCACGGCCAGCGGATTGACCTCCAGCAGTTCAGCATCGTTTTCCACGTAGGCGCCGTAAAGGCTAACCAGAAAACCGGCGACGCCACCCAAGGCATCGCCAAAGTCCAGCCCATCCAACATGGCTTTGGCATCGGCGACATCGAAACCGTCGCGGATATCAACAGTAACTTGTTTCAGTTTCTCAGGGATTTGGGCCGCGACCTCTTCGATGTCCATGCCGCCTTCGGTGGAAAACATCACCAGCGGTCCCTTGGACGCCGGATCGTTCATGACGCTGGCATAAAATTCCCTGGCAATGTCGGACCGACCCTCAATGAGTACGCCTTCGACCATATGCCCCGCGATATCCATGCCGAGAATGGC
>Ga0114999_10010452_pt1 | contig 10048 bp, 9 predicted proteins | sample ArcticOcean_MG_C_3_FD_89820 | JGI IMG/M metagenome (GOLD analysis project Ga0114999, IMG submission 89820) | Marine microbial communities from western Arctic Ocean - ArcticOcean_MG_CB8_126 | ecosystem: Environmental > Aquatic > Marine > Oceanic | place: Arctic Ocean: Canada Basin | collected... | reverse complement strand
TTCAAGATTGGGGAACCAGCTACGGTAACCAGTAGCGGCAAGCCGATCTCCATCGAGTCTCGAGCGTTCAACGACTGTAAGAAAGCCAAGTCAGTCCTCGGCGCGACACTGCGACCCATTGAGGAGACCATTCGCGATATAGTCGAGACTTCTATAGAGCTCGGTGTCATCCAACCGCTGCTAAAGGACTAACGCCTAACCGCCGCGAGAAGCCCGCCAGCCAGCTGCGCGGGCTTCCTGGGCTGAACAAAACCATCGCTCACCCTGCGAACGACTGATTCTTGTCGCGGTGTAGTACTTACTGCCCGGAAGACGATAAATCTTTACGCCCCGTGTATTGATGTTGCCTTTGATTCGGCAGTTGACATCATCACTCGACCGATCCCGTTGGCGCCACTCCCAGGGCGCAGTCGGATCGGATTGGGCCCACAAGCCCAATCGAGCGTCGCGGGCGCGTTTTTCCAAATCAGGCAGGCTACGGTCGCGCAGATAGCGTCGATAAACCCAAACATCGCCACTGTTGACCAACTGCCTTGCCACGTCGACGTCAGCCGCAAAAACCTGGGCCACTACCCGCCCATAACCATCCGTAGTTTCCACTACTATTCGCACGTACTTGCGTTCGATAAGCTGTTTTAGCGTATTCGTCGCGTTAGCGCCGTACGCTTGTCCACGTTCCGGCGCATCAACCTGTGAAAGACGTACGCGAACATCTCGACCTTGCTGGACTCGCAAGTCGAAGGTGTCGCCATCTATCACTTTACTGACACGGCCTTCTGCTACGGCGGCCTCGGGCAACCCAGCACCGTAGGCATGGTTTACCATGCCCTCAACACACAACAATATGACCGTGGTCATGAGCAGAACCCGTGGCATGTCAGACAACCAGTGATCCGCAGTCGCGTCGATTGCCAAACCTATCGCCCGTGTCGTAGCACCTGGCCCGCTCGGCTCCCTGTCAGTTCATCGTCCACCAGATTGACCGCACCATTAATGATTGTGGCTTTATAGCCGCGCGCTTTCTGTATGAAACGCGGTGCGCCGCCCGGGAAATCGTGCACAAGTTCAGGCTGCAGTTCACTCACCGTATTGAAATCGAATACGTTCACATCAGCCCGTTTACCGATTTCAAGCGTACCCCGATCACGCAACCCGAGTACTCGAGCAGGACCGCTCGTTAGCCGTCTGATACCTTCGCCCAAGCTATACAGCTGGCGCTCACGCAACCAATAAGACAAAACAAAACTACACCAGCCCGCGTCCATGATCTGTGAAACGTGAGCGCCTGCGTCGCCTAGGCTGGGATAGATGTGTGCGTTTTGAAACAGATCACCCAACTCATCAAGGCTCATATTGAACATCCGGAAATTCCACAGCCCGCGGCCACTGCTTTCCTTAGTCAAGCGCAAAAACGTTTCGACGAAATGTTCGCCCGCGGCTTTTGAGACCCCATACAGATGCTGGTCATTGGCAACCGCATAATCGGGCACATCGCCAGAACCCATGTAAAAAGCACGCTTCAACGGTACGCGGCACGCGCCCGGTGCCTTTCCTTCTTCCACGAGCTTTGCATGCTGGTCAGGAGTGTTGATCGCATTAAGGCGCTCTTCGAATGTCATCTGTTTTAGCTTATCCCAGGTTTCGCCGATGAACGGGATATTCGATTGCAACCCGAACGTATGCCCCGATCCACGCACCTGAGTGATCGCAGTCATATCGCGACCTTCGCAGATCACGTCTAGATTATCCGCCTGACGTTTGCCCGAACCGGGCTCATTGGCGCCGCCGTAGCTGAACAGGATTCGACCCTGCGTTGCGTCCGCCATTCTGTGAAGGGTACTTGCGTCGGCACCAACGGCTTGCATTAGCGCATCGCGCTTGCCAACTTCTCGACCGATGATTTCAAGCTCGCGCGGGTCGGCAAAGGTACCGGGAATTGACCGACCGTCGGGTAGTTTGTGTGGTTCGTAGCGATTGGTTGAAAAACCAACGGCGCCCCCGTCGATTGCATTCCCGACAACGTCCGCCATTTGCGCCAGTTCCGCTTCGCTCGCTTGTTCTTCGACGCCACGCTCACCCATCACGTAAAAGCGTACTGCACAGTGGCCAACCAAACCCGCAACATTGAGCGCAGGGTTCAGGCCTTCAATGGCATCCAGGTATTCACCGTAGCTCTCCCAAGTCCAGGGCAGTCCCGTAAGGATTGCATTCTTCGGGATGTCTTCGACCGTCTCCATCATGGCTGCAAGTAACTCACGGTCCGACGGCTTGCACGGGGCAAACGTCACACCACAGTTACCCATCAAAGCTGTTGATACACCATGCCAGCTCACCGGCGTCATTGCCGGATCCCAGCCAATTTGCGCATCCATATGGGTGTGCAAGTCAATGAACCCAGGACTCACCACATGGCCATCGGCATCGATTTCCTGCGTGCCTTTGCCGTCAACTTCTCCAACAGCGGTAATCAATCCACCGTCAATGGCGAGATCGCCGTGGACCGGCCCATTACCGGTGCCGTCAACAATTTCACCACCACGGATTACGATGTCATGTGCCATGCTTGTTCCTCATACGATTAGGTATTAGATAAAGATTTTTTCTCTTGGTTGGGAATCAATTCGCCAATGCGAATTCGCACGATGCCATTATCTAGCGTCACGGGGCAAGCGTCCAACGCCGGCTAACAAACCCGACATTAGCATCTGTAATGGCGATCAAACCATCATGGAACTCAGTTTCTATCGAACCTAGGGACCCGCGTGAATCGGATCGATCCAATGCAAACCTTGAGGATCTTCCACGACAGGAATTTCCAAATTCACCACCACTGGGTCTTGGCCGCTACGCACGAGCACACAATTCAAGGGTTCATCTTGCAACGCGTTAATTTCTTGGTGTGGGACATAGGGCGGCACAAAAATGAAGTCGCCCGGACCGGCCTCTGCTACAAACTCCAGCCGCTCGCCCCAGCGCATGCGTGCCTTACCGCTAACAATGTAGATGATGCTCTCCAATGCCCCATGGTGATGTGCACCGGTTTTGGCATTCGGATGAATCTCGACCGTACCGGCCCAGAGCTTCTCGGCGCCGGCCGTCGCGTTGGTGATCGCGGCCGCCCGGTTCATCCCGGGGGTCTGCGCAGTGTTTACGTCTAGATGCTCGCCACTGACGACCTTGACACCGTCCTGCCGCCAATCCTTTTCTAGTGCCATCTCCCGCCCCGTCTCTATTACCCGTTATTACACCAGACCAACCCTCCCGGCAGCCGCGGTCGACTATTTGTCTGCGCCTTTTTTCTGCGTCCCCACCACCGCCCGATCCTTTGGCGCACTGTCATATGCGCCACGAAAATCTCGGAAAGGTCCGTCTCGCCACTCCAGCGCTGCCTTCAAGCCATCCTCGCGAACTCGCCTACCCCACTCAGCGGCTGCAGCCCGCTGCGCACTCAATCCCATGATTTCGGAGCCAGAGCGCAACCCACTGACAATGCCCATCGTTTCATATTGCCGGTTCACGGCGCGCTTCGAATACATCAGCATTTCATTGTCGATGTGCGCCATCCGGCGCGCAAATTGCTCGGTGAAAGCATCAAGTTCATCGGCAGATACTGAGTAATTAGCCCAGCCCCAGTGCGCCATTTCTTTGCCGCTAATAGAGTCGCCCATGTAGGCAAACTCTCGTGCTTTGGCCATTGGCAAATGCCACGGCGTCCACATCATGTCCATTGTGGTCATCGCCCGGACGGGCGGGTAGCCAATCTTGGCGTCATCCGCAACGATACGAAAGTCGCACGTGCTGGCAAGCTCTGTCCCACCCGCGAGACAATGACCTTGAACTTGGCATACGACTGGCTTGGCAAGCTCCCACACCGTCCAGTTCGTCATTACAACGTGACGCGCCCACTGGTTCGCACCAGGGTGCGTGGTCCCTGTCGCAGGAAGATGCGATCGCGGATCAACATACTCATCATCCTGCGCTGCGCGCGATGGCGCCAAATCATAGCCTGAGCAGAACGAACGTCCGGCGCCGCGCAAAACGATCACACCGATGGCCTCATCGTGTTCGGCTTCTCGCATGGCGTCCATGAGCTCGCCGCGCAGACTATTGCTGAGGGCATTGAGCTTGTCAGGACGATTCATTGTGATGAACGCCAACCGCCCATCTGTTTCATACAGGATATCTTGATAGCCCATCGCCCTTCCCCTTATGTTTACAGCGATATTATAACGCCGATACCCAACCGGATTTTGGTTTGACGATGCCGGATGAGAGTTGCAACCCGAGCGCCACAAACTAAACTGGTCACAGGGAGTGAGGATGCGGTCATCTATGAACGTCGTGTTTGCATACCGCGCCCCAATCAACGGATTGAGGGCAGCGTTTGTGTTGCCAGCATTGGGGCTATTCTTGGTGCTTTGGCCATACCTGGCAATTGCCGAACAAACATTCGTCGATCCGTCATCTGTGCAGATTGACGCTCAAGCTCAATTCGACGCCGGCGAGTTTGACGTCGCAATCAAAGCCGCTCTCACATCAATCGACGTCATCGAAAGCAAAGGTCGGCCTTTCGAGCCTGCTGTCGCCGACCAATACCGCATGCTCGCCGATGCAAGATTCATGCTTGGCGAAACCGAAGAAGCCTTACGTGCATATTCGCTAGGTCGCCAGGAGCTGCGTATGCTCGGCGGTCTGCATACCTTGACCCAGCTTGCACTCCTCTACCGCGAAGCGGATGTATACGCGAGCTTAAACGACATAAAGTCGGCGAACGATCGGCATGAATACGCGTTCGAACTGCAGCGCAATAGCCCAATAGCCAATCAGATTGAGGCGACCAAACACCTCGCCCAATGGTATGAAACCAACGGCCACGACGCAGCCGCGCGCGACCTCTATCGCCGCGCGCTCGAGCTAAGTGAAAGTCAGGCAACACCCGACAGTGTTCGGCAGGCACAACTATATCGGGCAATCGCTTGGACCTACCGTTCTCAATACTTCCCGGACGCAAAAGCAGCAGAACCCAAAGCCCCTTATCGCATACTCACGCCCAAACCGTACGGCATCGTATGGCACGACATCGAGCACCTGACCATCGATCAATCGATCGAAGAACTATTGTTCCGCGCTAGAAGTGCTTTGCGACAATCGCGCGACGTGTTAGCCCTGTCCGAAGACCCGCCACTCGAAGAAGTGGCCCAAACGCTATTGGACCTGGGTGACTGGCACCTCTTGACGCGCAAGTATGGGCGTGCCTTCGACACCTATGCCGAATTGTACAATCTCCTACAAGCGCGTGATCCGGCGCACCTCGAATCCATGCTGGGCAAAGCTGAGCTACTGCACATGAAAAACCTCGGCAACGCGGAAGCCGTATCCGGGTACGCAAACCCACAATACGGCTTCATCGAACTTGAAGTTGCGGTGGACAGGATGGGCGTCGCACGCAAGCTTCGAACCGTGCAAAAGGATCCACCTTATCTAAGCGATCGGCACTTTCGGTCGACCGTGCGCCGGGCACGATTCCGACCCGCCATCATCAATGGTGTCCCGACGTATACCGACAACGTCCGAGTCACCTACTCATTCAACTAAATGGGATTCCACCATTGCCTGTTTTGTTAGTGGCTTTGTTAGCACTTTGGTTAGGGCTTTTGCCACACTCGGTAGTTGCTCAGGCCTCATATGGTGCTGACCGCACGCCAGAGGTTGACGCGCAAACTCAATACGATGCCGGCGAGTTTGACGCGGCAATGGAAGCTGCGCTCGTCGCAATCGGCAACTTAGAAAACCAGGGGCGGCCATTCCACCCAGACATTGTCGACCAATACCGCGTGCTTGGCGATGCGAACCTCGCGCTAGGCAACACCGATGACGCACTAGGCGCGTATTCGCTGGCGCGGCAGGAGTTGCGCATGCTCGGCGGCCTGCATGATCCAGATCAGCTTGCGCTACTTTACCGAGAAGCGGACGTGTACTACCGGCTCAACGACATCAAATCTGCTAACGACCGACACGAGTATGCCTTCGATCTACAACGCAACGGGTCACCAGACGATCAAGTCGATGCCACCGTACGCCTGGCAAAGTGGTACGAGGCGAATCGCCACGAATCCGCCGCGCGCGACCTGTATCGGCGCGCGCTCGAACGAACTAACGCACATGCCCCGAACCGCAGTCTCCAGCAGGCGCAACTACATCGCGCCATTGCTCGGACCTATCGATCTCAATATTACCCGGGCGCCAAAGTAACGGCCAAAACGCCCTACCGGATGCTCACACCTAAGCCATACGGCATCGTGTGGCGCGACATCGAAGGGATGACAATCGACCCATGGAGCAGAGAAATCTTGCTCCGTGCTCGCATCGCGCTGCAACGCTCGCGCGACACACTAGCGGGACAAGACAGTCTGCCAATCGAAGAAATGTCGCAAACCTTGTTGGATCTCGGCGACTGGCATTTACTGACCCGCAAGTATGGCCGCGCTTTTTCAACCTATGCCGATTTGTCCAAACTCCTTCAAACAAGCAACCCCTCCCAGCTCGAATCAATCCTGGGCAAGGCAGAACTTTTGCACATGAGGGATCTCGGAAGCGCGGTGGCTATCCCTGGGCACACAAGCCCAACGTACGGAGTCATTGAGCTCGAAGTCGCGGTAAACAGAATGGGGGTCGCACGAAACGTCCGTACTGTACGACTAGATCCACCGCATTTGAGCGACCGACGCTTTCGTGCAGCTATGCGCGTTGCGCGATTTCGTCCGGCAATTATCGACGGCGTTCCAACCCGCACCGAAAATGTTCGAGTGACCTACATATTTGACTGAGACGCACAATAAGACGTTCGCTCAGAGGCTGTTGAAACCCTGTAGGAGCGGCTGAAGCCCCTCCTACAGTTGACCAACAAGCTAACGATAGCGGTAACAACGGTTGAGTCCTATCGAAGTCCCGTGCATGCTCCATCGGTCCCATGGAGTCAAAACTATGATCGTTGAACAGATTTGGACCGGCAATGCATACCGGAATTTCAACTACCTTATCGTCTGCCCTGAAACTGGCGAAGCGCTCGCCGTGGATCCGTTGGATCACCAGAAATGTTTGGCTACGGCAGAGGCGAATGGTTGGACCATCACACAAATATTGAATACTCATGAACACGGCGATCATACCGGGGGCAATCGACAAGTGATCGACGCGACCGGCGCAAAGCTACTCGCCCACGCCAACGCGAAAAACAGTATCGAAGGCATTGATGTCGGCTTGTCCGCAGGTGACGTTGTACAAGTCGGTAAGAGCGTCGAGTTGCTCGCCCTGGATACGCCAGGACACACCATGAGCCACGTCTGCTTGCTTTCGCAGACTGACACTCCCGGGCTGTTCTGCGGTGACACATTGTTCAATGCAGGCGCCGGCAACTGCCACGGTGGCGGCCACCCAGAAGAGCTCTACGACACGTTTGCATCGCAACTAGAGCAACTGCCAGACGCAACGCTCGTATACCCTGGGCATGATTACATCACCAACAATCTCGCGTTCACGTTAGATCGGGAACCCGGCAATAATACCGCAGAGCGGATGTTGGAAGATTTGACGACGAGCCACGACCCGGATCACGCGCTGGTTACCTCGTTGGCGCAGGAAAAGGAAATCAACGCGTTTTTCCGCCTTACAAACCCTACCGTCATTGCGCGCCTGCACGACGAGTTTTCCGACCTGCCGGATGCCCCAACACCACGTGACGTCTTCGTTAAGTTGCGTGAGTTACGCAACCAGTGGTAGTCAGTGCATGGTGTCGGTTGAGAAGTAACGGGTCCCGTCGAATCGATTGAACGCACTCCCCAATCCCGGATGCTCGATCTGACTATGGTTGCGGCTTGCGGCTAAATGGCGCTCGGCAACATACGTCGTATGCGATCCACCATCGACCATGACGTGGTACCACGGTTTGTCCTTCGGCGGACGACTTCGCGCGACTTCCTCGTACCACTCTTCTGACAGACTGAATTCAGCGTCGACTCCGAAGATCACTCCCCGGTAGCCAGCTTTGTTGTGATCGACAATCTGGCCGATGAAGAAATTCGATAACTGCATATCGTCATCCTAACAAATAGGACGAAGAGGCTGTTGGTAAATCAGATCTATAGATACTTTATGACGGTCGCGATAAAGTCACCGCTACTAATCCCAAGGAAATGCCATGGAATTGCCAGCACTCGTCACGTTGATCGCACTGCTAGAATATATAACCTTCACATTCCACGCCGGCACTAGCCGCGTCAAGTACGATGTGCCGGCCCCCGCAACAACAGGCAACCCAGAATGGGAGCGATTGTTTCGCGTGCAACAGAATACTCTGGAGCAACTCATGGTATTCCTTCCGTCACTCTGGATCTTTTCGACATTCGTCAGTCCAACTATCGGGGCGGCCATCGGTCTTGTATTTATCATTGCCCGCCCGATCTATGCGGTCGCTTATGTTAAGGACCCCGGCAAGCGGGCGTTTGGGTTCGTCGCGGGCTTTCTGGCGACGACCGTGCTGACGCTTGGTGGTATCGGCGGCATCATCTATGGCCTTCTTTAGCATCGCTTGAGCTTCATCACCCATCTGGGGTGTTCACTGACCGGTAAACATTACCCAAGGGTACAGTTCCATCGCTTTCGCGCGCAGGCGAGCCACTGCTCGTGCGGTATGACCTCGACCGCGTCGCGGCGAGCCTGACAAGATCTGCCGTCACGGCGCGCAGTGGACTGAGCCCGATATAGCTCACGGAATCGGTAGCCACCAAGAGGTTATATCGAAGTAGCCGAAATATAGGTAATTCGCCAACAGCGCGGGGCCGCGCCACATAGACCCACTACATACGGCCAGGAGGCCGCCGTCTCAAAAGCGTGTTGCGCTGTCCCCGAACTAGTAAGGATAGACCGGTTTGTTCGGATGGGCGGGATGGGTGCTATGACGATGCGTGTCTAGGCGCCTAGCCGAATCCTATCGCGCATACCCTACAAGCACGACACACACAAGCCACATCACTTCTTTCGAGATAGAATGCCCGAGATAGGCAGGGCTGATTGCCTCCTGTGAACCACGAATCACTAAGGAGAGACGGTGAGAAGAAGGCAAATATTGCGACGCGTATACTCGCTAGGGGCGCAAACAAACGCTGAACAACGAAGGAAAGGAAGCGCATTTTGCGCGGTGATCGGCGCAATGCTAGCCACAGTCTATGGCTGTGCGGCTGTAACGCCGGGAGGTCTTACGGTGCTCCACGACCCAATCCCGCAAAAGATCGCTAAGGGAGAGATCGTCGTGTCCGTGCAACCCTTCGTACGCATGCCGCAGACCAGTGACTCTAGCACCGCTGGCAACAAGGCTTATGCGCGCATCCAATACCTGCTGCCATTTGGTAATAGTTTCGGCCCGCTCGTGGTCAATGATCTACGCGGGATATTGTACAAGACCGATGCTCGAGGCTCGCCACCAAGCGTTTACTTGGACCTACGTCGCGAAAACGTTGGTTTCGACGATTCAATGTTCCCCAATGAAACAGGCGTCGCAAGCGTTGCGTTCCATCCTGAATTCATGAGTATCGGTAAGAGTGGCTTCGGCAAGTTCTACACCGCCTATAGTGCTACGTCCAACAGCGGAGTTGCGAATTATCTCGAGAACGATTCCGCAAGCCACGAAAGTGTGATTCGCGAGTGGTCCACCCTCAATCCACGGGGCCGAGTCTTTTCCGGAAGCAGCCGCGAGATCTTTCGAGTCGGCCAGTTTTCGCCGAATCACAATATTGGAACGATCGCTTTTAATCCGGTAGCCGAAGTCGGGTCGTCCGATTACGGCATGCTCTTTGCCAGTTTCGGCGACGGCGGTGCCGCGAACGACCCCCGCGAATACGGTCAATCGATGATAGAACCAAACGGCGCGATCATTCGAATCGACCCAAAGGGTGGCAGCGACGGACGTGCCTATGCGATTCCGGGGGACAACCCGTTCACCAATGAACCGAACGTAGCGCCGGAAATCTGGGCATACGGTCTGCGTCACGCG
>Ga0114999_10010451_pt1 | contig 10049 bp, 12 predicted proteins | sample ArcticOcean_MG_C_3_FD_89820 | JGI IMG/M metagenome (GOLD analysis project Ga0114999, IMG submission 89820) | Marine microbial communities from western Arctic Ocean - ArcticOcean_MG_CB8_126 | ecosystem: Environmental > Aquatic > Marine > Oceanic | place: Arctic Ocean: Canada Basin | collected... | reverse complement strand
TAGATATTTTATTTATACATGATCCAGACGACCATTACGAAGAAGCCTTAAACCAAGCATATCCAACTATTGCAGAGCTTAAATCTCAAGGAGTTATTAAAGCAATAGGTGTTGGTATGAATCAATGGGAGATGCTATCAAAATTTGCTAAAGAAGCCGAATTTGATTGTTTTTTGCTTGCAGGGAGATATACCTTGTTAGACCATTCTGCTTTGCATGAATTTATGCCCTTGTGTATTGAAAAAGAAATCGGTGTCATTATAGGAGGTCCTTATAATAGTGGCGTACTTGCGTCTGATTTGAATACTGAAACCACATATTTTTACCAACCTGCGCCTGATGATATTGTTAGTAGGACCCGAACAATAAAGGCAGTTTGTGATCGATATAATGTGTCTATCAAAGCTGTAGCTCTACAATTCGGACTTATGCATCCTGCAGTGATATCTACTATCCCTGGACCTAGGAACTCGGAACATATGTTAGAAAACATAAAAATGTCTCAGGTAGATATTAACCCTGATTTATGGGAAGAGTTGAAACACGAAAATCTTATAGATAAAGATTGCCCAACGGGTCCGATTTAGGATGATTAGATAATAGTAAATGAATAAATATTGTGTGCTTTATTTATAAGTAAGGTAGAGGATGAAAAATATGATTAGTGTTTCGAAAGCTATTGCGAAAGCATTAAAAGAAGAAGGAATAAAATGGGTTTCAACGTTTCCTGTTTGTCGAGTAAATAATGCGTTAGGTGAAGAAAATGTGCCTATGATTATGATGAGAGACGATAGATATGCAGTTGCTCTGGCAGATGGATTTTCTCGTGTCACAGCTGGAAAAGAAATAGGAGTTTGTACTGTCCAGGGAGATGTAAACGCTGCTGGAATTCAAGTTGCCTATGCAGGATTAGCGCAAGCTTTTGAAGACGGATCACCTATTCTGTGCATCACAGATGGCATTTCTAGTGGAGACACAGAAATCTCTCAATTTGATGTTACGGCTAGTTTGAAATCGGTTACCAAATGGTATGGCTATATAGATAAACCAGAAAGAACTCACGAATTTATACGCCGAGCCTTTACTATGCTTAGAAATGGCGCACCGGGTCCAGTAGTTATAGCTGTTCCTGATGCTGATGCTGAATTTGATGAAACATTAGACCCGTACTTCACTTCCAAGTCATATAAATATGCTCCAGACCCTGCTGATATAAAAGAAGCCATTAAACTTGTTTTAAATGCAGAAAATCCCATTATGTATGTCGGAGAAGGGGTGGTTTACGCAGATGCTGCAGATAGCTTATTGGAATTTGCGGAGCTTTCGGATATTCCAGTAATAACAACTTTAAAAGCTAAAGGTGTATTTCCGGAGTCACATCCCTTATCTGTTGGTGTGAGGGGCTCCCACACAGCTAATTTCTTAAGAGATAGTGATTTGGTTTTATCGATAGGCTCTAGTCTTTCCCCTGGTAGGTTTTCACATGCTATACCCAATGCAACTAGTAAAACGATTGTATATTGTGGTTTGAATGAGTTACATATAAATAAAATCTTTCCTACTACACATGCTGTTTTAGGAGATGCTTTGTTTACTCTTAAAGCTTTAAGTGAAGAATTAAAAGATAAAACATCGGGCAAAGGCAGGTCGAACACAGAAATATTTAAGAGTATTGCAAAACAACGTGCTGAAGATAATGCTATATATGAACCTGCTATGAAATCTTCCGATAAACCAATTAACCCATATAGAGTTTACTCAGAGATGATGAAAATTTTAGACCCTGAAAATTCGTTTGTAACTCATGAATCAGGAAATACTAGAGATCAGCTTAGTACTGTTTATCAAGCAGAAGTTTCTAGAGGATTTTTAGGTTGGGGTAATGTATCTACACTTGGATTTAGTTTACCGGCAGCGATGGCTGCAAAAATTGCTTCTCCAGAAAGGCCTTCGATTTTAGTGACAGGTGAAGCTGGAGTAGGTTACATGTTAGGAAACTTAGAAGTTCCTGTAAGGGAAAGTATTCCAATTACTGTAATACATATTAGTAATGGAGGGTTTTCCGGTTATGGACCAGGGTTTTGGGGTAAAGGACACGATCCTTATACGCATGAAGTTCTTACATATGAAACAGTTGATATGTCAAAAATGATAAAAGAACTTGGGTTTCATACTGAACGAATAACCGAACCTGAAGACGTATCTGCTGCAATTCAACGTGCCATTGACGCTAATGCAGAAGGAAAATCATCTTACATAGAGTTCATATGTAGCCAGTATCCTGTTTACGGGGGATGGATTTCCAAATAATTACATACATTAGGTATAAAATATTCTTATGTTAAAAAAGAAAATTGGATTACTCATAACTAGCTTTGTTTTGTCTTTTATTGTGTTACTTGTTACAGGTGAATGCATTCTGACAAACGTTGGGTTAGGGGATCCGATTATCTATTATTCTGACCCGGCATTTGGATATTCTTTAGAACCTAATCAGCAAGTTGAACGTCTTAGAGATTCCACTGTGACTATTAATGAAAGTGGATTGCGATCATTGCAGTCATGGGAAAACATTGATCAAGATAAGATTTTATTTTTAGGGGATAGCATAACTTATGGTGGGTCATATATTACTGATGATGACATTTTTACGTCATTGATTTGTAAAAAAATGACAGATTATGTGTGTGGAAATGCTGGAGTGAATGGATACGGTGTTTTAAACATGGTTATGCGATCAAGATTTGATACGACACTTGATGATGCAAATATTGTTGTTTTTACTGTTGCTCCAGGAGATTTTAAAAGAGGATTGACAACAATTAATCACTTACCGTATTTTGTTGGAAGTCCTTCGGGATTATTTGTTAATTTATTTCCTGCTATATCAGAAACAGTCAATTTCGCATCGTATAAATTCCATATAGGTAATTCAATTTCAAAATCTAATAATCATGAAGGATGGAATCCCCCAGACCATTTTCATCAATCAGCTAAATTTGCATTAGAAATATTGAATGTTGAAGTTGAAAGATTGCAATCTCAAGGTAAAGAAGTTTTTGTTTTTTTAAGTCCTCAAAAAAATGATCCAAACTTTAAAGATGAACTGGCTAAGGTAATTGACGATACTCTAATGATTTTTTACGGGGAAAATTATATGAGAGGAGATTTTTTGAACAGAGATGAATATTTCTACGATTCCGTTCATTATGAAATATTAGGGCATGCAGAAGTTGCAAATAAAATGATAGAAATGTTGTCTAGGCAGATACTAAAATAAAGTATATATAAATGGACCTACTCCGGTTGCACTTCCTACAACAATCAAAAGTCCAAAAAATAAAAGTATAGATACCATAGGTATCATCCACCACATTTTAAAGTTCCATAAAAATACTAAAAGATCCCACGCAATACTAAATTTAAGTGCGATAGCTTTTAACATTCATGTCCTCCGTATAACCATATATTTTACAATCTTATGGCTTATCTACAATATGATTTCCTATCACTAAAGTATCTATTCCACTATTTCTGAATGTATTTAATGCATCATCAGGAGATGAAACAACAGGTTCACCTCTTACATTAAATGAAGTATTTAGTAAAATTGGGATTCCAGTTGACTGCCCAAATTTTTCAATTAGTTGGTAATAGCTTGAGTTAGTATCTTTATGTACAGTTTGAACTCTCGCTGTTCCCATATGGCTAACAGCTGGAATCAGATCTTGTTTATCTTCATGCACATTTGTTACTAGGAGCATAAATCTAGCAGCCATATTGTTTATTGCATCGGGAAGGTCAAAATATGATTCAGTTGACTCCGCGAGAACGGACGGTGCAAATGGCCTAAAAGGTTCTCTGAATTTGATTTTTGTGTTTACAAGATCTTTCATTTGATTACTTCTAGGATCAGCTAATATACTTCGATTGCCTAAAGCTCTAGGACCCCATTCAAACCTTCCGTTAAACCGTCCAATGACTTTTCCGGATTCAAGCCTATCAACAGTCATATCTAACAGGTCATTTTCATTTTTAATATGCTGAGATGTAAATTCTGAAGATGCTATAGACTTACTAATTTGATCATCATCATATGATTCACCCCAATAGGCGTGATCCATAACAAAACGATCTTCGTTATTCCCTAAGCCATCATGCCATAAGTATAGTGCAGCACCTAATGAGCAACCACCGTCTCCTGCTGCTGGCTGTATATATAAGTTTTCGACTGGTGTTTCTCGCAATATCCTGCCATTGGCTACGGAATTGAGAGCTACTCCTCCTGCAAGGCACAAGTTTTTTGACCCTGATCGACGGCAAGCTTCTGTTGCTAAAGACAATATCATTTCTTCTGCAACAAACTGAATGCTTGCTGCTATATCAGCATAGTGTTGATTGTATTGAGATAATTCTTCAAAGTTTGATGGTTTATTTCCAAAATATGAAGGATACCCACTAGATTTTGTAAAAAATGGAATATTTGAATCTCTTGGTTTTCCAAACAATTCAGACATTTTTTTGGTAAATGATTTTTTAGTACTGTAATGGAACGATAAGTATTTTGGATCTAGCCAAAATGATTTATCTTCATTTACATGGATAATTTTGTATACTTCATTTACATATTTAGGCTCTCCATATGGAGCCATTCCCATAACTTTATATTCACCTTCGTTTACTTCAAATCCTAGAAAAGCAGTAAAAGCGCTGTATAGTAAACCAAGAGAATGGGGGAAATGTATCTCATCTTCAATTTCTAATTTGCCCCCGATACCTTTTCCAATAGTTGTTGTAGCCCATTCTCCTACTCCGTCAAAGGTTAATATCGCAGATTCTTGAAAAGGAGAGCAGTAATAAGCGCTCGCAGCATGAGAAATGTGATGCTCAGAAAACATTATATTTTTTGGATCAATTTTTAGATGATCAGCAATAAGGCCTTTAATCCATAATTTATCAAATAACCAAGTTCTCATGCTTTGGGCAAACATCCAGTAAGTTTTTGGAAATCCCTGAATGGATGTTTTTAATAAACGTTCAAATTTCGTAAATGGTTTTTCAAAAAAAACAACATAATCTATGTCTGAAGCATCAATAGATGCTTTTTTAAGACAAAATTCTATTGCATTAGTCGGATATGAATAATCATGCTTGATTCTTGTAAATCTTTCTTCTTCTGCAGCTGCTAATAAATTGCCATCACTAATTAGTGATGCTGATGCGTCGTGGAAATAACATGATATGCCTAAGATGATCAAAATATATCTCTTAATATTGCTTTTTCATTGATTCAAAGATATTTTCAGACCGATAACTTTTGGATTGCCAATTAAATTTAGAATGTTTTTTTAACATAAGTGGATCAGCGAACAATTTAAAAGGAATAGCCATTATAGATATAAAAATCCAATAAACCGCTGTTAATATAATCATCATTTGTATGGTGCCTAATTTTTCAGCAAAGTTTAACCAAACAGCCCATATTTTTTTTCTAAACATATTTATATTTTTATCTTTTTTTCTAAGTCTTCATTTGAAGGTTCAACTAATACTGACCCATCTTCAAATACAATTGTTGGTACTCGCTGGATACCATTGTTTAAAGTCTTTATATATTCTGCGTATTCAGGCTCTTCGTCTACGTCTGTCCAATCATATTTGATATTGTTGTTATCAAGGTAGTCCTTTGATCTATGACAGTCTCCACACCAAGTTGTTCCATACACTTTAATTTTTGACATGCGTAAAACCCTCCAGTGAATCTAAAATATTCTTATGATATGTTACCAGAGTCTTCGAGTGTTTTTCTTATTACTTTCTCAGCTGAGACTGCTGCAGGAGCTCCTGCATAGGCTGAGCTATGGATTAATATGGCCATTAATTCCTCTGGAGTAACTCCATTGTTTAATGCCCCTTTTGTATGAATAGCTATCTCATGTTCTGCTCTCAGTGCAATCAATACTGACAAAGTGACTATACTTTTCGTTTTATCATCTATTCCATTTCTATCCCATACACCGCCCCAATAAGTTTCTGTTAGGAATTCTTGAAAAGGTTTATTGAAATCATTTGCATTTTCAAATGAACTATTTACGTAATTTTCACCAAGAACTTTTTTTCTTTTTTTTAATCCTGCGTCGAATTTCTCCCCCATATATTTTCCTCCTTAGTAATATTTTTATTACAACTATATTTAAAAACAATTGCTAATTTTTTGATTATTTACGAATAAATCTATTCATTTATATAAAAATCTGCATTGTTCTGCAAATTTTACGAGTATACTTGGATTTATATGACGTACATTATTGTGACAAATATAAAGCAAGATTGTGATATTTAAATCAAAGAAAAAAATACATCAATCAATAACAACATCAAATGACTTGGAAAGTTTCATTAAAAAAGCTCTTACCCAAAAATGGGTAAGTATTGACATAGAAGGGAATGGGTTTTTTCGTTATCCTGAAAGGGTTTGCCTAATCCAGATTGCACTTGGAGACACTCCTTACATAATCGATCCGTTAGCTATTGAAAATATGGAACCACTAGGTGATTTATTAGATAATAATGATGTTATAAAGATACTTCATGCCGGCGATTATGATATTCGTAGTTTAAATAGAGATTATGGATTTGTTTTTCGAAATATTTTTGACACTAGTATTGCGGCAGCATTTTTAGGATCACCAAAATTAGGGCTTGATTCTATTCTTAAAGAACACATCAATGTTACTGTGAATAAAGATAAGAATCTCCAACGAAGTGATTGGACGAATAGGCCATTATCTAAAGAAGCTATTAAGTACGCAGCAGATGATGTTCGATATCTAGGTCAAGCAAGAAAAGTTATGATATCCCAATTGAAGAAATCTAACAGATATTTTTGGGTGGAAGAAGAATTTGATAGGTTATCAAAGATAAAATTTGAACTTAAAGATGAAAGCCATGCATTTTTGAATTTAAAAGGTAGCAGTATATTAACTGAGAAAGAGCTTCCTTTATTAAAAAGACTTTATGATTTAAGAGAAGATGAGGCCATTGGAAAAGATAGGCCACCATTTAAAATCGTATCTGATTCAGTATTAATTTCTATTGCGAAGGATCCTAAAGCTGACTACGGTAACATCAAAGGTATTGGGTGGTGGAACCGATCTGCGATGCGCAAGCGAATTAAGGGAATAATAGAGGACTCTGGGCAAGATGTGCCTATAAGCAGGCCACCTAAATCTAAAAGGACTCACTATACATCTAGTAAAGATATAGAAAAAGCTAATATACGTCTTAGATCATTAAAACAATGGAGAAAAAATTTAGGTGAAACTTTTAAATTAGATCCTAGTTTGCTATGGCCTACACGCAGTTTGAAACGACTTGCTCAATTTCCGGAGTTAATTCAATCGGAATTTCAAGATGATATTGTAAGAATGTGGCAAATTAAAGAGTTTGGGGAAGAGTTGTCTGAACAAATAAATAAGCATCTATAATTTCCTGAGATTTTATTTGGAGTTAACAGTGTTTGATATTTCTATGATTTGGTATGCTATTTTCATTCAAAGTTTTGTCATTGGGGTACTAATATTGTTATTGCTTAAGTATTCCCGTAAATTATCTGATGCGCAATTTAAGAATCGTAGTCAATCAACATTATATGGGAAAATTTCAGAACAATTTATTCCATTTATGAAAACCTACCCATATACAAGTAAGAATTTTAGATTTTTGGGAAGCCCTATTGATGGAGTACAATTCGAGGAAGATAAGATTGTATTGATAGAATTTAAATCTGCTACCAGTAAGCTTTCTAAGAGGCAACGAGAAATAAGAGAATTAGTAAATCAACATAAGATAGAATTTCAAGAAATTAGAATTAATTGAAGGTCAAATATGAGTAAGCTGTTTTCACCAATAAATAATAATAGAAGAATCTAATAAATAATGAATTTTAAGAAATTAGGATTAAATTAAATATGAGTAAGCTGTTTTCACCAATAAAAATAAGAGAAGAATCTATTAGGAATAGAGTTTTTGTTGCTCCTATGTGCCAATATTCTGCAGATGATTGTGATGGGATGCCGGATAATTGGCATTTGGTTCATTTAGGTACTCGGGCTATTGGGGGAGCAGGATTGGTAATGGTTGAAGCTACAGCGGTTTCTCCGGAAGGTAGAATATCTCCTCAAGATACAGGCATGTGGTCGGATGATCATATTCCAGCGTATCTTCCTATTACACAATTTTTATCAGAATATTCAGCGACTCCGGCGATTCAGCTTGCCCACGCAGGTAGAAAAGCTTCCCATAATCAGCCTTGGAACGGAAACTTAATGGTTACGCCAGATCAGGGAGGGTGGGATGTGGTTGGTCCTAGTTCTTTAGCATTTGGTGATGGATTTGTAGTCCCTAACGAACTTTCCATTGAAGATATATCAGGAATCACTATGGATTTTGCAGCTGCAGCTAGAAGGTCTGTTGAAGCTGGATTTAAAGTTATAGAGTTACATTTTGCTCACGGATATTTAGCTTCTAGTTTTATGTCCCCTTTTGCAAATACTAGAAAAGATAAATACGGGGGTTCATTGGAAAATAGATGCAGGTTTGCTGTCGATATTGCCTCTGCTGTCAGAAATGTTATACCGGAATCTATGCCATTGTTTGCACGTATCTCAGCATCTGAATACATGCCTGGGGGCTGGGATATTGGAGATTCAGTAGAATTATCTGGATGGCTTAAAGATCAAGGTGTTGATCTTATTGATTGTTCTTCAGGAGGTATTTCTGAAGGCCAAAAAATCGATACATTTCCTGGGTATCAAGTTCCGTTTGCTTCAAAGATAAAATCTGAAGTAGATATTCTCACTGGAGCAGTTGGTCTTATTAGTGATGCTAACCAAGCGGAGCAAACATTGGGAAATGGAGATGCGGACGCTATTTTACTTGGTAGAGAATTATTAAGAAACCCTTATTGGGCTTTGTATGCGCGCGAGCACTTAGATAAAACTAATGACTTATGGCCTCAACAGTATTTCAAATCATATACTGATACATATTCTGGGGTTCCACCAAGGTAAGTAGGAAATTTAATGAATGATGAATTATTAGAATTATCAAAACAAGTTGCAGGAATTTTGAAAAAATCAGGTGAGACTCTTGCTATTTCAGAATCGTCTGCAGGCGGATTAATATCTGCGCATCTTTTAGCGATTCCCGGTGCGTCATCCTATTTTATGGGAGGTGCAATATTGTATACGAGGACAGCATCAGAAGCATTCATAAATGTTACAGATGAAGATCTTGTTGGAATTAGGTCAGCTACAGAAGAATATGCTTTATTTAATGCTCGTAGAGTAAAGGAAATGCTTGGTACGACTTGGGGTATTGCTGAAACAGGAGCATCCGGACCTAGTGGTAATAGGTACGGAGATCCCGCTGGACATTCGGCTATAGCGATTTCGGGGCCAGTTGAAGATTCGATTTCTATTAAAACTGGTGAATCAGATCGTGAATTAAATATGATTCATTTTAGTAAAAAGACCCTTGAGATATTTATTTCCATAATTAATAGATAGAAACAAATGCTTTTAAATTTTCAATAGAAGGAACGCAGTTTGACAGACCTTTTATTTAATTTATAGAATCTTTATATAAATATTTTTATTTTTTAGGAGTTTAAAATGGCTAATTATAGTTGTGAGCAAGGTTGTGGGATGGAAGTTCATAATTTAACTTGTGGTAAATGTGGAACTGAATTGACTCATGCAACCATAGAAAAAGATGATGGTACTTCGGTTGGAGTCGCTCAATGTACAAAAGGATGTGGAAAAATAAAATCTCCTCAATGTTGCGGGCATGATATGGCTGCCGCTTAAGGTATATTGATTAATAATAGAAATAGGTAACTATGATATTTTGTGGTTACCTATTTTTTATTTGAGGTAAAAATATGTTTGCTTGGGTTAATCAATATTCTTATGTTTTAATAACAACAGTGTTAACTGTTTTTATAGGCTTTGGTGCAGCAAGAATTTTTTCTTGGAGAATTTCAATTG
>Ga0114999_10010450_pt1 | contig 10050 bp, 8 predicted proteins | sample ArcticOcean_MG_C_3_FD_89820 | JGI IMG/M metagenome (GOLD analysis project Ga0114999, IMG submission 89820) | Marine microbial communities from western Arctic Ocean - ArcticOcean_MG_CB8_126 | ecosystem: Environmental > Aquatic > Marine > Oceanic | place: Arctic Ocean: Canada Basin | collected... | reverse complement strand
CTGATCGAGGCGCGCTTATGATAAAGATCGGTTTTTCACCATTTACCGGCATAACGTTTTCCCCCACGTAATTTGGTTGATTACGATTAAATTTCAAGATAACACAATTATAGGTAGCATTGAAGAGAGCCATTATCGATTGTCATATGGATATATGCTGTGACACCAAATAACGAGACTCAAGCGAACTGGAGATGCCCATTATGTCACCGGTTTGCGCGGCAAATAAATGTTCATGGTCATGTACAATGTGATACCTGCGGACAAAATGTTGATCCTTGCTGTAGCGGCGAAACGGCAACATGCTCAGAAAATAAGCTGCCTCCCTTACCAACAAACAAATTCAAGATTTGATAATATTGAATATTTGTTAGCTCGATTAACAATAAGTTTGACCGAGTCCGTCAGCTTGATCACACTGTGCGACAATATTTTTATTTAAATCACAGGGAGAAAAACTATGGATCAAGCAAAATATGACAGAGGTCTTGAGGTCCGTCGCAGCGTACTCGGAAAAGAATATGTCGATGCCCGCATGGCTGAACTGGATGACTTCAGCCTGGACCTTAACCAACTTGTCACATCCTATGCCTGGGCTGACATTTGGGACCGACCCGGATTATCCAAAAAAGTGCGCAGCATGCTTTGCCTCGCGATGCTCAGTGCCCTTAACCGTCCTCATGAGATAAAAACTCACATTCGAGGCGCCATTAATAACGGTCTGACCAAAGATGAGATCAAAGAAGTCTTTCTCCAAGTCGCAGCATATTGTGGCGCGCCGGCTGCGGTTGATAGCTTCCGAATTGCCCGGCAGTATTTTGCTGAAGAAGAAAAGGGCTAAAAACAGCGCGATTTAATACTGTTTCATCTCTAGACAAAAGGGAATATCACCCTATTTAAAAGAGGTGTAAACCTTAAGGCCTCCTTGTACATGACTTTCTAGTACAAAGAGTGCCAAAGGTTTAGAATACTAATAAAGTGAAGAAAGGAATTTCTATGTTCATCCAAACGGAAACCACGTCAAATCCGGCCACACTCAAATTTTTGCCCGGAAATGTCGTTATGCCGGCAGGCTCAGCTGCTTTCGCAAAAGCGGAAAACGCCAAAAAATCACCTTTGGCAAAACGTTTGTTTGAAATTGAAGGCGTTGTCAGGGTTCTTCTCGAAAAAGACTCCGTTTCAATTAATAAAGCTGACGACAAAGACTGGGATATTCTCAAACCATCTATTCTCGGGGCGATCATGGATCATTACACGTCCGGAGATCCCACGATCACGCCTAACAAATCAGAGGCGAGTTCTGATGAATCAATCGATGGCAATGACGAAGGCGAAAGTGATATTGAAACTCGTATCCTAGATTTAATTGAAACACGCATTCGTCCGTCAACATCTCAGGGCGGCGGCGATGTAATCTTTCGTGAATTTAAAGATGGCATCGTCTTTCTTGAAATGATGGGTTCTGCCGTTGGTTTGAAAGCCGGCATCGAGAACATGCTTCGTCACTACATCCCTGAAGTACAGGGTGTTAAAGATTTCCGCGACTCTATCCCAAAACCTGGTTTAGAAACTCCTGTCGCTCAAGCTGTCCAAGGCGTTCTTGATGAAAAGGTGAACCCTGCTGTTGCGTCGCACGGCGGGCACATCGCGCTCATCGATGTTCAAGAAAGTACGGCCTATATTCGTCTTGAAGGTGGTTGCCAAGGCTGTGGCATGGCAGACGTGACACTCAAACAAGGTGTTGAAAAAGAAATTCTCGCGGCCGTTCCAGAGATTACCGCCGTTCTTGATTCCACGGATCACAATTCAGGGGATAACCCATACTATTCCCCAGGAAAATAGTCACCCATCATTAGGCCTGTTCGTGTGAATGTCGCTCTCATTTCAACCTACGATCTAGGCCACCAACCCTTTGGTTTGGCCTCACCCATGGCTTGGTTGCGTGAAGCCGGTGCCTCGGTCGCGTGTCTCGATCTTGCCGTTCAAGAGTTCGATGACTCCATCATTCGTGATGCTTCGCTGATTACCATTCATTTACAAATGCATACGGCCACACGGCTCGCCGTTGCTTTGTTGCCGCGGTTACAAGGAATCAACCCATCAGCGCATTATTGTTTTTACGGCCTCTATGCGCCGCTCAATGAAGAGTTTCTGCGCGGCTTAGGTGCCGGAACAGTTCTCGGCGGGGAATTTGAAGCGGGACTCTGCAGCCTCTACAACCGCCTTAATACGAGCGACTCTTCAAGTCAGAACCAAATTCAAACCGAACCCGTGATTTCTCACGAGAAACAAAAATTTCGCACACCAGATCGTAGTTTGTTACCGCCACTCAATAACTACGGATACCTCGAAGTTGAAAACAGTCGGCGCCTTGAAATCGGTTATACCGAGGCCTCCCGTGGCTGCAAACATGTCTGCCGACATTGCCCGGTTGTTCCTGTGTACGACGGCGTATTTCGTATTGTCCAACAGAACATCGTTCTCGAAGATATTCGCCAACAAATCGAGGCTGGCGCAAAACATATAACTTTTGGCGACCCTGATTTTTTCAATGGTGCAGGACATGCCTTGCGGATCATCAAAGCATTTCATGATGAATTTCCAGACATCACCTATGACGCCACGATAAAAATAGAACATCTCCTTCAACATCAGGCCCATCTCTCAGCACTTGTTGAAACAGGTTGCCTGTTTGTAACAACGGCTGTTGAATCCGTTGATAACTACATTCTCAATATTCTCGACAAAGGGCATACGCGCGAAGATTTCATTAAAGCTATCCACATTACGCGAGACCACGGACTGACACTATCGCCGACTTTTATTCCCTTTACGCCCTGGACAACAGCGGCAGGCTATCTAGATTTGCTGAGTGTTATCATCCAGTTGGAGATGGTTGATTATGTTGCACCGATTCAATTGGCGATTCGACTACTACTGCCTAAAGGCTCAAGACTTCTCGACCATGAAGCTCTTCAACCCTATCTCGATTCTTTTAATGAGCCGGCTTTAAGCTACACATGGCAAGATGCAGATGAGTTAACGGCGACGCTCCACTTAGCGATATGCAACATCATTCAAGAGAGTGAAAAGAATGGCTGGGACCGGCGAAAATCTTTCACGCATATTCTAGAAACAACACAGCAACTCTGTGGCCAAGAAACAAACAAAGATAGTCTAGTTTTTAATGATCTTCCTAAACCATCCGTTTCCCGAATGAGCGAGCCCTGGTATTGTTGCGCAGAGCCGACCGAGGACCAATTGGCTAAAGTCTAATGATTCAGCCTGAACGGCAACAAAGCCGCATATGTTGAAATCTGAAAAATTAAAGCGCGTTCTTCTACTCATTCCGACGACATCATATCGTGCGCACGATTTTATGGCAGCGGCCACAAAGCTTGGCATTGAGATCGTTGTCGGATCAAATCAACAGCAAGTGCTCGGGCAGTTCCAAAAAGATTCAACGATAACGATTGATTTTTTAGATCTGGAACGAGGGGTTGAACAAATCAGTGCGTTTGCTGAGAAATGCTCATTCGATGCCATTATCCCCGTTGATGAAGAGACCACCTTGCTGGCCGCCACCGCAGCAAAATCTTTGGGCATTAAACATAACTCACCTGAATCGGTTGAAGCCAGTATCGACAAACACCGGTTTCGAACTCGCTTGGCAAATTCTGGCGTTCTATCACCCTGGTTTTCTTTGGTCTCACTGGAAGAAAACCCTAGCCAAATCGCACAAACCGTTTCCTACCCCTGTGTCTTAAAGCCGCTATCATTATCCGGTAGCCGTGGCGTCATCCGCGCCAACAATGCTGCTGAATTTACCAACGCGTTTTACAGAATTCTCAAGCTGCTCAGTCAACCCGACATCATTTCAAAACGAAAAGACGTCAATCACATCCTGGTTGAAAGTTATATCCCGGGAAAAGAGGTCGCACTTGAAGGTGTCCTTATAAAGGGCCGGCTCGAAGTTTTAGCATTATTCGATAAACCCGATCCACTTAAAGGCCCCTTTTTCGAAGAAACAATCTATGTCACGCCATCGCGGCTTAACCCAAGTCAGCAAAGGCTGATCGCCAAAACAACGGCACAAGCGACCCAGTCACTTGGTTTAACTGATGGCCCTATTCACGCCGAACTACGATTAAACGAGACCGGCGCGTGGCCCATCGAAGTCGGCGCTCGCACCATCGGTGGTTTATGCGCTCGAACTTTACGCTTTGGCGCCGGCATCAGTCTTGAAGAACTTGTGCTCAGTCATGCTTTAAATTTACCCATCGAAACATGGCAACGCGAACAGACCGCGGCCGGAGTTATGATGATCCCCGTGCCTTATTCAGGGACGTTTGAAGGCATTGCAGGACTTAATGAAGCCAATGCGATCGAAGGAATCGAGGACATCACGATTAGCATCCCCGTGGGCCAAGAGGTTATCGCCTGGCCCGAAGGCCATAAATATCTTGGTTTCATATTTGCCCGGGGCGAAACGCCAGACGTCGTAGAGGACGCTTTAAGAAAAGCTCACGCGTCGCTCGACATGGCCATCACAAATAAATAATGTGTGAGGCCTATTCTTTAAGCGTGCCTGTTTCTAATTTTGGTGCTTTAAAGCTCGTCCAAATAGCATAAACGACCGTTATGAAAGACATTGCAAAAATAGTTAATGCAATCGGTCTTGTAATTACGGTCATGAGATCACCCGCATGAATCGTCAGGGCTTTGTTTAAATTACCCTCAACGATCGGCCCCATCACAAACGCCAACACAATGGGGACGGTGGGGATATCAATTTTCTCAAAATAATAAGCCATGACAGCCATGACAAGCACCATCACCACATGCGCCCAATAATTTGAATACGCAAAGGTGCCGATCAAGATCATGATCATGACAAATGGGCCGAGGATGCGCCGCGGCACTTTCGCAATGGGGCCCCAAATTCGCATGCCGCCCAAGCCAACGGCAAGCAGCATAAAGTTACAAATTACCAAGCCAAGAAAAATAGCCAGCACGATAGGAGCTGTTTCTGGATCCTTGAAGAGCATCGGCCCCGGTACAATACCTTTGGTTACGAGGACGCCGATAAGAATAGCGGCCGTGCCGGAACCCGGAATACCCAGTGCCAACGACGGCACGAGCGTGCCGGCAACAACGGCATTGTTTGCGGTCTCCGGGGCAGCAATACCTTCTACAATACCCGTCCCCATGAGGTGACTCCGCTTACACCAGCGCTTTTCTTCGTTATAGGCAATAAGGGAGCCAACCGAGGCACCCGCACCGGGAATAGCGCCAATAGCCGTGCCAATAAGGCTATTACGAATCCATGTTGGGATAAGAAGCTTAACTTCTTCTTTTGAAATTCTGTTATTTTCACGTTCTGCCGTGAGATCGGCAACGATGCCCTTTTCGATGGTTTTCCGGTGGTCGAGCAAAAGACGAAAGGCTTCAGGCCCCGCGAGAAGACCGATCACGATGACCACAAGAGGCAGCCCATCCATTAAGGGTCCAAGTTCCCAGGTAAACCGCATGCCGCCAAATCTTGAGCTGCCAACGGTGGCGAGAAAAAGGCCAATGCCCGTGGCGAGGAAACCTTTCGCCGGGTCTTTCCCAAAAAAGGATCCGATAATGGATATGCCGAACACACCGAGGGCAAACATTTCACCGGGGCCGAACTTCAAGGCAATATTGGCTAGCGCGACACCGGAAACGATGAAGATGACGGTACTGGTTAGTCCGCCAATCACGCCGGAGAACAACGATACTTTAAGAGCCTTCAGCGGCTTACCCTGTTTCGTCATTTCATAACCGTCGAGCACGGTGACAGCGCCCGCCGGTGTTCCCGGCGTTCTAATCAGGATTGCTGGAATTGAGCCACCGTATTCAGCTGCAGAATAGACGGCGACACAAAACAGGATGGCATCCGGCGCCGACAAAACAAACGTGATGGGAAACAACAAAGCCAGGGATTGCGAGCTACCAAAGCCGGGCAACGCACCGAGGATAATGCCTAAGATGACACCACCGAATAAGGTGAATAATGTGAGCGGGCTGAATACGAGATCCGCTGCCGGCCCAAGATTAGAGAGGAAACCTTCCATAAAACGAACCCCGAAGCGCTATAAAATTTTGATGTAGTCCGGCAGAAACTTCACCGGAAATGAGACATTTAGTAAGATAACGAATGCAAAATAAAAGAAGAGCGCCGTTCCAAGGGACAAAACGCCAACCTTAATGATCCGTGGCTTCCAATCTTCAAACCAACGTGTGATCAACAGGATAAACAAAAACAAGAATGTGCAGGTTTCAAATCCGATCACCGGGAGCAAGAAAATATAGGCAAGCACGAGTAAAATGATAAAAGCAAATGGCAGCAGCTCAATCGTTACCGTGGTTTTCTTATCGGCATTCACAACAACAGGCGCATTGTCCGCAAACAATATTTTTCCCGTGCGGAACAAAAGCAAAGCACAACAAAATAACGTAAATCCGAGCACCAGACGCGGGAAAAATGAATCTCCCGGATACCCCGGTAACATCGAGGGTGAGAATGAAAATGTGTGATAATACAGGTAACTAATGCCGATGGTGATGACAAGTACCGAGAAAAAATCTGCCGTATTTTTATTAAGCGTCATGAGCTTCCCTAATGACTCGTTCTGCATGAATTATATCTTACGAAAAGATAGATCGTAGGTAACTAAATAAAACACCTGGTTGGCATAATTTAATATAGCCAACCAGGTGGTTCAATCTCTTACTGTCCTAGACTCAATACTTAAGTTGCGTCAAAGACGAAGATGAGACCTTCTTAGCTTCCTGCTTTCAGGATGCCCAACTTGATCATCAACTTACGAGTTGATTTTTTACCGGCTGCAAACTTTTTATTTAAGCTGGCGGTATCATCATCGTAACCCGGGATCACGTGAGGCTGCTTGCTCAGGTATTGTTTGTAAACTTTTGTATCTTTCAGCTTACTTAAAGAGCCTTTAAGCGTTTTCATCGCCTCGGCTGGGGTTCCTTTGCGAACCATGAAGCCTTGGAACTGATGCGGAATGTCATAGTTGAGGCCCAATTCAGACGGCACGGGTACTTTACCCCAAATAGGACCAGGCAAGCGCTTCCCATTCAACAGAAGCAAAGCCCGAGCTGTGCCCGCTTTAATGTGTGAATTCCATTTACCGGGTTGTGCAAAACCAATGATTAGATGCTTGCCGATAACGTCTTTCACAACGTCGCCTGTACCTTTGTAAGGCACGAAACGAACTTTGATGCCGGCGGTTTTATGAATCAACTCTTGGTGGCGATGATGGATAGAACCAATTTTGTTACTACCCATGGCATATTTATTGGGAGCTTTTTTCGCCGCTTTGATCCAATCCTTGTAAGTTTTCCAAGGGCTGTCTGAATGGACGGCAATCGCATAAAGATGCTGTTCCATCGCTGCAAGAATATCGAAGTCTTTTTCGTCATATTTAAAATGCGGCAGGTTGAAGTAGCCTGTGAAGCTACCGCTGATATGAAGAAGCGTGTGACCGTCTTTTGGTTTTTTCGCAACATACGATGTTGGCTCATAGTTGGAGCCACCGCTTTTGAATTGAACCTTAACTGGGTTCTTCAAATCTTTGCGAAGGTGATCGGCAACCAAATGACACCAAACAGCGGCACCGGAACCCGGTGACGTTGCACAAACGAAATCAATCGGTTTGCTTGGAAATTTAGCAGCAGCCGGACCCGCAAGTCCGAGTGCCATGGCACCTGCCACAGCGGATAAAACAGTAATTTTGCTAAGAGCTTTCATATGGTCCTCCCATTTTCTTTAGGGCCCGCAGCTTTTGTAGCTACGGGGCCCTAAAATCTAGAAAATCTTACCTTTGTTGTATTGCTCAGCCTTGTGGTTGGCAACTGATAATTTGCCCTAAAACGACCCCAAAGTGGGCAATTTCCCTACTTTTTAGGGCCAAATCCCTTTTCGAAATGGGGCCCGGACATGGTGCCATCGATGGCTTTACCAATGATTCCATGGGAAAGGTCCTTCATGGCAATAAAAATAACGTCTTTTTTGCCCGTCGAGACCATTGTGTGCGGTGCATTGGCCGGCACATAAATTAAGGTTCCTGCAGGAGCCAAGGACTTTTTGCCATTAATGACGCACTTCAGGGTCCCTTGAACCACAAAGTTGAACTGCTCATTGGGATGAGAATGCATGCGCGATCCCGTGCCCTTCGGCTTACGGATATAACCGATCAGCATCCGCTCACCCTCAACGACACCGCCGTGAGAAGTTGAATACCCGGTTCCCGCCGGAACTTTTTTCAGCTTAGCAAAGGGGAAGTAATATTTCCCGCGACCAGCTTTTGTGGCGCCAGCGGTTTTAGTTTTGCGCGAAGCCTTTTTAGCGGTCTTCTTCGTTGCTTTTTTACGCGTAGTTTTCTTAGCCGTTTTCTTAATTGTCTTCTTTGCTGTTTTTTTCGCAACTTTCTTCTTCGTTGCTTTTTTTCTTTTTTTCATCGCCTTTTTTGCTTTTTTAGCCACGGGTCTTCTCTCCTCTAAATTTATCAATTCAATTGAGTACAGTGCGGCGGGTCACCGTGTGAACCGCCGTTGCATTACACTTTACATGATCCTAATATAACACTCAAAGAATAACATCAGGACGCGAACCAGTTTGACAGGTTGGTGCAATCGCGATTTTTCATACCTATGGAACAGCTTAAAGATATTGAAAAGATCGAAACCGATGTTCTGATCATCGGTGCCGGCGTCGCCGGTATGATTGCTGCCGAAGGTGGGATGCGTTGTGGTACTGTTCCATCTGTCATTACAAAAGGCACATACGCATCGGGTAGCTCATCGATGGCCCGCGGCGGTCATTCGATCGCGATCGGCCATTCCAACCCTGACGATAATCCCGAACTCTTTTTCGAAGACACCCTCAAAGGCGGTTACGGGCTTAACAACCCAAGGCTTGCACATATTATGTGCAATGAAGCAACGGACCGAACCTTAGAGCTCGACTCCTGGGGCCTGGGCCTCGCCAAAACGGACGACGGCCGCTTCGATCAAAAACAAGGTGCTTATCCCCATCGGTTTGCCCGCCTGGTTCATTGCGGCCGCTTGATGGGCAAGCCCCTTATGGCGGCGCTTTCGAATAAAACCAAAGGCGATGGTGTTGATCCCCTGCAACACGTCATGCTGGTTGATCTCCTCAAAGATGGTGATCGTGTAATCGGCGCTTGGGGCTTTCGCTATCGCGAAGGCATCCCCGTTGTCATTCACGCGCGCACGACGGTTCTCTCGACCGGCGGCGCGCCACAAATACATGAACTCAACGATTCACCGCCGACGATCACTGGCGATGGCTATGCCATGGCGCTGAATGCCGGCGCCGAACTCGTTGACATGGAATTCCTCGACTATCAAATGATGACGGCCGCCCCGAAAAAACTTGCCGGCTACCCACCCCATGCCAGTGGCTTCCTCAATGAGGGCGGCTTCCTCCTCAATAAAGACGGCGAGCGTTTTATGAAACGCTACGATCCAGAAAGGATGGAACAATCGACACGCTCTTTGCTGAACCGTGCCGTTTCGATTGAACTCTTCGAAGGCCGGGGCACGGAAAACAATGCCGTCTGTATTGATATTCGTCATGTTTTCGATAAAGCGAACGAAGGCGCTTCGGGTGAATTGATTGCCATGTTCAAAAAAAGTGGTGTCGATATGGAATCAGCTTTCTTAGAAGTAACCAGTGGCCCGCACACCTATCTCGGCGGCGTAAAAATTGATGAATGGGGCCGTACCACAGTGCCCGGGCTTTACGCCGGTGGTGAAGCCGCCGGTGGCATTCATGGTGCGAACCGTCTTGGTGGCGCTGCGCTAATTGATAGTTATGTTTTTGGGCTGCGCTCCGGAATTACAGCGGCTTGCGACAGCCGTCACACCGACCAGCCTGATCCCGAAAGTGGCGATTGGCAATCCAGCATCGACAGCCTTCATGAGCACTATCACCGCAAAGAAACATCTCTCACACAGGATGAATGGCGAATTCAG
>Ga0114999_10010447_pt1 | contig 10052 bp, 8 predicted proteins | sample ArcticOcean_MG_C_3_FD_89820 | JGI IMG/M metagenome (GOLD analysis project Ga0114999, IMG submission 89820) | Marine microbial communities from western Arctic Ocean - ArcticOcean_MG_CB8_126 | ecosystem: Environmental > Aquatic > Marine > Oceanic | place: Arctic Ocean: Canada Basin | collected... | reverse complement strand
GACCACCACGGACTCGGCGTCGAACCCGAGGTCCACTCCGGTCAGCTTTGTGAAACTGCCGACGAGCAGTGTGGCACCCGCGAGCAATACGACGGACACGCCGACCTGGAACGTCACGAGTACCTCTTGGGGCAGTAGTGCACGACGACTCCCGCTGGATCCTCTGCCACCGGCCAGTCCAGTCGCGAGGTTGGTCCGGGAAGCATGCCACGCCGGGAGTGCCCCGAAGACGAAGCCGCTGAGGATCGTCGCTGCCAGGGCGAAGAAAAGCGTGGTGGGGCTCATGCCCACACCGGCAGATCGCGGGAGGCCCGGTGGTGCGAGACGGAGCAGTGAATCCTGCAGCGCCCATGCCATGGCGACACCCGCAATGCCCGCAACGCCGGATACGACCCCACTCTCCGTGAGGATCTGCCGAAGCAGACGCGCACGCCCCGCGCCGATGGCGGTCCTGACGGCGAGCTCGCGCTCCCGTACCGCCGCGCGGCTGAACGCCAATCCAGCGACGTTCGCCGCCGCGGCCAACAAGACGAGGCCGGCGGCCACTAGCAACAAGAACAGAGTCGGACCAATGTCTCCGACCACCCACTGCGAGAGCGGCAGGATTTCGACGTTGCTATGCTGGTCCGGCCGCTTGCCGACCTCATCGTCGATGCCTCCCGCTAGCGCTCGTAGGTCCTGTTCAGCGATCGCCGGGGTCACCCCCGGCTCGAGGCGCGCGATGATGCTTTGGAAGCTCAGCGTGCGACTGCCGGTGGGCAGCCCTACGGATGCCAGGAGCTGGTCGCCCCCCATTGGCCGCCAGAACCACGTCTCGTCATAGGGGGTTTCAAACCCTTCGCGGGCCACGCCCACGATGGGAATGCTCTCGCCATCCACGAGGACGGTTCGACCCAGGACATCCGGATCACCATTGAGGCGAGCCTGCCAGAAACGGTGGGCGACGATAATGGCACCTGGCCCGTCCAGCTGGTCCTCCTCAGCGCTGAACGACCTGCCCATCGCGAGCGGCACCCCCATGACAGCGAAGAACGGCGCGCTCACGAAGGCACCGTTCAACAACTCGGCACCGTCTTCCCATGCGAAGGTGCCTTCCGTCTCAGTGTATACCGCCATTTCCTCGAAGCCGCGGGACTGCGCGCGCCAGTCGACGAAGTCGGGCCAGGAGACGGTGGGGGTTTTGCCTTCCTCCGCGGTACGCAAAACGCGAACCAAGCGATGGGAATCCGGGTAGGGCAGCGGCCGTAGAACGACACCTTCCACGACCGTTAAACACCGCCGTCGTGGCTGCAATTCCCAACGCCATGGTTATCACCGCGACAGCACTGAACAGCGGTCCCCCCAGCAATGCCCGTCGCGCTTGTCGCAGATCCGCCCAGAAAGACTTCATCATCCCCTCCGAACCCGCGGATCCTCGCGACCGCAAGCGCACCCCCCCGACGCCCGCATCGGTCAGCATGTGCAGCGTGAGGCGCCTCCTTCCCAACCACCCCTGGATAGCGCGGCTCCGCAGACTGCGCCCGCCAGAAAGCCAGCAGGTCGGCGCGGTGTCGCTCTCGAAACACCCTTGGGTACGCCCTGAGCAGCAGCGCGACCAGCGGGCTCGGCTTCTCAGTGTTCATCCGATCGCGGGCAGCTGCGCACGCGCGGCCGCGACATCCGATTCCAGTCTCGAGACCTCCAATGCGAGCACCTGCCTGGCGAGAGGGGTCGCGCGATAGAAGCGCCACCGGGAGCTAGCTCGCTCCTTCTGCTCGGGCGGCGTCTCCGTTTCTTCGACCAGTCCGTCCCGAGTCAGACGTTGCAGCGTCTCGTATAACGTGCCCGCCGCAAGCACGATCTTTCCACCGGTTCGCTCTTCGACTTGCTGACGCACCCCATAACCGTGCGAGGCGTTAGTCGCGAGGCTGAGCAGAATGTGAAAGTGGGCCGGCTTGAGGGGCAGAAAGGTGTCGGCGAGTGGATTCACGGGGCGCCTGTGCGTTGTCGGGATTTGCGTATGCGTCGGACTCCCATGGCGGAACCCGTGGGGATCTCCAATAACGTGTTCCGATTATCGGAATCCGATAATAGACTCAGCGCTCGTGTGGGTCCAGGGCTAATCGTTGGCACTGTTGTCCCCGCCACGCTACCGCGTATCGTTCGGCGTTCCGACACATCTTCGGAGGTATCCATCGTGCGCCGCCTTCTCGCATTCTCTTCGCTGCTCGTCATCGTCGCCTGTACGTCGGCCAACGACGCCGATTCCAGTCCGAATATGGCCGACAACGTTCCCGTGTTGGACGGGGCAGCGATCGCCCAGCACATGAGGACCCTCTCGTCCGATGAGTTTCTCGGTCGCGGGCCTGGTCATCCAGGCGGGGATATCGCGTCGGATTACGTCGCTGCGCAATACGAGGAATACGGTCTGGAGGCGCCGGACGGCTCGTACTTCCAGACCGTCCCGATGGTCGGAACGACGACGAACGCGGCCACCGTGTCGCTGTCCTTCTCTGGGCCGAACGCTTCGGTCACGCCTCGCTACCTCACCGAATTCGTGTTGAATGCGGGAGATCCGGTTGCCGACGGTGCGGGCGGTGACGCGGAGTTGGTTTTCGTGGGATACGGAGTCGACGCTTCCGAAAACGAGTGGAATGACTTTTCTGGGGTCGACGTCGCAGGCAAGTACATCATGATCTTGGTTAACGATCCGCCCGCCTCGGCTGCTGAGCCCGATCTGTTTGGTGGTGTGGCAATGACGTACTACGGACGGTGGACCTACAAGTATGAGGAAGCAGCCCGCCAAGGGGCGTTGGGAGCACTCATTGTTCATGAGTCCGAGCCGGCGGGCTACCCGTGGAGCGTGGTGCGCGGCGGTTGGTCAGGCGAACAGTTCTCTCTGCCGCCTGACCCGAACGGCCCGGCGCCGGCGGGCATGGTGGGATGGATATCGCTTGATGTAGCCCGCGCTACACTCGCGTCCGCGGGACTGGACTTCGACGAATTGAAGACTCGCGCCTCCACGCGTGCCTTCAACGCTGTGGAAACCGGAATCACCGTATCTGCACACGTGGACAGTTCGGTGCGGACGGTTGAAACGAGGAACGTCGTCGGGCTCATTCGCGGTACTGAGCGTCCGGACGAGTGGATCACCGTAAGCTCACACTACGACCACTTCGGCGTCGGCGAAGCAGTCGACGGTGACTCGATTTTCAACGGTGCGTACGACAATGCCTCAGGCACAGCTATGCTGCTCAACCTCGCTAGTACCGTAGTAGAAATGCCGCAACGCCCGGGGCGTTCGATTCTGTTCATCGCCACGGCTGCCGAGGAACAAGGGCTCCTAGGTGCGCAGTGGTACGTCCAGTCACCGTTACATCCCCTGAATCAGACCGTCGCCGAAATGAACGTGGACCAAGCCAACTTGTGGGGTGAGACGGACGACATCACGGTGCACGGTGAGGAGAGGAACGCCCTCGGGACCTACGTGCGCTCTCGGGCCGCGATGCTTGGCCTGACCATCAGGCCGGACGCTGAACCGGAGAAAGGCTTTTTCTTTCGTAGCGATCACTTCCCGTTCGCAAAAGCCGGAGTCCCTTCTCTCTACGTCGAGCATGGGCGGGAGTACAGGGGTCGGCCCGAGGGCTGGGGTTCCGAGATCCAGACCGAGTACACGGCGAACCGGTACCACGCGCCGTCCGACGAATTCAGCGAAGACTTCGTATTCGACGGTGCTGTGCAACAGGGCGCGCTCGTGCTATCCGTTCTGCTTGATATCGCCGGCGACGACACCTGGCCAGAATGGAACGCTGGCCAAGAGTTCAAGGCGGCTCGAGACGCAATGATGAGCCGGAGGTAGTAGCCAGGAGGAGGGCGTGTTGGTAGCAGCCGGAGGCCCGAGTCCGCTACAATCCGGTCGGCTGATCCACAAAAGACCACGGCAAAGCGAAGCGCTCTTCGAGGTGCGCACCGAGCGCACGCACACCGAAGGTCTCCGTCGCGTAGTGCCCGCCAAAGAGCATCGTGATGCCGAGCTCCATTGCGTCGAAGTGGCTGTGGTGCCCGCCCTCTCCAGTGACCAAGGCGTCCAGGCCCGCGGCGACCGCATCCTTCGCAAACGATGCACCGCCGCCAGTTACTACGCCCACGGACCGCACCTGCTCTGGGCCCCCGGGGATCACATGTACCGCCGCGTCGAGTACGCGCTCGAGTTGCGCTGCGAGACCCGATGGGGTGGTGGATTCCGGCAGAGTGCCCCACCAACCGATGTCGGTCCCTTTATAGGCTCCGAACTGCCCCTGTAATTCGAGGCCGAGCTCACGGGCAAGCAGCGCACAATTCCCCACTTCCGTATGACTATCGAGGGGTAGGTGGCAGCTATACAGGGCGACGCCGCCCTCGATCAGGCTGCTCACCTTTCTGAAGTGCCGCCCGGTCAAGGGTTCCAAGCCACCCCAAAAGAGACCGTGATGCACGATCATGAGATCAGCGCCCCGCCCTACCGCTTCGGTGATCGACGCTTCGGAGGCGTCCACCGCGACCACGACGGTCTCAATTTCGCTCGGCCCGGCCACCTGAAGTCCGTTGAGGGCGGTGGGGTAGTCTGGATGGCCAGTAACCGCAAGGTATCCGGCCAAGTATTGGAGGATGGATTCTAGTTTCATACGCCTACCCTCCGAGCATTGCGGATCGCCAAGTGGAAAACCTGTGGAAAAGTGACACTCAGGTGATGAGCCAGCGTGTGACGCTGAGCGCAGATCATGGCTAAACCATTAGAGTGCAAGGCTTTATGGTACGACCGCGATCGTCTCCAACTAGCCTTGCGGTGAAGCAACCGACTGGGGAGAAGTCTGCTTATTACTTGATGCGTCAGCCGCACCGGTCTCGGCTTTGTCAGAAGGCCCCCCCTCCGGCGCGAGCACGTCCCCCATGTGGACAGAGCCATTGAGAATGGCCCCCTCGTCGAGCTGGAGACGCCGTGCCCTTACGTCGCCGTCGATACGACACGTGGCCTGTAGCTCAAGCCGGGATTCAACAACCAGAGTGCCAGTCACGGCTCCTGATACAACCGCGTCCTGCGTGACAATATCCCCGGCTACGAAGCCGTCTTTGCCAACCACCACGGCCTTTCCCGCGCGCACCGTGCCCTGCACGCTCCCTTCGATTCGTATGGTACCGTCGGTGTCGCAATCGCCGACCACCTTCATGCCCGGCGCGATGATGGAGATCACCGACTCGGGAGACACACTGTTCCCACTACGGTCTCGAGCCATTTGCCTACCTCTGGAGCAGCTGAGAACTGAGGGACAAATGTAGCGCTAAGGGGCGGCGATGCGACCCAAAATCCCTAACCGGGCTGCTCCACCATGGTGAGAGGGTCGACCGCCTCCCCATCGAGAAGGATCTCGAAGTGCAGATGCGGGGCGGTGGATCGGCCGGTGGATCCGCTCAAGGCGATGACTTCCCGTTCACGCACGCGCTGCCCCCTTTCCACGAGATGGAGCGAGGCGTGAGCATACACGGTCGAGTATCCTCCACCGTGGTCGAGCACGACGAATCGCCCGTAGACGCGGTCCTCACCCACATCTACTACGGTGCCGCCGCCTGAAGCACGGATGTACGAGTCCGTGGCAACCGCGATATCGAGCCCGGGGTGCTCGTCGTTGCCTGCGGCGCCCTCGATCAACGCTTGGGTGACGAAGCCTTTTTCACTCAGTGGCCAAACCGACGGCTGCGATGCCCCCACCGCGGGGAGGGTTTCTGCGCCCCGTCCCCGCCGGGAACCACTTGCTGGAGGAAGCCAGACATCCGAGTCGCCGCCCGATCCGGGGGTCCCGAAGAGGTCTCGAATGTTTCCGTATTGAGCCTCGATCGACCCCAGCTGTCGCGCGAGTGCCTGCACGCGGGCCCGATCGCCCTCGAGCGCCTGAAGCTGGAGCTCGAGATCCGCCACGCGGGACGCACGTGCGGCCAGGTACCACCAACTTCCTGCCATGACCGTGAGCGCGAGCGCCAACCCAGAAGCTCCGACAGCAAGGACCCTGAGCCACTTATACGTAATGTGAATCGTGCGACTCTCAGGTCCGGAGTCCGGCATCACCATGATCGTGACTTTCCGGCCGCCCCTGCTATTCATTCGACCACGTCCGAAACCTCGCGACCGGTGATCAGCGCGAATACTCGTTCGAAGTCCTCGGCGCCGTGATACTGGATATCGATGCTGCCCTTTCCCCCACGCTTTTGTTTGATCGAGACGCGGGTCACGAGGGAGTCGCACAGGGCGACTTCGAGGCCGCGGATCAACGGATCGCCCGCGACAGCGTCTTTGCTGCGGGCATGGCCGCCTGGTCCGCGTGCGCGCTTCTCGGTCTCTCGCACCGACCAGCCTTCTCTTACCGCCCTGCGCGCCAGTTCCGCCGCTCGGACCGGATCAGCCACGGAGAGCAAAGCTCGGGCGTGGCCCATGGATAAGGATCCATCCTCGACGAACTTTCGAATCGAAGGTGGCAGCTTCAGGAGGCGAAGCAGGTTCGCAACGGTGGAGCGATCCTTCCCCACCACATTCGCGATGTCGCTCTGGCTCAAGCCGTATCGCTCGCTAAGCGCCGCATACCCTTCTGCCTCTTCCAAGGGATTGAGCGCCTCCCGCTGAAGGTTCTCTACCAGCGCCAATACGAGCAATGTCTCATCGCTCGCATCCCGAACGAGGACCGGTGCGTCGGACCACCCTAGTCTTTTCAACGCACGAAACCTACGCTCGCCCGCGATGAGCTCGTAGCGGCCTTTTGCTGTCGGTGCAGGCCGCACGACGAGCGGCTGAAGAAGTCCGTTCTCTCGAATGGAGGCCGCGAGTTCCTCAAGCTCGGTCTCCCTGAAAACGCGCCGTGGCTGAACAGGGTTCGGGACGATCGCGCTCACGGGGAGAGTCTGGATTTCACCACTTTGTGGCTCCGGCTCCAAATACTCCCCAAGGAGCGCACCGAGGCCCTTGCCGAGGCGATCTCTCCCGCTCATGGCGCCACCCGGGTGCGGGCTTGTTCGCTAGCGCGCGCCTTCTGCGTTATGAGTTCCTGTGCGAGCGCGAGGTAACACTGTGAGCCCTTTGACAGAACATCGTAGAGCACGATCGGCTTCCCAAAACTCGGCGCTTCCGCGAGCCTCACGTTTCTCGGGATCAGCGTCTGGTACACCTTGGTACCGAAGTATTCTCGCGCCTCAGCCGCAACCTGGCGAGATAGATTCAGTCGCGCATCGTACATCGTGAGCAGCACACCTTCGATGTCCAGTCCAGGATTCAAGCCCTTCTGGACCAACCGGACCGTGTTGAGCAATTGGCTCAGGCCCTCCAAGGCGTAGAACTCGCACTGGATGGGGATGAGTACCGAATCAGCGGCCGTGAGGGTGTTCAGCGTCAAGAGTCCGAGAGACGGGGGACAGTCGACCAGAATGTAGTCGTACTGGTCACGAACTTGCTGGAGCGCACGGCGTAGAATCGTCTCCCGTGCTGGGGCCTGCACCAACTCGATCTCAGCTCCAACTAGGTCTCGAGTCGAGGGAATGATGTCGAGACATGGGAAGTGCAGCCCACGCAGGATGCTCTCGTCCACCGAGCGATCCCCCATCAGCACGTCATAAACAGTCGACAGGGACTGCTTCCCCTCGACACCGAGGCCACTCGTTGCATTGCCTTGTGGATCGATATCGACGATTAGGGTCCGCTTCTCCGCCACCGCCAGAGAGGCCCCGAGGTTGATGGCGGTGGTGGTCTTCCCAACCCCGCCCTTCTGATTTGCTATTGCGATGACGTGGGACATAACTATAGGGAAGGCGTGAACGCGCGCTCATATCGGCGCGGGTAAGGAATATATCCTTTGCAGCAGTACCCGGGAAAGTCAAAGCGCCTTGACCGGTGGCATGCCGATGTTGACCTTGAGAAAGACTCTGGGACAGGGGCAATAGCTGATCGGGACGGCTCAATCCGGTTGCAGCCGCCCTAACTCGTTGCAGGAGCCGGACATGAGGCGTCGTTGGGTCGGTCTGATGGTAGTCACGGTGCTGCTTTCCGTGTGCGGGGGCGACGACGCCTTCAAGGCAGACGCATCGATCGCCGCATTCGTCGGCGACTGGCGCGCCTCTGCGCTGGTTCTCACCAGCTCTTTCAACGCCGACCTCTCGGTCGATTTGATCGAACTCGGTTCGTCCTTCGACATAAATATCCAGCCCAGCGGTCACTACACCGCCATCCTGGTCTTCGCGGGTCAGGGTCAAACGGAATTAGGCCAACTCTTGTTGTCTGGTTCTTCGACCGTGATCCTCGATCGGGAATTCCCCACTCCCTCGCGGGACATCCCGACCCTCCTCTTCGAAGGGCCAGACCGACTCATTCTGGATGGCGACACGGAGTTCGACTTCAATTTGGACGGCACCGCGGAGCCGGCACTCGCTTACTTCGAATTACAGCGACGGTAGATCACACCTGCCTGTTTCACGTGGAACAGGCCGTGACATAGCCTTGCGGGCTTCCACATGTTTCACGTGGAACAAGCGGCGACCCAGCCGAACAAGCCAGGCAATGAGGGCGCCGCAGACGATGGGAATCGCATACCGTCACACCTATATACTGTGTTCCTTACAGTATCCGGTACGACCTGTCGTGCTCTTCTTCCTAGATCCAGGCCAACCTAGGTCCGCTTAGCAGTCATCCGTCGCACTTCGAGCAGCAGGTTCTGCAGGTCCGCCGGTGATACGCCAGGAACCCTACCGGCCTGAGCCAGCGTCTCGGGCTTGATCCGCGCGAGCTTCTCCCTGGATTCGTAGGAAAGCGTCCCGAACTCCATGTACGGAAGGTCATCACGCAACCGGAAGTCCGCTTGCTTCCTCAGTTTGTTGGCACGCTCTCTCTCCCTCGCGACGTAGCCCTCATACTTGAGTTCGACCTCAACGGCACTTAGCACCGAAGCCCGCACTTGCTCGAGCGACTCTCCCGCACCTTCGAGGAGGCGGGCAGCAGACACCCGTGGTCGCTTCACCAAATCAACCGCGCGCGTTGGCTCCGAAACCGGAGTGGAGTCCACTGCCTCCAATATCGGGTGAGCGACCTCTGGCGGAATCGTTGTTTCTCGGAACCAAGCCAGGACTCGATCCTCCTCTCGAATCCGGGTCTCCAGCGATTCCACCTGGGCGGCGCTCAAAAGCCCACGCTCCCGCGCCAGTGGCCCGAGTCGACGCGGTCCGTTGTCCTGCCGGAGGAGGAGCCGAAACTCGGCCCGCGAAGTGAACAACCGATAGGGTTCGTCTACACCCCTCGTCACAAGGTCGTCGATCAGCACTCCGATGTACGCCTGATCGCGTTCCAGAACGAAGGGCCCCTCCCCCCTCACACTCAGCGCAGCGTTAATGCCGGCGACGACCCCCTGCCCGGCGGCTTCCTCATACCCCGTCGTACCATTGATCTGGCCGGCGAAATACAGGCCGGGAATCGCCTTGAGTTCGAGCGTGTGCCGAAGCTGGTGCGGAGGAAAATAGTCGTACTCGATTGCGTAGCCCGCCTTCGTCATAACCACGTCTTCGAGCCCAGGAATGGTACGCATGAACTCGAGTTGTACTTCTGCTGGCAAGGAAGTGGACAACCCGTTTACATAGAATTCCGTTGTATGGAGTCCCTCGGGCTCTAGGAAGACCTGGTGCCGCGGCGCGTTGGGGAACCGGACGATCTTATCCTCGATCGAGGGACAGTAGCGGGGACCCCGGCCCGCGATTTCACCGCCGTAAAGAGCGCTCCTCTGCAGATTCTCCGCCACGACCTTCTTGAGGCCCTCGGACGCCCACGTAATCCAACACGGCCGTTGCTCCGGGATCGCCTCCCGAGTATACGCTGAGAAGCGATACGCATCCGGATCTCCGTCTTGCCTCTCCGTGCGTGAGAAGTCGATCGTGCGTCCATCAATTCTTGGCGGGGTCCCAGTCTTGAAACGCGAGACCTCCAGGCCCAAGCCTTCGAGCCCCTCCGCCAACGCTATCGACGGAGCCTCCCCCGCCCGACCCGCGCCGACTCCGGCCTCACCGCCCACGTG
>Ga0114999_10010446_pt1 | contig 10053 bp, 4 predicted proteins | sample ArcticOcean_MG_C_3_FD_89820 | JGI IMG/M metagenome (GOLD analysis project Ga0114999, IMG submission 89820) | Marine microbial communities from western Arctic Ocean - ArcticOcean_MG_CB8_126 | ecosystem: Environmental > Aquatic > Marine > Oceanic | place: Arctic Ocean: Canada Basin | collected... | reverse complement strand
TGGGTAGCAAGAGAAGTGTTTGGAAATGACAACCCACAATGGTTGGCTTTCTTTACTTGGAAAGAAGCTAAAGCTCCCAAATGGTTTAAAAAACTATATGATTCGTTTGGTGAACGGTTCGCTAAATTTATTAGTAACAAACCTAAACTAAAGAAACTCATTAAGACTTGGATGGAGGATAAGATCAATGGCTGATTATTTTAGTAAATATAAAGGTAGGAGTGGCCCAGCAATAGACCCCGGTATTATCCAGATGATGGGTAGTATTGGTGATGAGTATGCAGAGGGCATACGGTCAATCGGGGATAGTATCGGGAAGGGGCTTGGGGAAAGAGCTAAACGTAAACAAGCTGAAGCTGATCTAGATGCGATAAAAAAGTTCTACGATAATAGTGAAACAGTTGTAGACGATGAACGGTTTGCCAGAGATAAAAAGATAGAAGATAAAGCTCTGGATATTAAGAAACAGGAAAGAGATTCAGCTCACACAGCTTTTAAAACTGACCAAGCAGATTTTGAAGACTTCAATGTTATTAGCGACCATGAAGACATATCGGAAGAAAAAACGCATCTTCAGGAAGAACTAACCAATCTTATTTCAGATAATGAAAAGGAAGAGGGGATACTTGAAGTTCGTGAAAATCAATTAGAATCTACGGAAGGAAGTAAACTTTTCGGAGTCCAACTTCCTAAATTTGATAGTCGTTATCCTTTAGGAATCGCCACTCCTTTCACACCGAACAGACCCCCTGCGGGCATACTAAAAGCAGCCGACTACGCTTTAGTAGAAAGACCCGATCAACTAAAGATAATAAAAGAAAAGAGAAAGCTCGTAACTAGGAACAGAGAAAACATATCGGCCCTTCAAGAGAGAATATTGAAATTAGGTACGCTTGGTCGTATGGAGTTAGAAAATCCCGGTTCCACAAAAGGCAGAGCTGGATATACTTGGAGTCCAAAAGAGTGGGGTTCTGGGCTAACTGTCCACGAAACTGAAAAAAGTAAGGTTGTAAATGAAAGGCTGTCGTTTTATCAAGGTTTAGAAGAAGAGCAGGGGGAACTTAAAACTAGGCAAAGCCCTTTGATGAACAGAGATGGCACTTTCAATACTGTTCCTATGGGACAACATCGAGAGGGGGCTTTGATGACTCGTTCTGGTGATGTACCTACTAGAAAAAAACTGGCCCAAAGTATACTGGAGAAAGTAACTGATCCAACCCAAACCAATAGGCTTTTAAATTATGGAAAGCAACCTCTGAAGAGACAAACAGAAGAGAGTCTTGAGAGATACGCCACAACTCAACGGGTGTATGACGAAGCTTTGGAAAATAGAATTAGCGATAGGGACTATACTAGAAGGTTGACCGAGGAAGAAAAACTGACTCGATTAGTTAACAACGTCAACGTTGGGGTTAACTCTCCTTCCATAGTAGATAAAATAATGGAGATAAGTAAAGCTATCGAAAAGCCGACTTTTCACATTATAACAGACCCAACAACGGGAGAAAAACGGGCTGTTTTAAGTAACCGATACCATGCTGTAAAACCCGCTTCAACTCTTGGAAGTCCAGAACACCTTGCTTTAACTAAACATCTTCAAGGTAGAACTACTGCGGCAAACGAAGGATGGAATAGTCTTGAAGATGATAGAACAAAAGCAGTAGCTACTTTAGAGAAGGAACTTCTTGATCTTCAAACGAAAGACGAAGTGGAAGGACTAGAAGAACCCGAAACAAAGCGAATGAAAAACCTTCCGGCTTTAATACGAGCGTCGAAGTTAACCTATGAAACTAGGTTTAAAAGGCATATGTCGAACTATCCTCTAATATATAGAGAGATGGAAATGAAAACAGGGGTTATGGAATAGGGTAAAAACATGCCAATCCAAATAGAAGTTAAAAATCCAAGGGGAGGGGACACGCCTTCCGAATATATAGTTTTCCCCGATTACTTTCCGTATCAAGATATGGAAAACGCTGTCAGGGAAAAGTTTCCTGACAAACTTTGGCCGGAAGAAATGCCTCTTTCCGAAGAGGAAAGACCTGTAGGAAAAGGTATCTGGAATAGGTTCATGGATGCTGGTTGGAAAGCTCACGATCAAGCTAAAAAAGATTATGCTTTTGGATCAGCTATACTCCAAACCTCTACTGAAGAAGCCGTAGAATATTTAGAAAATTCATACCAAAAATGGAAAGCTAATCCAACAGCAGTAGACGAGTATGAACTTTTAAGTGCGGAGTTTTTTGGAGAAACTTTCGGCAGTATTGCTAGAGACATGGCCCTTGGTATATCTACGGGTGTTGCGGCTGGAATAGTTACAACTCCATTAGGGGGTATCATTACAGGTGGTGGGGTGGTAGCTACCGCACAAGGGGTTACCGCTAAAGGGGGTTCCATAAGAAACACCTACTTCGGAGAAAGGTGGAAACAAGATGAGAAAGGTTCCCAAAACATTGAGTCGGCTTATGAAACGGCTAGAAAAGTGTCTAATTCTGATGCTACAACCGCAGTAGCAGAAGCGGGTGCATCTATAATGATTCCCATACCGGGAGTTGGAAAAGGTCTTACTAGGGTTGGTACAAAACTAGGTAATGAACTTCTGTTTGATGCCACCATTGGTGCTTCCGGATCAGCAATTTCAGATGCTTATGCGGTAGCTCAAGGTGTTGACCGTGGAGATAGATGGGAAAACTCTTTTCGTTCTGGATTACAGGAAATGATAGGGGGTTCTATTTCTACAGGGGTACGTGGAATGACTGAATGGGGTGTGTATGTAACAGATTTAAGAGCTGCACAAGAGGCAGCTAAAGAAAACGAAACTTTAATTAACGATTTAGTTGTAAAGCAAGCGGAAGCTCCTCCAGAGGAAAAGAAAAGAATTGCTTTAGAAATACACAAAGCTCAAGGGCGTGTTGAAGGTAATACGCAGAGGATAAAAGACATTGAAGAAGGGAAAGTACCTTCTGAAAAAGTTCTCTCTTACGATTGGGAAAATCCAACGGGAGAAGCCGTTTTTATTCCTCAATTTGATGGGAACGGTCTTTTGGAGTCTACAAAAGCTGCCACTCCAGCGGATATAGAAATGCTGTCTAGTCGTGGGAAAGTGCCTAATATTTTCACGGATGAAATATTCAGTATCCAAAATGAATCGGGGAGAGCTGCTATTACACATCCTAATGGAGAAAGATATGAAGTGTTTAATGACGGTTCCATTAATCAATACCCATTAAGGACAGAGAGAAAAATAGTAGAAACTCCTGACGGTAATACCAGTAGTCTTAATGAGGGCGGGGGAGTTTCAAATAGTTTTAAAGCCCCCATCCCCACTACTAGAAGTTGGAAAGAGTTTGCAGAGGATTTCGGGTATAGATTACCGATTGGAGGGATTACTAAAATAACTCCAGAAGTTTATAAAGATTCTGAAGCGTCAACTTTCGTAGACCGGTATACATTAGAAGATGGGGATACCTTTAATAAAGAACTTCTCGTTAAAGACTTTCCTGTTTTTGGTTTGGACATTTACAAAAACGACTTACCAAATAGAATTTCAGAAGGTATAGGAAGCGGGAGCCATCTCCCTGAATTTATGAACAGGGTTCTTAATGATCTATCATTAGGAAATACCAAAGTGAATATAGAAGAATCAGAGAACGAAAAACCTTTGGTACTCCCCGATGTTCCAAAAATCCAACTTCAAGGGAGGGACGGTAATCCCATATCTATGCCGGTTAGTGATTTTAGTTACCAACTGCCTACTGCCCTTAATGCTGACGGGACAAAAAACTTTTCAGAACAGCTTCGGGGTAAAGACATCCTCGCTTTACGGCAAGTTGTTATGAATAGAATGGAGGAGATTGAGAAGAACCGAGTCACAATTAAAGTTAGGTCTGCTAAATATGATAAAGAGTATAGGGCTTTAGTTGATGCTAAAATTAATAAGAAGATCACAAAAAAACAATTTGATAAAAGGGCATCTGAATTTGACGGAAAGGAAAATAAAAAGTGGGTAGATGAACTTACGGCTATTCCCCTACCAAATGATGACGTTTTAAAAGCGCTATCTCCTTTTTTATCGCACCCTCAAAAAACAGAGCTTGGCCCCTATCCTCATTTTGGAGACAAGAGCAAAGCCCTCCCCGATGACTATAGACAATTTGCGAGAATATTTGAGGAGCAACCAGAAGGTGGGCGAGTTAAAGGTGCTTATGCTAATCTTGATAATCCATATTCTAACGTAGAGTTTAAAAGCATGGTTAGGGGGTTGCTAGAAGGCTATCGGCAACGAGAAGCCAAAATGCCTAACTCAAAAATGTTAGACCCGAATTGGAAATGGACAGATTCTAAAATTAAAAAGTTCATAACCGAGTTTCATAAAGAAGTTGGTAGAAATACTGTAGGGATTAAACAAGAGGGTATGCTAACGGTGGATGAGGTTAAGCGCATACTTGCTGGAGAAGACCTCTTTAGCGACACACTAGAGGGTGTCTACTATATAAACGCAATGGTAGAAGATCGTAGTTTGTATAACTTGGAGCAAGCCCTATTACAAACCCACACCCAGCATCAGTTTTCACTCGCGGAAGCGTTAGCTCAAGATGAAAGAAACTCCCTTAAAGAAAAAGTGGAAGGGCCACTAGATGCTATTGCACACGGACTGCACCAAAAAGGAATGGTAGATACTGATAATTTTGACTATGTAGCTTTTACTTTCCAACAACTCAAAATTGCCCAGTATGCCAGAGATGCCGAAGAACAAGGACTTGCTTATACTCCTCCCCCACCTGTTTCAGTTGAGTTGATAGAGAAGAAAATAGCACAGTCGCTAATTGAAAAGAAACCTACTGGAGAACTTGGTAAATTTGAGCTACCTTTTGGTAACGTCAACATTACTCTTAATAAAGTAGAACAAGCGAAGGAGTTCTATGATAATAACTTATTGCTGCCAAAAAGAGAAGAGGGTGCGGAAATCCATTCAAAACTTCCAGCTAATGAAATTGATGCACAAGAGGTAAAGTTTTATCGCAGACTCAATCAAGACTTTGGGGAACTGGAAAAGAATTTACACAATGTTTTAAAGTGGTTGTGGTACACGGATACCTCTAAATGGATTGCTCCCTATACTAAAGGAGCTAAAAAAGGGCAACCAAATCCAAACAATATACTGTTTAAGATGCCGAAAGTGATGTACGGAAACGTCACTAATGTAGAAGATAAAGGAAAACCGCAAGTAAAGCCTTCGAAATATCTGGGTAAAGTCGGTGATGTAAAATCAAAACAGCCTAAATTAATACAAGCTCATCTGAGTACTATAGAAACTTGGATGAAAAAGAATAAGTCAATAGACTTTGAAAAAGTACAAAAGCAAATGCTTTTAGATTTGAAACCAGCTTTCAGTAGAAACACCGAATTAATAAACGATTATTTAAAAACTGTTCAAGAATGGAAACAGAGAACTAATTCTAATTTTTCACAGGACGCAACCCAACCAATAAAAAGACATATGCGTAAAATTTTAGCAGGGTTTAACGCTTTAGGGAAAGTACAGGGTGCGGTATATGCAAATATGTTTTTCAATCCCGGTGCAATACCTCAAATATATACGGGATTAGTTGGTTTAGCCGCCCATTTACACCATGCCGGGATACGAAATGTTAAAGAATTTGCAAAAGCAATAGGCACTAACGTCACTAAAGCGGTTGACATGGCTTGGAATGACGGCATTAAAGGGATTTATAGAACTATGTATAACCTACCTTGGCAAGTAGTACGGGAATTAGTCAGACTCGTTACTCCAAGTAGAGAAACAATTGAAAAGATGGTTCCCCCTATCCTTTTAGATTGGTCTGATGCAAAGTGGGATGCGTTTTATAAGAAGCATAATTTGGAGGACTACTTAAAAGAGGGTGAAAAAGGAATGCAGTTGCCCCCGGTACAAGCTCTGTTGAAAAGAAACTTTATAGATAAGTACCACGATTTGGCATCCATTATGGCTAGAGTTGGCGTGGGGTTGCAGGGACAGTCGTTGGACGAGAGGTTAATGGAGATAAAAGACCACGTTAATGCTGCGTATAAGCTAGATGCCCTTGAGACTATACTTGGAGAGAAGATGACCGACCTCAACACCTTCCAAGATAAATTAGGTGAAGCGATTGTTGAGTCTAAAGTGGACGTTCTTAAATTTGCAGATTGGCTGAAAGCCAGACATGCCCCATCTAGAAATGCCAGAATTGCCGAAATTAATCCAGAGATGGCTACTCCAGATAAGCCGGGTTCGGGGATGACCAATGCACGAGCTGGGGAGATACTGAATGAAGCTACTAGAGAAGGTAAAGCAGAAGACTATTGGCGATTAGCGGAGGACTACATAGACCCGTTGCTTGCAGAAACGCTAACAATTGGATTGGATAGTGGTTTAATAACTCCAGAAGAGTTTCAACGTCTCCGAACTCACTACGAACACTACATACCCCTACGAGGAAAAGAAGATTCGGATGAGGTTATCCAAGTTACGGGCAATGGAATAGAGGCTTTCGGCCCTGAATGGCAACGATCTTTAGGGAGAACCTCCGAAGCCCCAACGGAACAAGTATTACCCTATATATTCCAGCAATATTTTAATATTGTTTACCGAGCAGAGAAAAACAAGGTGGCCCAATCTTTACGCCAGTTTGTTATAGAAAACCCTAATGATGAAATAAAACTAGGTAGCCCTGACTATGTTAGACGGTTAACGAATTTAGTAGATGATCGGCAGATAGTCCAATTGGTGAATAACCCTAATTGGTATAAAGGAAAGGATATTTTAGCTTTAAAGGTTGAGGGTAAAAACAAATACTTGAGAATTAAAAATGCTGCACTAGCTCATGAATTAAAGGGAACGGGTGCTGCGGGATTGAAAGAATATACTAGGGGTGTTGGGCAGCTAACTAAACTACTTTCAAAACTTAACACTCAATACAATCCGTCTTTCATTCTTCCTAACTTTGCTAGGGACATACAGTTTGCGGGGCATCAACTTTCTGCGAGCCAATCTAAAGAACTTTCTAAAAAAGTAGCAAACATAATGAACATCCCGGCCTTGTTGTCTGGTAACAGGATTGGGAAAGATAAGAAAGGGGTTATAAATGACGCATTTATGGCTATCTGGAGACACAACGATCCCTTACAAAGAGGGGATGCTAGAAAAATGCCAACTAATCCTGCTGAAATAGCCATAGCTGAAAAGATGGAAGCGCGTCTTGAGGAGATGATTGAATATGGGGGTAAAATATCTTTTTACGGATATAATGATTTCCAAAGCCATGTTAGTAATGTGCAGAAACTTTCCAAGAAAGTTAATAAAGCTAATGCCGGTAAAGAAACTCCCAAAGCTATCAAAGCCTCTAAAGATTTAGTTTCTTGGTTTGCGAAAGCAATGGAGGGGGTTAACGGTTCTTTTGAAACTTCTACTCGTTTAGCTATTTTTTCAGTAATGCGAGACTATGGTTTTACTCCACAGCAAGCAGCGCATACATCCAGAAACACTACGATTAACTTTACTAGGAAAGGTAGATACGGCTCGACTTTGAACGATTTATATATGTTCTTCAATCCTAGTATTCAAGGGAGCTACAACATTTATAAAAGCCTTTTTCACACAGAGAAAGGGAAAAAAATCTTTTTCAATATATTCGCTGGGGGATTTGCATTGGAAGCATTGAACCAAGCTATTTCCGGAGAAGATGAAGAGGGTATATCGTATTATGACAAGATTCCAGAATGGAAAAGGAAGCATAATATGATACTGATGAACCCGTGGACAGGAAAACAGGCACTAGCTATACCGTTACCTTATGGATTCAATGTGATCCACTACATGGGGGGTAAAGCAACCCAAGTAGCTAGAGATGGTTATTTAAGATCAGTAGGGGGGTATGCCGAAACTCAATCCGTGCCTAATGCTATGCGTCCTTCCGAGGCAGCACTACACATCATGTCAGCAGCAGCGAACGCTTTTAATCCTATTGGGGGAGATTCGACGATTGCTAAAATGATAAGCCCCGATGTTCTTGATCCTTGGTTAGCTGATCTTCCATCTAATAGAGATTGGAAAGGAGCTACTATCGTTCCAGAACCAAGTCAGTTTGCTCCTTACGTAAACCCTGACTCTGAAAGATACTGGCAAACGGTTGGAGTTCCGTTTAAGACGGCAGCTCAAACGATAAATAAAATAACAGGTGGAAATGAAGTAGAACCGGGTTGGATGGATTTCAGTCCTGAAACACTAGAACATTTGACTGAATATTACACAGGGGGGGCGGGCAAGTTTACACTAAACTTCTATAAATTGATAGAGAAGATGGCTACTGGGAAAGAGATCATTGCTAATGACGTTCCACTTACTAGGCGTTTTGTTGCTGCTCCTTCTAATCATTACGAATTGGAACGGTTTAAAGAACTACGCGAAATGTCTTTTCAAGCTACTGATTTATACAAAGCCTACCGTAAAGCCGGAAGACATTCAGATGCTAAAAACCATCAAAAATTAAATAAGTCTTTATTTAGAATACAAGCCTCTATTAAAAGTGCTGAATCTAAAATAAGAGAAGTTAATAAGAGTATACGAGTAGCCACAGCTTCCAAATCTCTTTCGTATCAAGAGAAAACAGCTAGGATACGAAAGCTGAAGCAGCTTAAAAACGATGCCATGCGTAGGACACACGCAAGATTTATAGACCTTGTTAGCCCACAATAATATGCAACCTGTAATTTCTGACGAAAGAGTTAGGCAGCTAGAGAAATCATTATTGGTTTCAGACAGATTCAACCAATCCAGAAACCCAGAATCGCTTTATGGCGAGCTAATGCCGCGAGAGGCTTTACGCCCGGTATTAGAAAAGTTCTTAAAGGTGGTTAAGCAAAGAGAGGGGAAGGGGAAGAAAGGAAGAGCCGGATTCTCATATTTAATTCCCGGTGAAGATAAACCCACTATCGGGTATGGGCATCAGATGGTTAAAGGAGACAAAGAGGTGTTCAGTAAATTGTTTGGCGATACGGTTAACTACGACGATCTGCTAGGGGGTAAGACGGCTTTGACAGAAAAACAAATGGATAAGTTAGTTAGGCGGGACGCTAAATGGAAACATCAGAAACTCCAAGAAGACTTGCCTAATCTAAACACCTTCTCTGACGAGCTAACAATCTCCCTCATAGACAGCTATTTTAGAGGAGGACTTTCTAAAAGTCCAAAGACGCTTGGGTTACTTAAAGAAGGAGAGTTTTCCGAAGCGAGTAAGGAGTTTCTAGACAACGAAGAATACCGACAGTCCAAAGGGGGTTATGGAAAAAAAGGACATCTCCCCGGCATAGCACCACGTATGGAAATACATGCTGGAGAAATGCTAAAGGAAGAAAGTAGAAAAAAATAAAAAGTTTTTGTTGACACCCCCTTTCGCCCATGAGAGACTGCCCTCTGACATGAGCAGAAAGGTGCTAATAACCATTGAAATCCCACTCTCTTTAAGGGAGAAGGTCAGGGCAAGCTGGAAGGGAAACGGGACGAGACTAAAAAGTTTCTACACCGACCTCTTCAAGTTAGGATTTAAAACAAATGAGGAATCGGAGTCAGTTGGAGACAAGGTTTCTAACCATCTGGAAAAGGATGGAGGGGCCGGAACTTGTTGAAGAACTTAAATTCCACCCTAGCCGCAAATGGCGTTTTGATTTCGCTCATCCTCCCACGATGGTTGCAATCGAGATTGAGGGAGGTATTTGGGATCAGAGTAGGCATACCCGTCCTGTTGGATTCATCAAGGACTGCGAGAAGTATAATGCGGGCCTCGTCCTTGGATGGTTCATATTTAGACTACCGGGAATTTTAATCACACCAGATTCACTAACCGAAATTAAAAACATAATATGCCAACGGATCACGCGAAACACTCTCCCTCCCAATTAAAGTACAAGGCAGCTTGCCCCAATTGGGAAAACGACAACGACTCCAACACCTTTGCTGCCGACAGAGGTACACGGTTACATGCCATAATGGAGAAGTATGCAGCCTTCCTCGCAGGG
>Ga0114999_10010445_pt1 | contig 10054 bp, 11 predicted proteins | sample ArcticOcean_MG_C_3_FD_89820 | JGI IMG/M metagenome (GOLD analysis project Ga0114999, IMG submission 89820) | Marine microbial communities from western Arctic Ocean - ArcticOcean_MG_CB8_126 | ecosystem: Environmental > Aquatic > Marine > Oceanic | place: Arctic Ocean: Canada Basin | collected... | reverse complement strand
CTTTAGAACCTTTAGAACCTTTAGAACCCTTAGAACCTTTAGATTTTTTTGTTTTTTTAGATTTTTTAGATTTTTTAGGTTTTTTAGATGATTCTTCTGCAACTTCTGCAACTACATCTTCTGCAACTTCTGCAACTACATCTTCTGCAACTTCTGCAACTACATCTTCTGGTTCAGATGCTTCTACTAGTTCTGGATCTAGTGCTTCTACTGGTGCTTCTACTGGTTCGTCTGGTGCTTGTTCTACTTGTTCTTCCATTGGTTCTGCTGCTGTGAGTGGTTCTGATTCTATTAAATATTTGAATTTATTTTGTTCACTTGAATTAAGTACTGGATACAATTGATAATAATTATTTTCATTTTTAATATAATTTATTTCACCTTGTGTACAAAAATTATTAATAAATATAGAATAATAAATACATAATTCTATATTATTTATAATATAACTTTTAAATCCATGGTGAATTTTTTTTTCAAACAAAGATAAATCATTTATTAAATATATATGATGATTAGAACCTTTCAAAATTATATTTTTAGTTTTATATAATATCGAATCGCCTTTCTGTTCTAAACTATCCATATCAACTTCATTTTTAGATAATCCTGTATTTGGTGATATTCCAGAAGGAAAAAAAATTAATTTTACCATATAATATTTTTTTTTTGTGTATGATGTTGTATTAAATAATATATTTATAATTTCACCAGATATTCCAATACAATAAGGTCTTTCTGTATAATTAACACTAACGGTTCTATCATAATAAAACATATAACAATAATAATCATTCGATATTGATTTTTTTGTATTTACTTTTATATCTGCATTTTTATATATTACAAAACTTTTATTACATGATATAGTTAATCTACCATCATAATCATAATTATCAAATGCTCTCTTTAACCAATCTACATCTTCTTTAAAAATTTTTAATAATGGATCATAATGAATATATTTTAATATTTCCCTTTCTGGTTTAATAAATATAAATTTATATATTGTTCTTGATTTCTCGCCTTCTTTAGTTTTAAGAGTCGCTTTTATTCCTCCATATATATCAAAATATCTAGAATATCTACTTCTATAATCATCTATAAATTCAGAATATGTAATATATCTTTCATTTGCTTTAGTTGCTATATGTCTCCCTCTAGATTCTACTATAATTTTTCTTTTAACTAGTGTAAGATTATCAATCCCGATATATATATGATCACTAAAATACATATTATGACAAACTTGTGATAAAAATCTTTTTTGACCTATGCCGTCAATATTAAAAATTTCATGTCTATTATATGTAATAGGTGCATCACAAGTTAAAAAATACATATTTATAGATTCTGAATAATATAAATTAACTGTAATTTTAAGTGTTTCAGAATAACAATCTTTTACTTGACTTTGCAATGTTATATTATTATAAGTTTTACTTGAAAAATAATCTACGTAATTAAATTTACCTTCTTGTATATTTACATATTCATTTAAAGTAAAACTTTCTTTAAGTGACATATCCGCAGTAATATTTTCAGGTGAAACTACAGAAATACAACTAGAATTTAAAAAATATTCGCCAGTTTGTTCTTTAAAATAATTTATATGGTCAGGTTCAAAACAATTAAATACATATATAACTTGATTTGGCAATAATACTGGTACGGTAACTAATTCAATTTCCATCCAAACTATATTATTACTAATATTTAAAAATTACATCAATAATATTAATATAAAATGTTTAATATTGATGTAGATTTAGTGCAACGTGTGAAAGTGACAGGATTATTCTTTTTACAATTTTATAAAATTGTTACAGGAACACTTCTAACCCTATTTATTCCCCAAAATTGTGATGGACAAATTTGTACATTAAAGCAAAACTATGAAAACAATGATATATATCATCAATCAACATTATCTTGGAATGTTTTAACAATGGTGAATTTTTTTGTATTATATATATTTGAACTTAAACGCGAAAATTGGGCAATTAAATATTTAGATATAGATAATGATTTACCAGATAATGCATTAAAAAGTATAATTGTAAAAGATAAACAGTTAGATAAACAGATGGACGATTTAAACTTATATTATTATTATATTGTATGTTGTAACATTTTTATGAATATGATTAATATTGCATTATTTGTACAAATTTTAAATACAGATTATCATAGTCAATCAACTGTTTCATGTTTCATCAGTTTTACCATATTAATTTTAATGAAATTATATAATTCTTTATCGGTATCATATCAATCTGTTAAAAATGATAAAATGATGAGCGCTTATATGTCAGAGTTTGTATCATTTAATGTACTAGATAGTGATTATTTGGAGGAAAAAAGTAAATGCAAAGAATCCTCAAAAGAATCCTCAAAAGAATCTGAGGATAAAGGTATTGATAAAGAAGAAATAATACCTATTGTAGAGGAAAAATAACCTATTTTCTATAGGTAATTTGAAATTTTACTAAGATTATTTAGTAACTTTAAAACAAACATTATCTCACAAACCAGTTTGCAAACTCACAAACTCACAACAAAAACAAACAAGATGACCCTCAAAATCATCCAATCTAAGATTATCAATTGCCAAGACAAAGGTAATGCAGATGAAGGAAACAAGTCCATCTGGGAAGATGAAGGCATCAATGAACAAGACCATGAACTCGCCAGAGAACTTGGTATCGAAAATCCAATCATTGATGACTTTGACACGATGGTAAATGATCAAGAAGACATCAATGATGAATTCTTTGATGATTTGAAATCATTCAAGGAAGAAGAAGACCGCACATACAATGATTTCGGTTATGTAAATTGTGAAGTGATTGATCGGGAAAAAACTCAAGAAGGTGTTGAAGTCCGTGTAATCAAGAAGTGGTACGATGGACATAATGCAAAATGGGCTCTTGGATCTATTGATGGGGCAAAGGAAGTATACATTCCAAGATCTCTTGCAAAAAGGGTCACAGTTGGAGAGATTGTAAGAATGGATCTCATTTTCAGTCCACAAAACTCCAATAATTGGAAGGCAATCTTTATTCACACAAAGATTGATCCCGTTGTGGTAGAGGAATTGATGGAGGAAAATCTTAACGTTGGCGCCTTGCGGGAGCAGGTCAAGATGATGACCCTCCACATTCCTAAGCAAGACATTGGTAAAATGATTGGCAAGAAAGGATTCAATCTTCGAAAGGCGATGAAGGACTACTTCTACAGGAATCCAACCATGAAGAACAAGTTTAACACAGAGCCATATGTTGACACTGATGAATGGTGGAATAGTTCAATTGTTCCATCACTCGACATCCATAACATGCCAAACAAAGATTATACTGAAGTCAAGATGTGGTGTAACAAGAATCTGATGGATGATTCGATACACTACGACTTTGATCCTATTAAGGACTTCGTGAAGAAACTGTACTGCTAATAAAAAGACAAAAAACAAAAAAACAAAAAACAATAAAAGACAAAAAACAATAAAACAATAAAAGACAAAAAACAAAAAAATATTTTTTTATGTAAAAATCTCTATTTATGGCACATAATTTGAAATTTCATAACATAAAATAAGTAAACCAGAGTAAGATTTAGCACTAAGCACTAAGCATGGATCGCGAATCTTTGCTATCAAACAAAGTGTGGGAATTGAAAAAGTTGTGTCGCGAAGACAAAGATTTATATCGAGGATACAGTAATCACACAAGAAAATTGGATTTAGTGAAATTTATCCTGAGCAAAGAAGTAGAAGATATAGTAGATGTAGTAGACATAGAGGAAAATCCGATTGAGGTTCAATATGAAGAATCTGAATATGATATGGGAAATATGCTCTATTCCATGTTTACAGAATCATCCGATAAAGTCAACGAACTATTTCTAGTAAAACCATCTCAAGAAAAAATCGAACAAAAGATAAGCACTATCAAAAATAAAAAAGGATTTAAGGATGTTGTTACATTTGAACCCCATAATGACGAGGGAATGGGTAATATGTATCGTATGTATAAACATAATTATTTCAAGAAAAATGAATTGCTTGGCCCAGAAATAATATTATTTCATGGAACAGACCGGGAGAATTTGCAGGATATTTTAGAAGATGGATTTTCTTTGACAGTCTCTGTAAAACATGGTTCTATGTTTGGAAATGGTATATATTTTACGAATGATATAGACAAAGCTCTATCATATTCAGAGAGAGGTAACAATACTAAATATGTTGTCATGTGTGTTGTCCATATTGGCGATATTATTCTAGGAAAACTAGGAATGGGCTTGCATCCAAAAATAAAGAATAAGGACAAGAGATATGATACATCTGTTGATAATTTACACAATCCAATACAGTTCATTAAAAAGAACAATTACACATACAACATTTTGGGTGTATTGAAATTTGACTTTAAAAAAGCATCCAATCGGGTTCCACAAAATGCACTAAATTCCAGATTGAATATTAGTAATAAATCCGATAGACCAGTCAACGTGTATTATGTTTCGTATAATGTTGATTTTGCAGATCCTGATATAATAAAAAAGAGTAAATTGATGGGTAAAGTATTGCCATACATTCACGATAAATGTATGGCAGTAACAACAATTGGTCACAAATTTATTGTAACTAATAAAGATGGAACCATTCAGCAATATATTACAATTGCACAAAAGAAAGAGCATTGGATAATTAACTAAGAATGTAAACAATGTATAATAATGTAAAATAATAATGTAAATTATTTTTTTTATAATTTGAAATATATAAAGTTATATTATTATTATAATAAATAGATAATGGCACCTGGACAATGGAATGGTAAAAATTTTGGCGGAGGACATACTGGAAATGGTAAGAAAAACAAAACAGGTCATTATAATAATACTGTCCATCACCGCCTCCAATCTCATAATGTATTTACACCTGGAACTGTAGTAATTGAAAAAAAAACTGGAAAAGAAGGAATTGTCCTTCAAAAAGTAGAAAAATGTCCTCGCTCATTAATCAGAGTTGAAATTAATAATGAGATTAAATATATTAGGACAAATCTACTACATACAAAATATAGGGTAAACACTTTACTGAAAGAACAACTCGTGAAAGTAGACCTACCAAATAAGAAAAATGCAAAAACACCTTTTAAAAAGAATACAAAACTAAAAGAATTCCGTAATAGTAAGAAAGAATTCAGGGAACAATTAAATCGGTATGACCCTGTCACTGGCGAAGGTGGTGGTGTCAGTATTGATTATTCAGATGATACGAGGGGACAATATTATATTCGTCGTAAATCTAGCAGTGATATGATTAATGCATTCAATGAAAAGAATCTAGAAGTAATGAATTATCGATACACTACAATTAATGATAGGAAAAAAATGACTGTAACTGATAATAATGTTAGTAGGCGACGTATTCTAGATATTTTCATGTATGATAGCACGGGTTCTACACCTAATTTTGTACCAGATTGTAATAGTAAGGAAGATTATTATTATATTATCAATAAGTATATGAATGAAAGCTCAAAGGAAAATAAAGAAGAATAAGGACTGGTTAAAAAGGAAAACATTAAAAAGAAATCTACTAAATATACAGACAAATATATTGAGAGAAACAAGTGTTAATACAATAAACATTAAAATAGATATTACCATAAGAATACTATAATTTTTTTTTTATTTAATATTTGTATTAATATAGATGGATTTAATTGAAGCAGCGAAAAATAGTGATATTGAAAATGTAAGATTATTATTAGAAAGTGGTACAGAAGTTAATATACAAGATAGAGTTGGTTGGACTGCTTTAATGTGGGCATCACGAAATGGTAATACAGATATTGTAAGATTGTTATTAGAACATGGTGTAGAAGTTAATATACAAGATAATTATAGTTGGACTGCTTTAATATCTGCATCAATGTATGGTCATACTGAAATTATAAGATTATTATTAGAACATGGTGTAAATGTTAATATACATAATAATAAAGGTAATACTGCTTTAATATTGGCATCAATACATGATCATACTGAAATTGAAAGATTATTATTAGATAATAATGCGGACCCAAATATTAAAAATAATGATGGATATACAGCATTAATATATGCATCAATACATGGTCATACTGAAATTATAAGATTATTATTAGAACATGGTGCAAATCCTAATATTCAAGATATGTATGGTATAACGCCATTAATATGGGCATCTGGATATGAAGGAGATAATACAGATCATCTCGAAGGCCGACTACAAGAATCTGTCGCAGGAGCAGATATTGTAGAATTATTATTAGAAAATGGTGCAAATCCAAATATACAGGATAATATTGGAAATACAGCAATAACCGAAGCTTCAAAACATAATAATGATGATATTGTAGAATTATTAATAAATAATGGTGTAGATCCAAATTATGAAACAAAATATAATCGTGTAAAACGTATACAACGAAGATTTAGAGAAAAACGCACTTTAAAACGTAATATGGCTGCAAAAAGTATACAAAGCAGATATAGAGGTAAATTGACACGTAAAAGAGATCTTTTGTCTAAATATGGAAGGTATAAACAATGGTCAAACATAGAAGCATTTGATTCAATAATATATGAAGGTGAAGATATGTATAATTATTTAAGAGAAAATGATCGCAATTTTATATTACAAATACCAAATGGTAGTTATGAAGCATGGAATGTAGATGATATATTACAGTTAAATAGTGTTGGAGGAACCTTTAATTATTTTTATGAATGTCTTCAGGCAAATCAGAGTATGCGGCGAGAAAATATAAATCAGGATATATCATATATAAAATTAGGGACATCTAATTATGTTGTAAAACTACCAAGATGGTTAAATACTGGAAGACCTGATATGCCAGAACCTCGTATATTTACTCTTAAAAAATATAAAATAGTACAAGCTTTGGTAAGTAATAATATACTAAATCATCGTGCTAGCACTCATAGTGGTGATCATTGTAATCATATAGAACCATTACAAACATATACATTAGAAGTAGTTGAAGAAGAAGAATTAATAAAAGCGGGGCAAAGATTAAACTTATCAAGGGTATTAGAACAATCCGGTATACCATCAAAGTTACATGATATGATATCTCAAAAACATAGAACTATGAGACATGATGCAGGGGTATTAGAAAGACAAAGGGCCCAAATTAGAGAAAATGAATTAATGGCAGAATATACAGATTATTTAGATGAATTGACTGATGGAATTAAATTAGAAGACCCTTTAGATAGACAAATCCATGGAGAAATACCGAGTTGGTCTGAAACCTCATCAGAAGACTCTTTTGATAGACGCATGCGTGAAGAACTAGATGATATTCAATATTCAGATCTTCCATAGTTTATTAAGAAGTAAAACATTTATGAATATAATATAATGGGAAACTACATGTGGTAACTATATTTCTATATGTATTAATAACGTCTATATTTGATACATCGGCCATTTCTATTGCCTGATTAGTTATTTCACCTTGTAAATATGTATTATTTGTATTACATATTACTAAACTATTTTTACAATCATATAAATTATGACTATCATTTATAGAAACAAATATCTGAAATGAAATAATTAAACCTGCAAAATATATATATCTTCTTAATAAATTATTTGATCTACGTATGATCCGCATTCTTAAATTATTATTATTATGATCATTATCATTACTAATATTTATAACATTATCTTGTTGCAATCTATTGAAAATTATTCTAATATTTTCTGATTTATGTGTTAAATATTGTATATCAGATCTACATATTGGACAAGATTTCTCCCCTCTATCGAACCAAGTATCTAAACATTGTTTACAATAACTGTGATTACAATTTGTAGTACATATAGTTTCATCTGTCATATTATTAAAACAAATTGTACATTGTTCTCCTAATTGTTCCATATTAATTAAATATATTATATATATATTTAATCATTTAAAATTTACACTTGTCCCACAACCACATTTACTAGATATCTTATCATTTGTAAAATCAAACCGTGAGCCCATTAAGTCTTCAATATAATCTACATTTGTCCCTAATATAAACATTAAACTTTTACCACAAATATATAAATTATGTTCATTATCTATATTATATATTTCATCCAGTTTTGATGGTTTTTTATCTTCATTTAATATTGAAAAAATATAATTATAACCATTACACCCTCCGCCATTTAAATATAAATATGCAGATTTACCTGAGTTAGTTGTAATTAAATTTTTGATTTTATGTTTTGCTAAATTTGTAATTGTAATCATATATTTTATTAATATTTTATTATTCTAATGTTATTTTTGTAAGGTGGGGATTTGTGGCCGGTACAGCATTAATTGTTGGTGGAGCAGATGCCACAATTGGTGGATTATAATGATTTGAAATATTATCTAAACTTCTAGATTTTACTAATAATTTATCTTTATGTTTACAACAAATAATTAAGCCGGTCGCTAAACCAGCAACATATGAAATGACATTAATTAATACAAAATCTAATACTGAAATATCCATTATATATTATTATATTATTTAAAAATAAAGGAATATAATTATAAAATGCTAAATGTTTATGCTCGTTCGGATAATGGTAAAAAGATCATTATTTTAGATACTAATTTAAATACACTCCGATGTAGGCAACGAAATCGCTATATAGATGGTGAAAAGGTTAAATCAATGCGTTTTGCCAGCTATAAAGAAACAATGAAAAATATTAAAAAGTATGATACAAAAGTATATGGACCATATAAATTTAATACTATTTGTAAACTATAAATTATTTACTAAATTATTTACTAAATTATTTGCTAAATAAACTACATTTTTCATTAACATTGCTACAGTCATAGGACCAATACCACCCGGGACAGGAGTAATATATTTACATTTATCTTTAACATTTTCAAAATCTACATCTCCAACTAATTTATATCCTTTTTTACTATCATCATTTATTTTATTAATACCAATATCAATGATAATAGCATCTTTCTTAACCCAATCTTCTTTTACTAAATGTGGTACACCACAACATGCTACAATTAAATCTGCATGTTGAACTAATTCTTTTGTATTTTTTGTATCTATATGACAAATCGTAATCGTTGCCCCCCTTTGTAGTAATAACATAGATAATGGTAACCCAACTAAATTACTACAACCTATAATTACTGTATTCATAGATTTAACATCAATATTATAAAAATCTAATAATTCAATACATCCCAATGGTGTACAAGGAATTAAATTAATATCTCTATTTTGGAATAATTTACCTGCATTAATTGTATGTAATCCATCAACATCTTTTTTATATGAAATTGTATTTAATATTAAATCTGTATTTAAATGTCTTGGTAAAGGTAATTGAACAAGAATACCATGTATAGATATATTATCGTTCATATCTTCAATAGTATCAATCACGATTTGTTGATCAATATCATTTGGAAAATTATATAATTTTATATCAATATTTAATTCGGAACAAGTTTTTTGTTTCATATTTACATAAGTTTTACTTTCAATATTATCACCAACTAATATAATACCTAAACTAGGTTTAATTTTCATATTTTTAATTTTAGATTTAAGGTCATCTTTAATTTTATTGGATAATTGTAAACCGTCTAATATCATATTATAAATTATTATAAATAATTATATTTAAGTAAATAATTCAATTAATTTATTCATATTTTGATCAGATAATTTAGAATATTCGTTATATACATCTTCTGTTTTATAATACCATTTTTTTTTCGTAGGATCCCATCTAGCACCTAAGTTTTTTGCTATATCTTTTTTTGCATATGGTGTATTTATATAATACTTTTTCTTTCCTACCCTTATAACAGCATCCCTTATTTTTTCATTTGGTAATATATTTATTGGTTTTACAATACATTTTACTTCATCTTCGTTATAGTGTCCCCATCTTTTGCAAAAATTACACCATGCATTTTCTTTAATCATTTCTATATCG
>Ga0114999_10010442_pt1 | contig 10055 bp, 9 predicted proteins | sample ArcticOcean_MG_C_3_FD_89820 | JGI IMG/M metagenome (GOLD analysis project Ga0114999, IMG submission 89820) | Marine microbial communities from western Arctic Ocean - ArcticOcean_MG_CB8_126 | ecosystem: Environmental > Aquatic > Marine > Oceanic | place: Arctic Ocean: Canada Basin | collected... | reverse complement strand
GCGAAACGGGTGTCGAGCGCGGGAAAATGGCAATCGCTGGTCGCCAACGCGGCCGAATTGGATGCGACCATACGAACCCTCTATCGCCGCCCTGGGTCGATCATCCTGTCCACCCTGTTGCGCCTGGCCAAACGCGCGCTGATGGGCGGAGAGGTCTGGCTCCTTGCCTGGCTGCTCGGCTATCCTATCGGGTTGGCCGAGGCCGTCATGGTGAACAGCCTCGCCGTTGCGCTGCGCAGCGCCGCCTTCGTGGTGCCGGGCGGATACGGCGTTCAGGAAGGCGGGTACATCCTGCTCGGCGCGATGATCGGCATGCCGAGCGACGTGATGCTGGCCATCTCCCTGGCGACCAGGCTTGGCGAATTGATCGAAGGTTTGCCCGGTCTGGTCGCGTGGCAGTTCGCCGAAGGTGGGGTATACTGGGCGCGTCGGCGCAATGTTTCCTCGGGCTCCCCGCCTTCCTGAAGCCCCGCTTCGACGTGAAGCCGGGACCGCTTCCATCCAGTGGCGTCGGCTTTATCCGGCGCTCGGCGGTTTTCTCGGGCGGACAGTTTTCAACGACCTTCATCAGGATATTCGAGCGGGTGATCCAATGGGACTAGAGACCTATCGCGGACTGGCCGCGCTTGTGACGGGCGCGTCGAGCGGAATCGGACGCGAGATCGCCTTGCGCTTGGCGAAAGAAGGCGCGCGCGTCGCCCTGGTGGCACGGCGCGAAGCCGAGCTTGAGGCCGTCGCGGCGGAAGTTCGCGCTCTGTCCGGCGAGGCGATCGTATTGCCCTGCGACGTGGCCGATTCGGGTCAGGTCGCGGAGGTGGCTCGCCGCGCGGTCGAGGCCTTCGGGTCTATCGATATCCTGGTGAACAACGCGGGATATGGCGGGCAGGCCAATTTCCTCGACTGGGACCTCGAGGATATGGAACGCATGATGCGGGTGAACTATTTCGGCACCCTCTATTTCACCAAGGCGCTGCTGCCCCAGATGGCCGAGCGCAAGCGTGGTTGGCTTGTCTTTGTCTCTTCCGTGTCCGGTAGGATCGCCTCTCCCGAAAAGAGCGCCTATGCCGCCACGAAATTTGCCATGACGGGCCTGGCGGAAGGCCTCTCCCTGGATCTCGAGGTCGCGCAGACGGGCGTGAACTTGCTGACCGTGTATCCCGGCGTGGTGCGCACGCCGTTCTTCAGCGCGCAGATGCTGAAGGGCATGTCGGAGAAGGCCAAGCAGTCGATGGTGGAGCCTGAAGGTCTGGTCGATGCGATCTTCGCCGCCCTTGCCAAGGGCAAGCGCGAACTCACATTTCCGGGAGGCTTGGCCATGGGCTATGTGGTCAAGGCCCTGGCGCCGGAGTTCCTGCGCAAGCAGGTCTTGCGCGTCACGAAGAAATAGCATGTCGCCCGACGGTTGGCACGGCAGCGACGCCGTCGCGGCTCTGTGTTGAATCGGGCTTGTCCGGCGGCGGGATTGGCCGGTCGCCGAGTCGAAATTGAAGCGGAAAAGCGGAAGTCATGCTGGATGTAATCGTAATCGGCGCCGGGATGGCGGGTATCACCGCAGCGCGGGGTCTATCGCAGGCATCCCTGTCGGTGGCGGTGTTGGAGGCGCGGGATCGCATCGGCGGCAGAATCATGACCGTGGACGATTTCTGCGAAGGCCCGGTGGAGGGCGGCGCTGAGTTCGTCCATGGCCTCAACGCGGCGACTTTGCCGGAGGTGCGAGCGGCAGGATTGAACCTGCGCGGTTCGCCCCAGATGCGGCGCACAGCCTTCAATCTGGGCGGCGGCACTCGCTGGCTGCCGATAGCCTGCATGCATCCCGGAACCTGGGCCTGCGCCGGGATGCGCGGAAAGATCGCCCGGAGCGAGCCGCCCGACCTGTCGGCGCGGGAATTTATGGACAAGCACGGCTACAAGGGCCGGGCGCGCATGTTGGCCGAGATGACCTTCCTTCAGCATCTGCCGGGCAGCGCGGACGATGTCGGCGTCCTCGGCCTGGTCGATGACGGCGTGCTGGATCTTCAAACCCGGTACAACAACCGGATCGTCACGGGCTACAGTTCGCTGCCGCGAAGCCTCGCCAAGGGCCTCGATATCCGCCTCGGAAGCCAGGTCGAATCGGTCGCCTGGAGCGCGCAAAAGGTCAGTGTCCGCCTCAAAGGGGGGGATGAGATCGAAGCGCGCGCCTTGATCTCGACGCTGCCCGTCGGCGTTCTCAAATCCGATGCGGTTCGTTTCGATCCCCCGCTGCCCGACTCGAAGAAATGGGCGCTGTCCCAAATGGAAATGGGTCCGATCATCAAAATCCTGATGCGGTTCGACCGGCGGTTCTGGCCGCGATGGATGGAGATGGCGGCCTCCGCGAGGGGGGCGGTCAATCTCTACTGGGCGGTCTTTCGCAATGTGAAGGGCCGCTCCGCGGCGCTCACGGGCTATTGTATCGGTCCGCGTGCAACGAAGCTTTCGGCGGAGAGCGACGACAGGGTGATCGAGATTGTTATGGACGATCTTCGACGCATGTTCCCGAAAGCCGATCCGCAACGTGCGTTGGTGGATTACAGGCTGGTGAATTGGGCGAAGGATCCTTTCGCGGGCGGCGGCTATTCCTTCCTGCGGCCCGGCGGGCGGGGCGCGCGCGAAGTCCTGCGCGCGACCGACACGGGGGCCGTTTTCTGGGCCGGCGCCGGAACGGAATCCCGGCCGGTCTCGGAACTGGTCGAGACCGCCTATCTTAGCGGTCTGCGTGCCGCCGGCGAAGCCGCGCAATTCCTCAAGGGGCAATAGAGCGATAGCAGGCGACTGGATTGCTTGGGGAGATGAGCCCGATGCCGCCCCGGATCGCGATCAAACGCGCCTATGAGCCGCTGGCCGATGGCGACGGTTGCTGGATATTGGTCGATCGCATTTGGCCGCGCGGGCTTTCCACGCCCGATCTTCGCCTCGACGCCTGGGTCAAGGGTGTCGCACCCAGCACAGAGTTGCGGGAATGGTTCGGCCACGATCCGGTCGAGTGGACGGCCTTCGGGAAGCGCTACTTCGCCGAACTGGATGCAAGGCCGGAGGCCGTCGAGGAGCTCCTGGCCGCTTGCGGGGCGCGGGCTTTGACCCTGGTCTTCGCGGCGAAGGACGCGGACCATAGCAACGCCGCCGCGCTGCGCGAATATCTGCGCGGGCGGTTGGCCGAGGGCAAAAGCTAGTCCGGGTCGTGAATGGGCGAGGGGCGATGAAGGATTGGGACAAAATTCGGGCTTGGCGCCGTGACCGGCGCGCGGAAATCCTGGCAAAGCGGCTGGCGATCTCGCGGGACGGACGAAAGAGCGCCGGGGCGGCGATTCACGAGACGTTGGCCGCGTCTTTTCCGAAACTCTCCGATGGATGCATCGGCTTCTATTGGCCCTTCCGGGGCGAGGTCGATCTGACCGCATTCCTGCGCCGCCTGGTCGAAGGCGGCGCGCGTGCGGCCCTGCCTGCCGTGGTCGAGAAGAACGAACCCATCGAGTTCTGGTCCTGGACGCCCGGCGCGAAAATGACTCTGGGCATTTGGGATATCCCGATACCCGAGACGCCCGACCGGGTGCGGCCGACGGTCCTGCTCGTGCCGCTGCTGGGCTTCGACGGCGCCGGCTATCGGCTGGGCAATGGCGGCGGCTACTACGATCGCACCTTGGCGGTCCTGGACCCCATGCCTCTGACGATCGGTATCGGCTACGAATGCGGACGCCTCGAGACGATCTACCCCCAAGCGCACGATATTCCTCTCGACGCCATCGTGACCGAGGCGGGCTGCACGCGAATCGCCTGAGAGCTGGGTCGCCCTCGCCGCGGCGGCCGGGGGCCTGCTACGGTCGCGCCCGTGCCTCGGAGCGGTCGGGGACGACGGCCTCGCCAACCTTCGGCATCGGCGCAGGGGTTCTGCCGAAGACGCGCTTCAGCAGAAGAATGCCCGCGAGCGTCGCGAGATAGAAGACAATCTTGAATTCCCATCGGCCGGTCGCTGTAGCCAATCAGGATATGGAGCAGCGTGCCGACCACACTGTTTTGGCTCAGCAGTTCAGAGCTGTCCCAGACCTGCGAGACGAGCGAGGGCAGGATCCCGGCCTGGTTCAGATATGCGGCGGCATTGGCCGCAAGCCCGGCTGCAAGCAATAGCACCATCCAGCTCACGACCGTCATGAATCGCCCGGCGGGAATCGTCAGCAGGCCGCGATAGATCAGCCAGCCCAGAACGCCGCCGCCGACCAGGCCCAGCAGACTGCCGCCCAGTAGGCCGGAACCGCCCGCGCCGCTGGCGGCCAGGCCATACATGAACAACACGGTTTCCGACCCTTCGCGCAACACGGCGAAGAAGGCGACGATGGCCAGGGCGTAGAGCGGCTTTGCCCCGACGCTCACGTCATGGCCGATGCGCCGCATCTGGGTGGCGAGGTGGCGGCCATGGGAGCTCATCCAGGCATTGTGCCAAGCCAGCATCGCCGCGGCCGTCAGCAGGATGCTCGCGTTCAGAAGTTCCTGGCCGCGGCCGTCCAGGCCGTTCGAGATGACGCCGGCGAAGCCGGCCACGAATACCGCACCGCAAATCCCGGCCGTGATTCCGCCGGCCAGCCAGCGGGTTCGACCGGCGACTCCGCGCGACGCCCCCATCACGATCGCGACGATCAGGGCGGCTTCCAGGGTCTCTCGAAAGACGATCAGCGCGGCGCCGAGCATGACGCTTTTACTCCGCCACCAGTTTGCCCTTGGCTGTATCTTCGTTGAACTCGCCCACGAAGTGGTACTCGCCGGCCCTCAACGATTCGATCCGAACGGTCGTCTTGCTTTTGCCGGGCACGACTTTTTCGATACGGAGATCGTGGCTCTCGAACTCCTCGGGCGTTGCATCCTGATTGTCGATCACCAATCTCAACCGCTGCCTCGCCGGCACCTTGATCTCGTTCGGTTTGAAGCATGGCAGCCGATCTTCGCGGCGAGATGACGGGCCGGCCCGCCGATCCACTGCCCGACATCGAGCAAGCGGCAGTCCCGCGTCAGGCCGAGGCCGGCCTCGGTCGCCTCGGCGCCCAGATAGTGATAGCTGTCGAAGGGCTCGAGGTCGGCGACCATCAAGGCCGCATCGTCGGCGATGCCCAGCGCGCGCAACTCATTGTGAATCCGCTCCACCTGATCTCAGAGCTTCATGGATTTCATCGATTGGGCCGTGTAGGGCTTCGGCAATTCCTTGTCGGATAGGCCAAGGTGAAACCTAACAACGGTTGGCCGTCTGCGCATTGGCGAATGTCGCCACCGGAGTGAAGGCCGATCAAGGTCAGACTGCCATCGAAGCTGTGCTAAAATGGTTGCCTGGTCGATAGGGTATGAGGGGCGAGGCGATGGTCCGTGAAGCAAATGTTGGCGGAGCTCACTGGTGCGCCAACGTTTTAAGAAGGGGCATTTCCGCCCGGTTCGAAGTTCTGCTTCTCGCGGCACTCCTCGTGGCGGCGTGGCCCGGTCCCGGTTGGGCCAAGGACGCAGCCGAGGCGGTATGCGGCACCGAGGTCGTGACAACCTCCTCGGGACCGGTCTGCGGCGTGGCGGAGGATCGGCCCGAACGCTCCGGGGTGGAGGTGTTCCGCGGCATTCCCTACGCCGGCAGCGTTGCCAAGGAATTCCGCTGGACTGCGCCACGTCACGTCGAGCCGTGGTCGAAAACCAGGGTCGCCGATACTTTCGGGGCGGTCTGTCCGCAGTCGGGTCTGTTTTCGCCCGGCGAGGAAGACTGCCTCTTCCTCAATTTCTGGCGTCCGGCCGGCACGAAGGCAGATGCCGGACTGCCGGTGATGGTTTTCATCCATGGCGGCGGCTTCTATCAGGGGGCGTCGTCCGATCCGCTCTATAACGGCGGCCTTCTGGTGAAGGACGGGGTCATTCTCTTCACCATCAACTACCGCTTGGGCGCGCTCGGCTATCTCGCGGCTGGCGATGTCGCGGGCGGCAATTACGGCATCCTCGACCAGCAGCTCGCCATGAAGTGGATTCGCGACAACGCGCCGGCTTTCGGCGGCAATCCCGAGCGCATCACCCTGTTCGGCGAGAGCGCCGGGGCGATGTCGATCGGCCTGCATCTGACGACGGCGCCCGCCAGCCGCTCGCTGTTCTCGGCGGCCATCATGGAGAGCAATCTGCTGGGCGTGCCCTATCGCTCGCTCAAGGTCGGGCAGAACGAGGCCGCCCTGTTCATGGCGATGGCCGGCTGCGAGGACGTGGGCTGCCTGCGGCGCATGGATATCGACACCCTGCAGAAGCAGAGCGACGGATTCCTAAGCAGCGTCGGCACGATGCTGCCGAATCATCTGGCGGCGGTGAACGTCTGGGCCCCGGTGATCGACGGCGTTCACATCACGGGACTCGCTCTGCCCGTGCCCGCCGATGCGCCGCCCAAGCCCATCATCATCGGGTATAACTCCGAAGAGGGAATTCTGTTCCTGGAGCCTTTCGAGGGGCATTTCTCGCAGCAAATGTATTTCGATTGGCTGTTTACCCTGTTCGGCGGGGATTTCGACAAGGCGCTGAAGCTCTATCCCGGCAAGATCGACGGCAAAGAGGATGCGATGGCGGCGGGGGTGAAGGTTTTCACCGATTACGTCTTCGCCTGCGGTTCTCGGGAATTCGCAGCGGGCTTCGATGGGTGGTTTTACGAATTCAGCCAGAAGCCGGATTTCAATCTGATTCCGATTCCTGCCTGCGCCGGCCAGCCTTGCCACAGCTACGAACTTCCCTTCGTGTTCGGCAATGCCGATCTGGTCGAGATGGCCGATCACAAGATGGGTGCCTTCACCCTTGACGAAGTGGTTCTGTCGAAAGCGATGCGCACCTATTGGACGAATTTCGCCAAGACCCAGGACCCGAACCAGGGCGACGCCGTTAACGTGTCCTGGCCGGTCGCGGGAGAGAGTAACGAATACGTCCTGCGTCTCGATTCGCCGATTTCGATCGAGGCGCCGACGGCCGCGTCCTGCAAGATGTGGCGCGAAATCGGGTATCCGGTCGGCGGGTGAAGGCTGACCTGACCGGGGAATATCGAACGGGCGCATCGGTCGGGTCCGATGGTGCGCTGAGCGGGGCGGGGCCGCTGGCGGCCTTTCGGGCGCCGCCGCTCGTTTCGGGCGAAGTCCATATCTGGTTCGCGCGGGGCGGCGATCCCGCGCGGTTCGAGGCTTTGCTCGACGCGGAGGAGCGTGCGCGCGCGGACCGTTTCGTCTTCGCGGAGCATCGCATGCGCTTCGTCGTGGCGCATGGCCTTCTCCGATCGCTGCTGGCGGCCTATCGCAACGCGGCGCCCGGGGCGTTGCGCTTCGACGAAGGCCCCTATGGCAAGCCCTCGCTGGCCGGTGGCGCCGGTCCGCGTTTCAGCCTGTCCCATTCGGAGGACGGCATCGCTGTCGCCCTGGCGCGGGATGCCGATGTCGGCGTCGATATCGAACGGATGCGCGCCATGAAGGATCGCGACGATCTGGTTGGGAGGTTCTTTTCGGATGGCGAGAAGGACGCCTATTTCGCCCTGCCGCTGGCCCGGCGAGAGCAGGCTTTCTTTCGGCTTTGGACACGCAAGGAAGCCTTCGTGAAGGGTATCGGCCTGGGCTTCAGCCGGCCGCTTGGCTCCTTCACCGTGAACGCCGAGGTTCCGGCCCGGATCGATGCAGCGGAGGCGGCGCCCTGGTGCCTGCACCACCTGAGTCCGGGCGATGGCTTTGTCGGCGCGCTGGCCGTAGGCGCGGCTTCGTCGAGCCTTCGAGGCGGGCGGCTGGAATGCGCCTAAGGGCCGGCAAGCCGGCCAAGGGAGGCTTTCGACTGTTGCCTCGGCAACACGCGATGGCCTACAAAAGCACATTCGAGACGGGGTTTTCGACCGGAATAGTTGCGGAGTTTCGCGTGATACCGGTCAGGACGAGGCATTGGACGAAGAGGCTGTGTTCGGGAGCGATGGTCTATGGCCTGCCCTGATCGAGTCGGCGACAGGGTTGTTCACCAGGAGCGCATCAGTGTTAGGAAAATCCGGCTTCCGGTGCGTCATTCTCGGCGAAGAAGGAACTCTTGCCGCGCGCTGCGGCGAGGTGTTGCGGGAGGCCGGGCACGACATTCTGCTGATGGTCACCCCCTCGGCCGATATTGCGGCCTGGGCGCGGGCGTCTGATGTGCGGGTGGCCTTGCCCGGCGAGGATATGACCGCCCGGCTGGAAGCCTTGGAATTCGATCATCTTTTCAGCATCGCCAATTGGCGGCTGCTCGATGCGGCCATTCTGGCGTGCCCGCGCGGCATGGCGATCAACTATCACGACTCGCCGCTGCCCGCCTATGCCGGCGGCAATGCCACGGCCTGGGCGCTGCTGCATGGCGAAACCGAGCATGGCATCGCCTGGCATTGCATGACGGAACAGGTCGATACCGGCGATATCCTGGCCCAGCGCCGCTTTCCGATCGAGTCGGGCGAAACGACGGCGAGCCTGAACGCCAAATGCTACGAAGCCGCCGTCGCCGCTTTCCGAGATCTCGTGGATGGCTTGGAGACGGGCAGTCTGCGTCCGGTTTCTCAAGCCAAGGATGGCGCCTCCTATTTCGCTCGTTTCCAGAAACCGGACGGAGGCGGGGTGCTCGACTGGCGGCGCGAGGCGGTCGAATTGGAGCGGCTGGTGCGCGCCTGCGACACCGGGCCGCGCCGCAATCCCTTCGCCGCGGCGAAGCTTCTGGTCGGGAAAGGGGCCTGGCTGGTCCGCGCGGGGGAAGCGGTCGGCGACGAAGGGGAGCGCCAAGCGCCCGGCACGGTGACGGCGATCGGCGACGGCAGGGTGGAGATCGCGACGGCCCGGGGCCGGTTGAGGCTCACGCGTTGCGACGCCCTCGACGGCTCAGCCGAATCCCTGGGCGAAGCCATCCGCAAGCTCGGCCTCGGCGTCGGTAGCGTCTTGCCGATACTGGCTGACGAGGATCTTCGCCGTCTGGACGAAAGCCTGGCCCGGAGCGGGCGGCACGAAACCCGCTGGGCTAATCTTTTAGCCGGTTTCGAGGCTCTCGACCTCCTGCCGCCGCCGCGCGACACCGGCCGTCCCGAAGGGCGGGACGCCGGCACGCGTTACCGCATCGCCTCCTCGACTATGCCGACCGGTCTGAGCGGCGAACGGGCAGGCGCGGCGCTTGCGCTGTATTTCCTGCGCCTGGCCGACGGCGAGAGCATCGACCTGATGGGCGTGCCCGGTCCCGAACCCGATGCCCTGGCGCCGCTGATGGCAGAGGCTTTGCCGATTCGCTTGAGGGCGGGCCGCACCATGCCTGTCGCGACGGCGCTGGCGGCGCTCGAATCCGATCTTGCCACGGCCTGGGAGCGCGGTGCCTTTCCGCGCGATCTGTTATGGCGCTATCCGGATATCCTTGGCCTCGGCGCGGCCCTGCCGGCTTCGCTCTTTCTGCTCATGTGCGGTATGGCGGAAGCGCGTGCGAACACGGTCGTTTGCGGCTTGGCTGCGGGCGAAGTGCAGTTCGCCGTCGACAGCTGGCGGTTCGACTTCGAATCGGTCGAGGCCCTGGCGCGGCGCTTCGAATCCTTCGCCGCCCAACTGGATGCCCAGGCCGACACCCCGTTCGGCGCCCTGCCGATTCTGCCGGAGGCCGAGAGGGAGACGGTCCTCCACGCCTGGAACCGGACCGAAAACCCGACCGATCGCGAGACGCCCCTGATCCGCCGGATCGAGAACCATGCCCGGACGGCGCCGGATGCAGTGGCGCTGGACGATGGCGCCGAATCGCTGGGCTATGGCGGTCTCGATGCCTGGGCCGGGCGGATCGCGGCACGACTTGCCGGGGCCGGCGTCGGAGCTGGGGGAGTTGGGGGCGGCCGCGTCGCCGTCCTGATGGATCGCGGGCTCGCGCTGCCGGCGACCCTGCTCGGCGCGCATAAGGCGGGGGCGGCCTATGTGCCGCTCGACCCCGTCCATCCCGACGACCGTCTCACCGAAATCCTGGGCGATTGCGCGGCGGCCGCCATCGTTTCGTCTCCCTCGCAGCTTGAGCGGGCCCGGCGGCTGGCCGGCAAG
>Ga0114999_10010438_pt1 | contig 10056 bp, 9 predicted proteins | sample ArcticOcean_MG_C_3_FD_89820 | JGI IMG/M metagenome (GOLD analysis project Ga0114999, IMG submission 89820) | Marine microbial communities from western Arctic Ocean - ArcticOcean_MG_CB8_126 | ecosystem: Environmental > Aquatic > Marine > Oceanic | place: Arctic Ocean: Canada Basin | collected... | reverse complement strand
CGAAGCCGTTTTTCCTTTCTACGCAGCGGCGCGGCAGCGCAATCTCGGCGGAATCGAGCCACCCGCATCAACTGCTGTATACGTACCTCGATTGGTGTTGCCGGAGTGGAAAATCGAATTGGAAGCGATCGCTGCTAGCGAGGAATAAGACAGCCATTTGTGGCGCGGAGGAGCTGTTTCGATACTAACAGCGATTCGAGTCAATAAAGTCTCGAATTCTAGGAGCAATCTCGCCGCGCCAGCGCGATCCGTTGAAAACACCGTAATGCCCTGCACCTTCTTGGACGTAGTCAGCGTGTCGATGTTCCGCAACATTGCAAAACAACTCGTGGGCAGCTTGAGTCTGACCGATTCCAGAGATATCGTCGAGTTCTCCTTCGACGGTCATTAATGCTGTATTACGGATCGCTTTTGTGTCGACTTTACAGCCACGATGCAGCATACGACCTTCCGGTAAAGCGTGTTGCTGGAACACTACGTCGATAGTTTGCAGATAGTATTCGGCCGTGAGATCCATTACCGCAAGATACTCGTTGTAAAAGCGGCGATGTGCTTGCGCCGAATCGCCATCGCCGGAAACGAGATCAGGAAAGAATTTCTGGTGAGCGCGTAAGTGACGATCCAGGTTCATTGTCATAAACCCTGTGAGTTGCAAAAACCCCGGATAAACCGAACGCCTCATACCGGGGTTAGGAAACGGTACGCTCGTAATGACATTACGCTTAAACCACGCAAGCGGTTTGCTCATCGCTAGTTCGTTTGGTTGCGTTGGGTTCATCCGAGTATCGATAGGAGATCCCATCAAAGTAACACTGGATGGGGTACTCGGATCGTCCCTCGATGCCATCATTGCTGTCGCAGCGACCACTGCTGGACCCGGTTGGCACACGGCGATCACATGCACGTCTGTGCAAAGTTTTTGAATGAATTCGATCACATAATCAATGTAGTCATCGAGGTCAAACCGCCCGGCCGCCAACGGAACGTCACGTGCGTCACGCCAATCTGTGATGTACACATCATGATCTGGCAACAAAGCCTCCACTGTGCCCCGTAGTAAGGTGGCGTAATGTCCTGATAGTGGAGCAACTAGCAGCACGGTGGGCTCGTTATGCTGCTTAGCTGTAGGATCCGGTTCTCGCTTAAAATGGAGTAAGTCCGCGAACGGCAGTGACAGGGTCACCTCTTCGGTTACGGAAGCGCGGTAACCGGGTAAATCGATCGATTCGATTCCGAACGAGGGCTTTTCGTAACGTTTGGTGGCTCGGTCAAAAACCTCCAAAGCGGCAGCAGCGACTTTGCCAGGGTAGGTGTATCGAAACGGATTCCAATCTTGTTCGAGAAAAAACCGACTAGTATTTACCGCCGCACGCAGTGGTGTAATCACCGCATGATTCATCTCATAGAGGTGATATAACATACCTTCCGACTGCCCTTATGATGCAGTGCAGCAGTATAGACCGAAACACGGTCTGAACGGCTAAACAATGCAAATTATTGTTCCAATCAAGGGGTGTCACTGCTGCGTCGACCTTAGTTCTGAGCTGCAACACACACGATGTCCCAAAATAACGCTGTGACGCCAACAAGTTCCGGGCTGGCCAACGGGTTATCGATCAGTGAACCTGCATCGACAGCCGATCAATTTACCCATACCCTTTGTTTTGGTAATAATGTTACTTAAGCCGCAAAAACGTCTGTATACCTCCTGATCCGGAATCTCTGCCCATGCCCACCCGCCCACGTCGATTCAGATTAATAACCCTTTTCGTGCTGACGTTAGTGCAAGCCCTAGCGTGGAGTGCAGCCAGCGAGTTCGAAATAGATCTACGCCAATTGAGCGAGATTACGCCGCCGGCGGGGTTTCGTATCGACGAAACAAATATCGACCAATACGCTGCGATTGTGGACCGCGAGCTTGCCGGATTTATCCGCCAGGCGTGGGTCACCCTAACGGTTGGTGAATTGACTTCATTCCGACCACACGCGGCATATATCGCTGCGACGGCGCAGTTCGGTGGCAACGCCACGCTCGGTGCTCCCGGTGTGTTGGTCGATTACCAAGGTGGTAGGCCCTTTCCTCATTCACCCGAGGCAAAGGATAGTCGCGCGGGCGAGAAAGTCGCGTGGAACATGCGTGTAATGTATAGCGGAGACAGCGGCAGGATCCCCGAATTGCACTTGCAATACCGCGACTTGCTAAATGATAAAGTAAACCGATCGTTGATTTTTGAAGCGAAACTAATGCGCTTCATGTATCGACACGTGGTGCCACCTATCCCTTCGGTCAACAAAAATCTGCAGAACTCGCTTGGCGCGTTCTACATGCGTGCAGTCTCTGCTGGAGACCTAACCGGTGCCGAAGTGTTGGCGTTTTTTAATCGCGACGACAGTGCAACGAAAAAGGGCTGGGTATACATCCCCCAACTGCGGCGCAGTCAAAGCCTCGCATCATTTCCGCCGCGCGAAACGATGTTTGGTAGTGACATCCTGCCTGATGATTTTCTTAGCTACTCCGGACGCATCGTCGACATGGACTGGAAGTACGTTGGTCCAACCTATGTACTGTTACCAATGTATCGCCATGATCAAGTCGTCGTCACCGAGACCAAAGCGAACCGCTCAAATTATAGATTTACTCATTTTCACGGCAAAGGGACATGCTTTCCCAACATAACCTGGCAATTACGTCACGCCTATATCGTTGAAGGGATCCCATCGATCGACGACTACCCGGTCTCTAAGCGCTACATGTACGTCGATGCACAAACTTACTACCCCGCCCTCGTGAGAATTTACGATGAGTCCGGTCGGTTTTGGAAACTTACGATCAACGGTGTCGCTCATCCGAATTCGCACGTCCGTGAGAATCATGAAACCGGCGCGCCGATCATCGACAGCGCGTCCACCATCGACGTCAACAACAACCGATGCACTACTGTCCAACTCCTGTCCATGGTCAATGTAGATAGCGTCAAAGTGAAGGATTTCGATCCAGCAAATCTTGGCGGTGGTCGCAGGGGGCGAAGCCGATAACTCGAACGCGGTTCTCGCCATTCAAGATCTTTATTATGATTCCGTCCTTTATCAACCTAGAGAACTTATTGTGAAGTACAGCTTGCACGTGCAGACCCGAATCAGCGACTGGCCAATCGTCAAAGAGTTCGAAGACCTTGGCTATGACGCCTGCGGGTTTCCCGATACTCAAATGATGTGGTCTGACTGTTATGCGACGATGGCGGCGGCGGCGCTGAACACCTCTCGAATTAAACTCGGCACCGGCGTTGCAATTCCCGGCACCCGCATTGCACCAACAACTGCACACTCTATTGCCTCAATCAATGTACTGGCGCCGGGCCGTGTGTTTCTAGGCATCGGGACAGGTCACACTGCGATGCGCGTCATGGGGCAAGACCCAATGCCAATAAAGGAGTTTCGCGAATACTTACGCGTTGTACGCGCCATGCTCCAAGGCGAAGAAGTTGATTATGAATATCGAGGGAAGACGACGGCACTCAAGTGGCAAGAGCATGCCAGCGGCTTCCGTAACATTGACAACCCGATCCCCATTTACGTCGCTGGAAACGGGCCGCTCGCACTCAAGGCTGCCGGACGTTACGGCGACGGCCTTATTTCCATCTTTAACGAACAAAAGGATGTGCTCGAGTTCAACTTGAGCAAGGTACGTGAAGGTGCGGAAAAAGCCGGCCGTTCGTTAGATAACTTCCATACCACTACCATCACCACGGCCGTGGTGTTGCGGCCGGGGGAAAAACTCACCGATGACCGCGTGATCGAAACGGCGGGATCTTGGGTCGCGGTGGCGGTTCATTTTGTCTATGAGGTATGGCGCTACACCAAAGACGACGCCGTGGTGCCCGACTATATGAAAAACATCTGGGAAGAGTACGTAGACCATGTCGGAAGTTTAGACATTTCCGAAGAAAAAGCGCATCAAGTATTACATGAAGGGCACTGTAGCTTTTATCCGCCCGGTGAGCGCAAGTTCATTACGCCGGAAATGATTGAAGGCGCGTGCATGGTCGGCGGGCCGTCTGAAATCGCCGAGCAAATCCGGCAAGCCGAAAAACTCGGACTCAACGAAGTCAGCCTACTGCCTCCGCTTAAGCATGTACGCCAGGTCGCAAAAGATTTTGCTGAACAGGTTATTCCGTTGGTGTAAGGCGAGACAGATCCGGATGCCAACCGGGCATCTCAACTTCAAAACCGGGCAACCCGTCGTTACTTGTCAAACCCGTCGCTGAACGTGCCCACGGCACGTTCAGTCGGCGGCCCCGCAGCAGCGTGCGGAGCATCGACCGTAACCTGATTCAATACTGCTAAGTATCTACCCACACTCAACATTCTCGGTCCATATCCATTGGCTATCAGTAGCTCGCGTAACGCGGGCAGCCGGTAACATGGAGCCCACATCATCAAATGATGCTCTAAATGGTAATTAACATAGTATGGCGCTACGAACAGCCGTTCCAACAGGCTCGCGAGCGTGGTGCGAGCGTTTTTGAACGGGTCGTCACAATTACCCACTACCGCATGCTCAGCAATGTTTCGAATTCGAAGTACGAGTTGCTGCCAGGTAAGTAACGGCACGACCCACAGCGCCGGATAGAGGTACCAGTGCCCAATGGCACTACAAATCAATAACAAAGCAACATGAGTTGCGAGTTGCCGGCCCAGCACTCGAACAAGCCTTCGCGCACGATCGAGCACAGGCATTTCACGGTGCCCGAGCGCACTCGCAAATTGCGTGCGTCGCCGACTTAGTCCGGTTCGGCCAGTTAAGTCGCGCAACAGCTTCCGGCGCAGGCTCGCCCGCGTTATCGGGTAGTGACCGGTAGGGACGACATCAGGATCATCCTTATGTAGCGTCCGTGCGTGGTGATGAAGGTGGTAGCGCCGGTAAACGAACGTGTCGGCAATGGTCGGAAATGCGCACAACCACTGACTCAGAAAATCGTTCAAGCGACGACTGGCACAAAGCACCCCATGTGACCCATCGTGCATCAGAATCAGCAACCCGAGTTGGCGACTGCCGATCACCATTGCGCAAAGAATGAACGTGGCCGGATTAGGGAACCATGCGAAAATCGCCATTGCTCCTGCGATCGTGATCCACGCATGCAAAACTAAGTAGGCCCCGCGCCAATTTGATCGTTTACGCACGCGCTCGAGTTGGTCTGGATTGAGTAGATCCCTGGCTGGTGGTGCGGTTCGCATGCAGTTCCTGGAGTTGATCCTTAAACGAGCACTTAGCTTAGCAAAGTCACACGCCGGATGCGGGCTTACTCCCGTTCCAACCAATCCCAAACTGCCGATTCGCCGCCCGCCGCCCACGATTTCCACAAACCCAACTCGATCCGAATCATGGTCGGCTCACCGGTAAGCATCGGAGTCTCTTCGTATTGTCGGTATTTCTGACCAAGCAGATTGATCGCCTGTTCCCATTCGCTATGCGAACGACGAAATACTGCGGCCTGCCCATAGAGTTTCAACCACCATAGCTGCGCCCAATCATCCTCGTAGTGGTCGATCAACACACACACATCTGGATGCATGTCGACCCAGACTAGCCGGTTTAGGCGTGTGCTCTTTTTTGGTTTGCCATCGATTGGTGACCATAGTGCGTTGCCTACTCGAACAAATACTAGCGGTAGCGTTTGCACCAGGCCGCGCTCATCCTTTTGTCCAAGCCGCGCAACGGGGGCAATATCGACAAGCCGATCGACGAGATTTTTTTCAAACACGCAGCACGCCAGAGCCGGAGGTCAACAAACCACAACGTGTTCTTTGGTGATCACGAACTCGAGCGGAACGGCGAGAAAGTTATCTTCATCGGCGCGCGTGTTCGCATACTCTTCGGTCGTTGCAGCGGTCCGCATTGCGTCCGTATCCGAAAACCAAGTCAAAGCCACGCCATCGAGCGCTGGCGTACCTTCATTAGCGTAGGCTCCAGTGCGCGTGTGACTTTGAACGTACCGTTGAACCGGCCCGATTGAAGCCCCAAGCGGGCCATGCGCATCGATCCAGTAACGATGAAATTGTTCCACTTCCATCGTGGTTTTCCTCGTCACCAACTCAATATTCTTCACACCGTCCGCAGGGATCGGGCCATCTTTAATCACGACGTCCTCGGTGATGATTTCAATGTATGACGTCAGATCCATAAACGCCGAGTGGTCGGCCTGGGTGTCACGCAAATATGCGCTCCCCGCCAGCGCTCGCAGCGCATCACTATCGTCGAACGTCAGTTCCGCGACGCCATCACACGCTGGGGTTCGCTTGCGGTAGCCAGACATCAACGTGTGCGATTGGACATATCGCCGGATACCTGGCATCCGGCAAACGATCTCTGCATGCTGGGTCCGCCAATAACTCTGAAATGCTTCGACCGACATCCCTGTTTTTCGTCGAAATAAATTAATGACCTTTATCATTTGATTTCCCCTGCGAGCTCGTCGCGAAATTTCGGATCGGCGATCGCTATCAACGCCTCAGCCCGTTGGAACAGATCTTTGCCGCGCAATCTTGCGATGCCATATTCGGTCACAACGTAGTCAGTACAGTACCGCGGTGTTGTTACCACTGCGCCGGCAGAAAATTGAGAAACGATCTTCGACCGCTTGCCGTTACTAGTCGTGGCGGACATCGCGATCACCGATATGCCCCCATTCGATTGATTCGCCGCCTCGATGTAATCAAGGCTACCGCCGACGCCGCTAATTTGCACACCAGCTATCGCCTCGCCATTACTTTGCCCTTGCAGATCAATCTCAAGAGCAGAGTTAATCGAGGTGAATTTCGGAAGTGCGGCGACCGCCGCAATATTGTGCGTGACAGACGTTGGCGCCATCTCAATCGTCGCATTCTCATGGCAAAAATCATAAAACGATTGCGTTCCTGCTAGCTCTCCGACCACAACTCGCGGCGTTGTCGGGGATTTCTCAATCAAGCCCTGAAGTCCACCAGTGAGCAAGCCTGACCAGATATTGATACCGCTCACCTCCGACAATCTCTCCATGATGCGATCAGGGACCGAGCCGATGCCGAGCTGAACCCAAGCGCCATCGGCGACAAGGGACATGACATTGTCGACGATCTTCCCATCTCCGGGCTGCTCTGATGGCGTCGTATACTCCCATAAGGGTTCGTCCGATTCGTAGGCCAAATCGATTGCGTCGAGCGCGACGCGGCTATCTCCGTGAGTTACCGGCATATTTGAATTGAGTTCGGCGATAACGAGATCTGCACTATCAATGAAGTTATGATATGCACCAACCGAGATACCTAAGCTTACCCGCCCATCGGCCTGTGGTGGCGATGTTTGCACCACGACGACATTTGGCTTGATTTCACCCCGGGCCGAAACCACTTGATGGACATCCGCTATCCGGATCGGGACAAACCCCACTTTTTTTGCATCCGGTTTGGTGAACAGCTCGCGCATCCGCGGAGAAGCTTGCCAGGTAAGATAACGCGTATTAGTACCGAGGCCACGCTCGAGATACGTGTAGGGACTGAACGAAAACCCCGAACATAGTGTCAAATGCTCAAATCGTTCTACATCTTCGAGCAGCGCACGATAAAATGCTGACGCGCGAGCGCAGCCACCAGGCATAATTGCGATACTGCCGTCGCGGATCGCCGCGGCCGCTTGTGTCGGTGTTACTAATTTCATACTCAAGCCAACAATGATAATTTAATCGATTTCAAACTACCGGGACGGAGGTACTGTTCTTCATCTAATGAACGCTATAATTCAATACACGGACGCGGTGCGCGCGAATACCGCCCTCGGCGATAACCCGCAACGAACATGTCATGGTCGCACCCCAGTCCCAAATCACCAAGTCTCGATTTGTCTTACGTGGTTCTGTATTTTGCTCTTCCACAGCGCTGTTACATTTGCCCAGCCACCTTCAATCGTCGGAATCTGGCAACTCGATGCGAGCGCCAGCGGCGACCCGGCTAAAGAGCTTAAGGGTATACGCGAATTTAAGCGCAAGAAAAAGCCAGACAACGCCAGATCTGACCCCAACCCAGGTCCGCTGAGTGATACGCAGCGGCGCTACTGGGAACACGCAAACGAAGGAAACCAGTGGGCTCACAGTAAGGGCTTAGCCCACGCCGGCCCCGTGCAGCGTTTGCTTGAATCGGAAAATCTCGAGATTGTGCCTGCCGACAACGGTTATCTATTTATTTATGCCGATGGCTACGAACGCAGCGTGATCCCGAACCCCGGCGGTCGCGTGTTTACTGCAAGTGGAGACGAACTCGTCAAAACAGACATCGGCTTTACCCTCGCCTTTTGGAAAAAGACAACCTTACATTTTGAAACTCGGATCGAAGACGGCGGCAAACTAAACGAGCGTGTGACAAGCTCCGCCGACGGAAACCGACTTACGGTCAGCATTGAAATCGATCGCCGAGATTGGAAGTGGATCGTGAAACTTGACCGCGTTTTCAATCGCGTTGAATCCAGCGCATTGGAGCACGACGGGCGATAGCCTTTGTCAGGCAAGAGACTATTCGGCTAATTTTCTAGCCGCAGTTGTCTACGGTGAATTTTAGTATTGTTCCTTGACGAACTAGACAGTCGCCTGATGCTTGTGCCCCGGCGATGTTCGATCACACCTCACCAACCCAATTTGGGGGCCGGCAGATAGACTACATTGCGATAGCAGTTGGTTTAATACCTTCGCCGTAGACAAAGCGAGAACCCACCGCGCCGACCACAGCGGTACGACGATTCAAATTCAGCCCTACGCGTAGCCGCAGGAGCGGCTCGATCCCGGTACAGTGCCCCGCCATCAGATGCTCGACGCCAATTTCTCGAAGGAAATCCGCCGTCCAGCCTAGGGTTTCGTCACTCGCGGCGTACAAATGCAATCCACCCATCAGCGCGTGGATCGGCGCATCTCGAATCTGACTTTGGATGTGCGCCAACGCGTTTCCAACGCCAGAATGGCCACAACCTAACAGCACAATATGGCCCTTCTCGGTTATCACGGTAAGCGCTTGGCTATCAGGCACGTGATCCGTAACCCAGGCGTTATCGAGCTTGACCTTGATCCTGCTTGGGTAATTCTTTTCGGGGTAAGGCCGAGCAATCGGGCCTGTTGCCCAAACTCCAGGAAAAATCTCCGCAGGCTTTGAATGTTCAATAAACTCCACGCCAATTGCTTCGAAATCCTGTCGCAACGCGATCATCTGGTTCCACTCCTCCTCACCGCTCGTACTCGGTATGCGGCGTGGTAGAAAAAAACCGCTCGCAACGTGTACACGACGTATCGCTTGTGGGTTTTTTTTACGCAGCCATTGCACAAGCGGCATTAGCCCGGTGGTGTGGTCAAAATGAAAATGACTCAGTACCACATCGGTTACGCAGTCGAGATCGACATTCAACACCTTTGCGTTCCGAATCACCGTATCTGGGTAACGCCCTGCGTCAAAAAGAACGCAATGCTCGTCTACCTCGACTAGGGCAGATAGTCCCCATTCGCCTATCGTGGCGCCGTTCGCCAGATTCGACGACAAAATGGTGACGTTTACTGCCTCTGCTTCAGGCGTGTCGGAGGCGATTCCCAATCCAGAAAGTACGAGTAGTGCGATCCCTAGCAATACTGTTGAAGATATTGAGTTAACCATAGGTCCCTCGAATGTCTGTCGCTGACTGTGCAGCGGCAAAGAAATGATCCGTATGCTTCTAACTGGAAGTCCACGACTCGTCCAAACAAATCCACCGCTCGCTTGTTTCCGGTTCCGTCTACTTTTGCTTCTCTCGCTCGCGCAGTTCACGGCGCATGATCTTTCCAGTTGTCGTCATCGGCAAAGAATCGACAAATTCGATCAGCTTTGGCACTTCGTGCCTAGCCAAACGGTTGCGTACTGAGTCACGTAATTCATCGACTAGTTGTTCGCTAACTTTGATGCCTGGGGAGGGGATCACGAAGGCCTTTACGATCTCTGTCCGAACGGGATCTGGCACACCGATAACCGCGACCATTTGTACTGCGTCGTGCTTAAGCAAGGCATCTT
>Ga0114999_10010436_pt1 | contig 10057 bp, 6 predicted proteins | sample ArcticOcean_MG_C_3_FD_89820 | JGI IMG/M metagenome (GOLD analysis project Ga0114999, IMG submission 89820) | Marine microbial communities from western Arctic Ocean - ArcticOcean_MG_CB8_126 | ecosystem: Environmental > Aquatic > Marine > Oceanic | place: Arctic Ocean: Canada Basin | collected... | reverse complement strand
GGTGTTCAAGCGTCCCGACGCCACCAGAAGCAATCACCGGAATTGGCGTAGCATCGGCAACCGCTCTCGTTAATTCGATATCGAACCCATCCCGAGTACCGTCCCGGTCCATACTGGTTAACAGGATCTCTCCCGCGCCGAGGTCTGACATGCGCCGACACCATTGAACTGCGTCTATCCCAGTCGCTCGACGACCCCCGTGGGTAAATATCTCCCACCGCAAAGGGTCCTCGGCAACCTTTCGCGCGTCGACCGCAACTACGATGCACTGCGAACCAAATTTACTTGCGGCTTCGCGCACAAATTCCGCTTTCGCAACTGCGGCGGTATTTATCGAGACCTTGTCTGCGCCGGCCATTAACAATCGTCGAATATCTTCGATCGTCCTGATCCCGCCACCGACTGTTAGGGGGATAAAAACCTGGCTTGCAACTTCCTCGACCACCGGAATAATCGTATCTCGCCGCTCATGACTTGCCGTGATATCAAGGAACGTAATTTCGTCCGCACCCTGATCGTTGTACCGCCTCGCGACCTCGACTGGATCCCCGGCGTCTTTGATATCAACGAATCGGACGCCTTTGACCACTCGCCCGGCATCGACGTCAAGGCAGGGGATAACGCGTTTCGCTAGTCCACTCACTGCAGCACGATGGCGACGCTAATCGACCTGTTCCAAATTACAATACGCATTAGAAATCAGGCACCATCGTGCCATTGGCTTAATTCCATTTTGCAGCGGGTCTGGTTTGCCCTGTGGGTTGCCATCGCAAAAAGCGGGGCGCGACATCAGCCGTCGTCAGAACCGCTCAGTTTATCTGCGAGCGTTTGCGCTTCGGCCAAATCAATCGTTCCTTCATAGATGGCGCGGCCAGTTATCGCGGCCGATACACCTTCGGATTCCACCGCGCAAAGCGCCCGAATGTCATCAAGATTCGTGATCCCACCTGAAGCAATCACCGGAATCGAAAGCTCCTGCGCAAAGGCGACCGTAGCTTCTATGTTCAAACCATCCATCATGCCGTCACGGCTAATGTCAGTAAAAACTATCGCGGCGACACCATCTTGTTCGAAGTGTTGGGCCAAATCGAGGGCGTCGTGCCGTGACAATTTAGACCAACCCTCGATTGCGACCTTGCCCTCTCGGACATCGAGCCCAACGATGATATGGCCGGGAAACTCCGCACATACATCGGATACAAAGTGTGGCGCTGTTACTGCCTTTGTTCCGAGAATAACGTAACGCACACCGGCGTCGAGATATTCTTGGATACTGTCTTCATCTCGAATACCACCACCAACTTGAATTGGCACCTCAGGGAAACGCTCTGCGATTGCATGAATTGCGGCTGAATTGATCGGTCGTCCTGCCACCGCGCCATTGAGGTCAACAATATGCAAGCGCCGCGCACCGGCCTCGACCCAACGGCTGGCGACGGCAAGTGGATCGTCAGAATAGACCGTATCATCGTCCATACGACCCTGTTTCAGACGCACGCATTTGCCGTCTTTTAGATCGATTGCGGGGATCAGCAACATAGCGCTAGCGCTTATTCGGTACTCAAATTACGCAACTGCGGTTCGCGGTTGGGTGACGGTAATTTCATCCAGGGTTGATGGTGCTATTTTAGCACAGCCATCGGTGAGAGGCGTATTGTCTTGGTTTAGCACACTATTTCCGGTCTCTTAAGCGGCACTTAATGCGCCTCATCCCAATTTGCTCCCCGACCGACATCGACCACCAACGGCACACTGAGCGCTGCTGCCCCGGCCATTAACGCGCATACATGATCGCTGACACCGTCAACGGCGTCTGCGTCGACTTCGAGAACCAATTCATCATGAACCTGCATGATTAATGTCGCAGGCGCCTGCTCATTGAGGATCCAACCGTCAACGGCGATCATTGCCCGCTTGATGATATCCGCGGCGGTTCCTTGCATCGGTGCGTTAATCGCCGTGCGTTCGGCATACTGACGATGTTGTGCGTTGCGCGCATTGATCTCCGGCAAATACAAGCGCCGCCCAAATATCGTTTCAACGAATCCGGCTTCGCGGGCGGCTTCTTTGGTCTTGTCCATGAACACCTTAACGCCTAGATAACGCGCAAAATACAGGTCGACGTACTCTTGCGCCGAGCCGCGGTCGATGCCAAGTTGGCGGCCAAGCCCGAATGCCGACATACCGTATATCAAACCGAAGTTGACCGCTTTCGCTGCACGCCGTTGCTCGTCGGAAACGCTATCTGGCGTGATTCCGAGGATCTCCGCCGCTGTCGACCTATGCACATCGGCACCCGTTCGAAACGCTTCCAACAGGCGCTCGTCTTGCGACAGATGCGCCATAATTCTGAGCTCAATTTGGGAGTAGTCGGCGGCAACCAAAACTCGGCCAGGAGGCGCTACAAAGGCGTGACGGATTCGACGTCCTTCGGCGGTCCTGATGGGGATGTTCTGAAGGTTTGGATCGGACGAGGACAACCGACCTGTAGCCGCCACAGCTTGATGATAGCTGGTATGAATACGTCCCGTTTTTGGTGAAATCTCTAGTGGCAATTTATCGGTATAGGTGGATTTCAATTTGCTGAGGGCACGATACTCGAGGATCAGTTTTGGAAGCGGGTAGTCATCGGCTAACTCCACTAGTACGGATTCAGCGGTAGAAGGTTGCCCTTTTGGGGTTTTAGCTTTGATCGGTAGACCTAATTTCTCAAACAGAATCGTCTGGATTTGCTTCGGCGAACCAATGTTGAATACTTCCCCAGCACAATCATGAGCTTCCGATTCCAGCTGATTTAACCGTTGTTTAATTTCGTCGCTTTGAGCAGCTAGCATTTCTCCATCGATGAGGACCCCCTGGCGTTCGATGCGAGAGAGAACCGGCAGTAATGGGCGTTCGATATCGGTAAAAACCGCACGCAAGCTATCCGTAGCCATTAGTTGCGGCATTAGCTTTTGATGTAAGCACAAGCACGCCTCAGCATCTTCGGCGGCGTACGGTGTTGCCTGTTCCAAGGCGACTTTATTGAATCCGATCTGTTTTGCACCTTTACCAGCTACATCTTCAAAATGGATCGTCTCGCGACCCAGGTGCCTTAACACCAAGGTATTCAGGTCGTGGCGGCTGGCGACGCTATTTAAAACATAGGATTCCAACATGGTATCGAACTCAATGCCATTGAGCTCGATACCATGGTTCAGCAAAACATTGCGATCATATTTTAGGTGGTGGCCAAGCTTCGCCTTATTCGGATCTTCGAGCACTTTGCGCATGCGCTCCAACACAAACTCACGGTCCAGTTGCGTCGGAGCGTCCTCATAGTCGTGCGCAACCGGGACATAAGCGGCGCTCCCCGGTGCAACCGAGAACGATAACCCGACGACAGTAGCTTCTATGTAATTTAAGCTCGTCGTCTCTGTATCGAATGCGAAATAATCCGCTTTTTCCAATAGCCCCAACCAATGGTCTAGACGATCCTGATCCAGGATCATTTCGTAGTCGACTTCATGTCCGTTCGTTGGCTCCCCGCTGGAAGCCACTTCGGGGTCGCCGAGTTGCTTAAGCCACGATTTGAATTCGAGTTCACGAAACAATTCCGTCAGACGATCTTGGTCCCAAGGAGTGGGTTGTAGTTGGTCTGGAGCAACGTCCAATTCGATGGAATCAATAATCGTGACGAGACGTTTCGATAATGGCAAATCTTCGATGCTCGTGCGTAGGTTGTCACCAATCTTGCCGGGGATTTCGTCAGCATTCGAAATAATATTGTCGAGCTTGTCGTATTTTTCCAGCCATTTCACAGCTGTCTTCGGGCCAACTTTGTCGATACCAGGGATGTTGTCGACTTTGTCGCCGATCAACGTCAGATAATCGATGATTTGGTCCGGCCGCACGCCGAATTTTTTAACCACACCTGCGATATCTAAAACAGAGTGGTCCATCGTATTGACGAGACGTATGTTTTCACACACAAGTTGTGCCATATCCTTATCTCCGGTGGATATGATCACTTCTAGATTTTTTGCCGCGGCGGCTCGGGCCAGAGTCCCAATGACATCATCAGCCTCTACCCTATCGACCATTACGAGTGGATAGCCTAAGGCGCGGACCAGGTCGTGAATTGGTTGAATTTGGCTGCGCAACTCGTCGGGCATTGACGGTCTATTGGCCTTGTAAGCCGGGAACCAGTCATCGCGTAAGGTCTTCCCTTTGGGATCGAATACAACCCCGAAGTATTCTGGCTGATACTCTTCATAGAGGTTCCGTAGCATGGCTATAACCCCATGGATCGCCCCGGTCGGGAAACCTTTTGAATTGGTCAACGACGGTAGCGCGTGGAATGCGCGGTACAGGTACGATGAGCCGTCAACGAGCACGAGTTTTTTGCTAGCCATGATCAATCTATCCATTAGTTATGCGCCCTGCGCTCGCAAGCTCCCCAGAGATTGCGAGTGCACTATGCTAGAACAAATCGTGGATGGCCGAGGCCCGGAAATTTGAGCACGCATAGGTAAAATGCACTGCATGCCACTTTTTCCACGTTCCGAAATCCAGAGGATTTGGCTAAGCATAGATGCTATGCTATTTACTCATTCGTGTTGAATGCGAATTTGTCGTTGAGAAAGAATAAATGTTGCGCAAAAGCCCTTTTATAATAATTCTTGCCTGCCTCAGTGTGTTCGCAACCGGATCGGCTGCCCGAACGCCCACAAACAGCGAACGGCTCCCACAGCCGCTTCCACCACCCGATTTGGTCGAACACGATGAGGGCATGGAACCGGAAATTACCATCATTCAAAATGAGGACGCGACGATAGAGGAATATCGCGCAAACGGGCGCGTGTACATGGTTAAGGTGACCCCATTCATCGGGAAACCATATTATTTCATCGACCGCGATGGCGATGGACTGATGGAATCCCGGATGAGTGACTTATACAACCCGACCCATGTCCCACAGTGGGTGGTCTTTAGCTGGTAGCTCCCATCCGTCTCGGCGGCGGGCATTGGTGGGCTACTCGAATTCAATCACCTGATGTCCGTCTACACTGACCTTCGCGGACCAGAACTCGAAGACTTCCTCAGCCGCTACAACGTCGGCCAGTTGCTTGATTTTGTCGGCATAGCCGATGGCATCGAAAACTCCAATTATTTCGTTACTACCGACCAAGGTAGGTTCGTCCTGACACTATTTGAACACGAGCAAGATAACCACGGACTTCACTATTGTCTTGCCTTAATGGCGTATCTATCCGAACAAGCGATACCGAGCGCTCGCCCAATGTGCGATGTCAGTCGTAATTATTTAGGCACACTGAAGAACAAGCCGACGGCACTAGTCGAACGCCTGCGCGGCGCCAGCGTAAGCTCGCCAAGTCTAGGGCAATGCCAAATTATTGGAACGACGCTCGCGACCATGCACGTAGCGGCGCAATCTTATCCCGCGTTCCGGAAAAACGAACGCGGACGAGATTGGCACGTCGAAACTGCAGCGCAAATCAGGGACCATCTGCCTGCTGCTGATCAGGCGTTATTGGATACAGAGCTTGCGTTCCTACAAGCTTTCGATTTTGGTCGCTGCCCACAAGGCGTTATTCATGCGGACTTATTTCGCGATAATGTATTGTTCGAGGGCTCACGGCTGTCAGGCTTGATCGATTTTTACTATGCCCACAATGGGTCGCTCCTATACGACCTCGCAGTCACCGTGTGCGATTGGTGTTTTAACAGCGATGCGGTATTCGAAGAAGCTAAAGCGCACGCCTTAGTCGGGGCCTACGCGACGACAAGGGTTGTTGCCGTCAACGAGACAGAGGCTTGGTTGCCGTGTTTACGGTCGGCCGGCTTACGCTTTTGGCTATCTCGCCTGAAAGATCGGCTATACCCAAGAGGCGGGCAGCTCACCCACATCAAAGATCCGGATCCTTTCAAGGCCATATTGCAAGCCTGTCATCGTGACACGGAACTGCTGCTTTCAGTGTGGCACTAGCGACAAACGTCGCGGCTGCCACTGGGATCTATTCTACGCACCGGCCTGATGTGAAAGCCTAATTTAAGCCGGGACAAAAAAAAGGCCCTCACGAAGAGGGCCTTTAATTTTATCTGTCGACGCTTAATTAGTTGTCTGTAACAACTAGATCGACTCGGCGGTTTTTATACATATTTTCTTTGGTGTCGTTCGGCGCAACCGGAGCACTCTCGCCGTAGCCGGCAGCCGTCAGCCGGTCGGCTGCAACGCCGCCTGCGACGAGGTAAGCCATAACAGCTTCAGCACGACCCTGTGAGAGTTGCTGGTTGTAGGTGTCAGCCCCACGACTGTCCGTGTGACCTTCGACCCGAACCTTCACGTTCGCATGGTCATTCAACACGCTGACAGCGTCATTCAAGATCCCTTCCGAATCGGACTTGATCGTCGCTTTGTTGGTGTCGAAGTTGACTCCCTCAAGGCTTAAGATCTTTTCACCCACTTCCGGGCAACCAACGGAATTGACTTTAACGCCTGCCGGAGTTCCTGGGCATTCGTCTTTGGCATCGATGACGCCGTCACCATCGCTATCTTTCGGTGGCATTGGTTTTGATTTTGGTTTTGGTTTTGGCCTCGGTGCGGCGGCTTTCGGCGGCGGTCGTGGCGTTTCCCGGCAGACCAAATGACCGATAGTTGCACCGATAACTGCGCCGGCCGCCAACGCGATCTCATCGTCATCACTGTCGAACGCACCGGCTGCAATACCGCCACCCGCCACGGCACCTATGAGTGGACATATAACTTCGATAGGCTTGATATTAGAGTTTGCGCAGCCGCCGACAAATATTGCGGTCAGCAGCACGATAAAAATTTTTCTTAAATTGTTCATCACGAAATTCCCCGGTTGAAAGCTTTCGCTTATCGTTCCCCGAATTTGTTGACAGTTTACAACTAACTGCTTTTGCAACGGTAAGGATAACACACATTGTTTGACAATTTGTAGCGCAGCGTTAACAGACATGTCGCGTTAATCTTCACAACAAAAATACTGTTGCAAGCCCAAGAAACGATACAAATCCGACAACGTCGGTAACGGTGGTCAGAACGACGCCGCCCGCGAGTGCCGGATCTACCTGGATACGACGCAAAATCAACGGAATAACGGCGCCGGAACCGGCAGCGACGATAAGGTTGATGACAATTGCCAAGCCGATCACCACGCCTAACCAAACATCGCTAAACCAAATACCGGCAACCAAAGCGACGACCACAGCCCACAACACGCCGTTCAGAATACCAATCGCCATTTCTCGATAGAGCAACAATCGCGCGTTGCCCGACCCTATCTGCCCCAGCGCGAGTCCACGGATCACAATCGTCAGCGTCTGACTCCCGGCAACCCCCCCCATACTGGCAACAACTGGCATCAAGATTGCCAGCGCGACGAGCTGCTCGATGGTTGCCTCGAATCGACCGATCACCCATGCGGCCAAAAAAGCGGTCGCTAAGTTAATACCAAGCCACATTGAGCGTCGTCGCGTTGCATCGACCACGGGCGCGAAAATATCGTCCTGTTCATTCAAGCCTGCGGCAGACATATACGTATGCGCACTTTGCTCTCGAATGACGTCGAGGACATCGTCAACCGTAATTCGACCAAGTAAGCTGCCATTGCTATCGACCACCGCCGCTGACAACAAATCTCGTTGTTCGAACAGCAAGGCAACATCCGCCGCATCGGTCAGGGCAGGAATACCTTCGTCGTCAATCTTCATCAGGTCGCCAACATAAGCGTTCGTCGGAGCAGACACGAGGGTCGCCAGTGCTAGTACACCCAGAAAGGTATTTTCCAGGTCAACCACCATCAGGCTGTCGGTTTTTTCTGGGATGGAATGATTAAGACGCAGCGACCGCAAAACGACCTCAACGTCGACATCGGCACGCACTGTAACGACATCGACATTCATCAAACCGCCGGCCGTGTCTTCAGGATATGAGAGAATCGACGCGATTCTTGCGCGATTCTGCTCGTCCATCGATCGCAACACTTCATCAGCACGTGACTCGGGCAGGTCTTGCAAAATATCCGCCGCGTCGTCGCTGTCGAGCGAAGCGGTTGCCGCAGCCACCTGTTGTGGCGCCATATTTTCTAGCAGTGCGGCGCGCACTCGGTCGTTCGCCTCGGCTAGAACACTACCTTCGGCTTCGGGTTCGACGTGGACCCATAATTCGTCACGGATCTCGCTCGGCAGCGACTCGAGCAAGTCCGCCAATTCGGAAGGGCGCAGCGATCCCAGTGCATCGCGCACCGACAAGAGATCATTTGCTGCAAGCGCTTCCTGGATGGAAAGCACCAACTCTTGATTACGATTGTGCTCTTCAAAAGTGCTCATTTTGACCCTTGGATCGTCGCACATTACCAGCGAGCAGATTAATCATCGGGGGCCTTTTCGTTCGGCCACCGCGCGTATTGTCTCGATCTACGCTGTCACCAACGCCAAACGTCGCGCGCTTTGAATATTGGGGCGGGCAGACCCCCATTGCGATAGCTGCGGCTACTGCGGGTTGTATTCCGTTTGGCCCTAGAAGTGTAACAAAATTGCGCCGGGCAAGACCGGGCGTCAATGGGGCTCAGAGGAGGTCGCTAAGTAAGATGTTGAGTTCTTCGGGATCGCTGACAGCCAACGCGTGACGCGCCGATTGTCCAATTTTCGTTACGTCGGTCTGGGTAATGACGTGTTTCACTTCAAGGAGCAACGACGGGTGCACACTGAATTGGCGTAGACCGAGCCCCAACAACAACCTCGTATAACGCACATCGCCGGCCATCTCGCCGCACATCGCAACTGGGATCCCGCCCGCGTTTGCCGCATCAATGGTGCCGGAGATCAAGCGTAGAACCGCGGGATGAAGCGGGTCGTACAAATGGTTGACCGCGTCATTAACACGATCAATTGCAATAGTGTATTGGATTAGGTCATTCGTTCCGATAGAAAAGAAATCCAAATAGCGCGCGAACGAATCGGCGCATATTGCCGCTGCGGGAACCTCAATCATTGCCCCGATGGGCATGTTAGGGTCGAACGCAACCCGGCGACGTTCCAGATCAGCTTGAACCGTGCGGATGTTCTCAATAACACCTCGCGCCTCGGTCACATTGGAAAGCATTGGAATCATCAGCCTGACCGGCCCGAAGGCGGAAGCTCTCACGATTGCACGCAACTGAGGCCAATATAAATCCGGCTCAGTGAGTGCCAAACGGATCGCACGCAAACCTAACGCAGGGTTGGCGCCATCAATCCGACGACTGTTGTCATCAAAATCTTTGTCGGCACCGATATCAAGCGTTCGGATCGTAACCGGCATACCGTCAACGGCGTCGATCAATGCACGATAAGCACGGAAATGCTCCTCTTCATCAGGATTGCTGCGCCGGTTCATATAGAGGAATTCCGTACGGTACAATCCAACACCGGACGCGCCGACGTCGCGTGCGGCGATGAAGTCGCCAGGCAATTCCACATTTGCGTGCAATTCGACCGAATGCCCGTCGGCGGTGACAGTCGCGGTGCCACGCAGACTTCCTAAGCCTTCGACATGGCGCTTATGCTCGGACTGTTGAGCACGATAATAGGCCACTATCGCCGCACTCGGATCCCCAACAACCACACCCTCACTACCATCGATTATCAACAACTCGTTCTCTGCGATATATCGCCGGATTCCGGGTGTGCCAACTATTCCTGGAATACCCAAGCTTCGAGCTAAAATAGACATATGGGAGGTCGCACCGCCATAGCGGGTAACGAAAGCGGCGACACCGTTACGCTGCATTAGAACCGTGTCTGCAGGCGTCAAATCATCCGCGAGAACTACCATCCCTTCGAGACGGCTGCCTGCGATTTCGTGTTTTAGTGGCGCGTAATTCAACAGGATCCGCTGTATCCTTGAGACCACGTGATCGACATCGTCTTTGCGAGTACGCAGGTAGGGATCATCCATCTCATCGAATGCTTTAACAAGCGCGTCACGTTGTAACTTCAGCGCCCATTCTGCGTTGCAACTTCGTGTTTTGATCAGCCGTTCCGCGTC
>Ga0114999_10010432_pt1 | contig 10060 bp, 7 predicted proteins | sample ArcticOcean_MG_C_3_FD_89820 | JGI IMG/M metagenome (GOLD analysis project Ga0114999, IMG submission 89820) | Marine microbial communities from western Arctic Ocean - ArcticOcean_MG_CB8_126 | ecosystem: Environmental > Aquatic > Marine > Oceanic | place: Arctic Ocean: Canada Basin | collected... | reverse complement strand
TCAAGCATAGCGACATAACCAGAGAATTCTTGCCCTAATGTGAGCGGCACAGCGTCCATTAAGTGGGTTCTACCGATCTTTACAATGCTTGAAAATTCATCAATCTTTGAGGCCAAAGCAGTTCTCAAATGTTTGACAGCAGGTATCAGTTGGTGATGTATTTCTTCGGCTGCAGATATATGCATTGCAGTAGGGAATGTGTCGTTACTTGATTGTGCTCTATTGACGTGGTCATTTGGATGAACAGGGGTTTTACTGCCCAATTCACCCCCGGCGATTTCAATAGCACGGTTAGCAATAACCTCGTTTGAATTCATATTAGTTTGAGTGCCCGAACCCGTTTGCCAAATCCGAAGAGGAAAATGGTCATCTAATTCTCCAGAAATAACTTCATCACATGCTTTGCTAATTAGTTCAGCAGTAGCACTTTCTAACTCACCAAGTTCTAAATTAGTGTCGGCAGCAGACTGTTTTAATATCCCAAATGCTCTGATTAATGCTCTTGGCATTATATCGCCCCCGATGTCAAAATTGATCAGGGAGCGAGCAGTTTGAGCACCATAATATCTGTCTGCTGGCACTTGTAATTCACCCATTGTATCACTTTCAACTCTTATTTCTCCGGATGTCGCTTTGGCACTACGAGTAACCACCTCCACATTGTTTGAAGATTGCAAAGGGGAATCATCTTCTAAACCGGCAGCAATCAACTGTGTGATTGTTGCAGAGCGTCCGCCCTTGCGCCCGCGCCCGGTTTTTCTATCAAGACGCTTAGCTAAATCTTCTGGAATGCTGATACTTATTATTCTCCGGTCACCTGCTCGATGCTTTGCCATAACTAAATGCTGAACACGGTTACTTAATAAGTTGATGAGATGGTATTTCAACAACTAATTATCAATGAAATAACTCATAAACAACGCGATTTAAACCAAAAATGGTTAAAATCAGGCACGAGTAACTGAGATTATCTTGATAGGTGTTGTTGGTTTATCTTGTCTTCCGGTAGGTGAACCTTCAATTTTTTTGATGACATCCATGCCTTCAATCACCTTAGCAAAAACTGGGTGAGAGGAAGGTGTGCTTCTATCCCACCAGTCAAGGAATGAATTGTGGTTTGTATTGATGAAAAACTGTGCTCCACCTGAGTTTGGACTACCTGTGTTAGCCATTGAAAGTGTACCAACATCGTTAGTGAATTGCGCGTCAGAGGGGTGTTCATCTTGGATAGTGTATCCAGGTCCGCCAGTTCCACATCTTGGGGAATCTGGGTCTTTAGAAATTGAACATCCACCTTGGATCATGAAGCCTTTGATAACTCGATGAAAGTGTAATCCGTTGTAGTATCCATCATCTACTAATTTTAGGAAGTTTGCTGCTGTAATCGGCATCTTTTCACTGAACACCTCAAGTGTCACATTTCCTTCACTGGTCTGCATCAATACGTTGGTCATGAACTAGGCCGGGGGCCTAGAGATTTTGAGTCTAATGGTTGGTTGGGGTAAGTGAAAAGTTATTCAGTTTCGAATCTCACTCGTTGATTTAATTGTTCTTTGAGCCCAATTGTGTCGAATTCAGCGTTTTTCCGCTCAATAATTTTGCCATCAACAACACACCACACATCAATTACTTCAGTAGATACAAATTCTCCAGATGCTTCAATTCCAGAAACGGTACCAGAGTGTGTGCCTTCTGAAATGATTTTTGAAACAACATATTCACCTGCATCAAATAATTCAATAATTTCACAGTTGATATCCGGTGAAGCAATGTGAACAGCCTCAAAGTATTGCTTGTATCCTAGTCTGTCAAGGATACCATGTGGGCCACCCTCAGCACGGAATGAAGGGGAAAACATTTCGTCAATAAGATTTGAATTATTTCCATTCCAACCTTCTTCAAACCAACGCCGAATAATGCTTATACTTTGTGATTCCGACATTTAATACCCAAATTAGCGGGGGTGGGGTGGGGTATTATTCTCTTTCTCTATGAAATTGACTGCTTTACAATTCACACATTTTCAAATCATGTTCGTAATGTGCTATATAGTGGAAATAGTGGCTATAATTTAGCCTTCAATATCACCGAGAGTTGTTAGTGGGTAGAGCGGCACTCCTGCCTCTGCAAAGGCTTCCATCCCTCCTTCTTGGCGGTCAAGAATTGTGATGCAAGCGACAACGTCACAACCCATTTCAATAAGTCGGTCAACTGCTTTTAGTGCAGAGCCACCAGTCGTGGTAACATCTTCCAAAATTACACATCGGTCACCTGATAATAGTGTGGAACCCTCGATACCAGGTGGATTACCGGTCTTGCGCCCTCCTCTTCCTTTGGGTTCTTTCCGCATTATGAATCCTCTGAGATTACTACTTGCACCAGCTTTAGCGATGGCTATTCCAGTTAGCGGCACTGCTCCAAGTTCAAGCCCTCCAACAGTGTCAATGCCCCCGAGTTCCCCAAGTTTGGCATGAATTAACACTCCAAGATAGTGTGCGCACTGTGGATCCATCATGACTGGCTTCATGTCAAAAAAGTGACGACTGGTACGCCCACTTGCTAGAGTAAATTCCTCATGGTCTGAATGTAACCAAGCAAGTTCTCTTATTTTTTCAATTAGTGATTCCTTTGCGTTAGGTGCGCTCGTTGATTCCGCCATGCTTGTCGCCAAAACGTTGTCATCATGGTAGGGCCATCAACGTTGCGAGTTCCTTATTTCTAGAATTATTCAATACTATAGAGTGCGAATGACTTTTAGCGCCCGCTTTCTAAACTGCTTTGTTGGGAAGCGGGACGGCGATTGGGCAATGCTACATCCATGGAATGAAGAGCGTTTATCTAAGGAGATGGATGCATACCATGTGTGGCTTGATGAGGCCTGTGAGTTAGAATATCAAATTGCAGAAAAGGCTAGAAGTCTTGGTAAAGATTTCACCGATGTGGTTGAGATTCCTAGGGCCTCAGACCTAGCAGATAGAACTGAAAAATTGCTTGATGAATATCTTGATGGTTTGAAGATTGTAGATGAATTAAGACAATTATTGCTTGATGTTGACAGGGAAGAAGCAGCCATTGAAATGAGTAAATCAGTTGCTAAGAGGATGCATGCACGTTCTGGAGATTTAGTAAAAGCAATTGATACTGGGTTGCGAGTTGGTCTCGCAATCTTGACTGAAGCAGTATTGGTAGCCCCACTTGAAGGCATTAGCAATGTGAGATTACTCAACAATGCAGATGGTTCCCAATTTGTTTCTGTGGATTTTTGTGGCCCGATTAGGGCCGCAGGTGGTACAGCACAAGCCCTCGCAGTTCTCATCACAGATGTGGTGAGACGTGAGTTAGGTGTAGGTCCATATGTTGCTCGGCGTGAAGAGATTGAAAGGGTCAAAGAAGAATTTGGATTATACCGTGGGAACTTGCAGTATCGACCCGAACCAGAAGAGATTGAAGCAATTGTCAAAGCTTGTCCAATAATGGTGAATGGCGAATCAACTGAAGCACAAGAGTGTGCTGGGTATGGAAATATCGAGAACGTGGATGGTTCACGAGTTCGTGGAGGGGTTCTCCTCGTCATTGGTGAAGGATTGTGTCTCAAAGCACCTAAAGTACAGAAGCACACTGAGAGACTTGAGGTTGAAGGGTGGGAGTTTATCAGTCATTTTGCCAATAAGGGTAAGTCAGATGAAGAAGGGCAAAGTGGTGGTTTTCAGAGGCGCTCCATCAAGCCTATTACTAGATTCATGGAGGACATCATTGCTGGCCGACCAGTATTTGGGGAACCTCTTGCGGCAGGGGGTTTCCGCCTAAGGTATGGGAGAACTAGAGCGACAGGATTGGCGGCCGGTGCGCTGTCGCCAGTTACCATGCACGCGATGGGTGAATTCATTGCAGTCGGTACTCAATTGAAGATAGAAAGACCCGGGAAAGCATGTGCAGTCACTCCCTCAGATTCACTACAAGGACCAACATTAATCCTCAAAGATGGCCGCTTTGGTAGAGTTGATTTATTATCAAAGTGGAATGAAATTGATGATGACGTTTTCTCAATTTGGGATAATGGGGAAATAATGCTAGGATTCGGTGAGTTTCTTGAGAACAATAAGAATCTCATTCCATCAGCATATAATCGTGATTGGTGGGCTGCTGAACTTATTGAGGCATTAGATGATGAGATGTCTTTGTCTAATTTTGTTAAGGCTCTTGGCATTGACAGGTCAGAACTCCCAGACGGCATTCCTGGGATTATTTCTAATGATGACATAGAAAATTTTCACTTGAAGAAATCTTGGGTAAAGCATTTGCAAACAATGCCACTTGATTGGGATTCAGCACTCAGAATTAGCCACCAATTTAACTGCGCTATCCCACCGCCTTGGAATCTAAATTGGTTGGATTTGCCAATAGAGTGGTTGAAAGTATTACATACAATTATTCAGGAAGCAGAGACATTCCCTGCTGAAGAATCTCCCCAAGATTCATGGAACAATGATTCAACATCAATTCATTGGATGAGATTGAAGGGCGGTGCAAAAAATTGGCAACAAGAAAGCGAAGATAATATCACTCCTAACGACCCACCGGGGAATCGGATAGACTTGCCATCCCCTCTCAAAGCATCTTATCTATGTGGGGATTTATATCTTCAACATGGCATGCTAAAGACATCTCTGATGTTATTGGGGATACCTCATCATCATGATGGCGATGACATCGTAGTAACTTCGAGTTGGGAAGGATTGTTAGATGGTCTGGGTTTGAAAATACAAAATGGAAATATCACGAAGAGAGTAGAAATGTTGCCTCACTTTGAGGACCGCTTGCAGAGAATTGAAGGCGCCTTAAAAATCCTAAAAGTAGAATCGGAACGGTTTGAAATTCTTGAAGAGAAGAGAGCAAAAGTGAGGATACAAGCCAAAACGGCCTCTCGTCAAAGAGGCGAAGGAATTGCTGCTACTGATAAAGCGGGAGATGAAGCGGCAGCAAAGATTCTTGACAAAGGAACGACTGACCCAGATCGCCTCATTGCTGCCCAGAAATTGCTCGATGACCACGTTGTTGATGGGATACTATGTATCATTAGAGAATGTAGTGAGGCTAGGTGGGAGCACAATGCCCCTGTTCGTATTGGGGCTAGAATGGCTCGACCCGAAAAGGCTGCTCACAGATTGATGAAACCCGCAGCCCATTTATTATTTCCAGTGGGTGTCCAAGGTGGCCCTCAGCGTTTACTTACGGTAGCCTCAAGCAGAGGTAATCTGCGTATCTCATTGGGCCCTCGTGAGTGCACTAAATGTGGTCGCGCATCACCATTTACAAGATGTCACCACCGGCTTGTTGCAGATGATTTCACATCAACTTGTAATGGTAGGACTTTAGCAATTAAATCATCAAATTTGAATAGCCGTCGTCAAGGAGAATTTCAAACAGTCCCACTTACAAAGATTCTTGAATCCAAGATTGAAGAACTAGGTATTGATAAAATTCCAAAGGTGAAATGTGTGAAGGTTTTAACCTCTAAAATCCAAACCCCAGAACCTCTTGAGAAAGGTATATTACGCGCACGTCACGATTTACCAGTGTTTCGTGATGGTACCGTGCGTTTCGACATGTCTGACATTCCAGTTACTCATTTCCGGCCTTGTGAGATAGGAACTCCTTGGCAACGCTTAGTGCAACTAGGTTATGGTTCAGATGTGGATGGTAACCCATTGGAATCAGATACTCAAGTTGTTGAATTGTTTCCTCAAGATTTCATTCCTAGCACAAAAGGTATTGATCACTTATTGAATACCTGTAATTTCATTGATGATCTGCTAATCAGATTTTACAAAATGGAGCCACATTACAATGTTGAAGATGCAGAAGGCCTTGTGGGTCAGATGGGGATTGCTTTAGCGCCCCACACATCTGGTGGGGTACTGTGTAGAATCATTGGATTTACCGGTGCCTCGGGTGGATATGCACACACACTTTTCCATGCTGCAAAGCGTAGGAATTGTGATGGTGATGAAGATTGTATCATGTTGTTACTTGACGGTTTACTGAATTTCTCTAGGGAAATATTACCTGCGAATAGAGGTGGTAGGATGGATGCCCCTCTTGTTCTCACGACTCGTTTGAACCCAGCTGAGTTGGACAAGGAAGCCTTGAACGTTGATTCAGCGTGGTTCTATCCACGTGAATTCTATGAGGCAACCACTAAAATGCCACATCCAAAAGAAGTTGCTGACATCATGGATTTCGTAGAAAAGAGAATTGGAACAATTGGCGCACTACGGGGATATGGGTATACTCATGATTTAACATCATTAGACGCTGGGCCAACTAACTCTGCTTACAAGATTCTTGAGACCATGGTTGACAAAATGAATGCACAAATTTCGTTAGCCCAAAGGCTACGTGCAGTTAATGTGGAAAAGGTAGCATCATCTGTTGTTGAATCACACTTTTTCCCGGACTTGAGGGGGAATTTATTGGCTTTCACTCGTCAGAAATTCAGATGTGGACGCTGTGGAGAAAAATTCCGTAGAGCCCCATTATCGGGTAAATGCATAAAGCCGGTAAAAGCGAGTACAGGTACTGCAGCAATTACTCGAAGCGAAGGTCCAATGCTGTGCGGTGGCAACCTCATCATGACGGTTTCAGAAGGGGCTGTAAGGAAATATGTCAAAGTGGCAAATCATGTAATGGAAACTTTTGGAACATCTAACTATACTCGACAAAAATATGCTGTATTAGCAGATTCACTTGATAGTTTATTCAAGAATGACCGAGTAAAAGTGTACACATTAGACGACTTCTTCTGACAAAATTTCCGCAATTCGGTGAATATGCTAATAATAACGAATCAATTCGGGATTATGTTTATTTGCCGAATAGGCTGATTCCCAGCATGGCCAAGGCACAGAGTGGTACATTCATCGTCCACTGTGTCCAACTTTGTTTTGGCTTGGATTGTGTTGATCAGCATGGTCCTCATTTAACCCGGGACTCCTCCGCCTTGTACTGATCTTCGTCTTTTCTTCAGTCTGGGCGGCGGATGCGCCCACATTTTTTCATTATAATGATGATTAATCAGGATTGAAATTAATTAAAATATTAGGTCACCGTCCAATAATTAGTTCTTTGAATGTTAGGTGATTAATTGGATTCAAATAAAACTAATCTTTTACCTTTATTAGAAAATGTTCATCCAATTATCCTAAAAGACGGCCAATCGTATTATAATTATGCTGAATCTCTAAATTCACCTGCATGGTATTGGGTCTTATTCGGTAGAATTGTGGTACTTTCAATTATTGGATTTTCACTTTGGTATTACCAATTTGAATCATTAATAGTCGTCTTTATATTATTCATTATCATAGTACCTATGGAGAAGTTTTTCCCCCGGCATCGGGGTCAAAAAGTGCGTCGCCCAAAGTGGAAACTAGATGTCTCGTATGCACTTTCTCAACCATTCCTCAATATTTTTGGAATTATTTTTGCTGTGTTCATTAGCTTTTTCTCATTCACCTGGGTTCTAGGCCTCATTGTCCGTTATTTTGGTGTAGTTGAAATGATACCCAGTTACATTCAACCAGTAGTTGCATTCATACTATTCGATTTCTTTGGTTATTGGGCACACCGTTGGTATCACGAAGTTCCTGAACTATGGAAGTTCCATGCTATCCATCATTCTCCAGAGCACATGGATTGGATCAGTGGATTCCGAGTTCACCCCATGGATTTCGCATTGATTGGCCCGGGTTTCTTTTTCTTGATTTTCGCGGGATTTAGTCCAGAGACAAGTGGTGTTCTAGCTTTACTTCAAATTATCACAGGACTTTTTCTCCATGCTAACGTTGGTTGGAAACTACGCCCATTACATCGCCTCATTCCAACACCTGAGTTTCATCACTGGCATCATGCCAATGAGAAGGAGGCGCATTGTTCCAATTACTCCGGATTCCTCCCACTTTGGGATATTGTGTTTGGCACCTATTACATGCCTGATGATAAGCGACCCGAAAGATATGGGGTTGATGAAAAAATTCCAGAAGGTATGCTAGGTCAATTGAAGTATCCAATTCAAGATTGGGGTAATCCATTGAGGTTCATCATCCACCCATTCCGTACTATTGGTTCATGGTTGAGATTTTCTAAGCAGGTTCTGAAAGGTGTCTGGCATTCAACAACCCGTAAGCGGGAGCCCTATCGCCCATTATTCAGAGATTAAGTATCTGTGTGTTTTCAATGGTTTGCCATCATAATTCGTCATCATCTTCCATACGTTTCCACAAGTCTCTAACGGTTTGGATATTCTTGTCAACCTTCGTTTTCCCTTCAAGACCGGTAACAGTGCCATCTCCTAATTCTTCACTAGGCTGTCGTACTTCGGCTTCTGGTATTTCACTATCATCTGATTCATCTTCTGGTGTATATTCAAAGTGCCTTTGCATATCCTCTTTTTCAGATTCAGAAGTATCACCTAATTTAATTTGGAACGATTCAACAGCTGTTCCACTATCTCCTTCCATTTGTTCATGTAGAGATTCCCACTCTTCTTTGTGACGTTGTTTATGAAGTGGGAGTTTTTTCGCTAATCGTTTTCGTCTTCTCATCCGCCTAACCGTTTGGTCAGTTACTAGGATTAGGATTCCAAGCACATTAGCAATGATGTACCCGGTGGTCTGATGAGGTGAATAAATCCAATATTGCATTGTGAACTCACCATCAATAATTTGTCCAGCATCTTTCCAGTTAATTCTAGTGCCATTTTCAGAATGGAAACGAAGTTCCAAAACATATTCTCCAGGTAAAATAGTACCTCCGGAATTACCACAATTTTCATTCAAACCACCTGACCACGTTATAATCGGTTCTGGAAAGGGAAGGGAATGATCATCAAAGTCACCCAAGTCTTCTCTTTCTTTTGCACCTACTTCCCATAATTCCCATGATGCGGTCATGTTAGAATGTTCTGAATAGGTAGTTTGGAACTGGCAATCAATCTCAAAAGGCAGTTCAGCCCCAAGAATATTGGGGACCGTCATTTCGTAATATTCCCTGTGTCCTCCTTTCTCTGAGAGTACTGGGTGAGGGGTTGCCATAGGTGACAAACCCATCCAAATTAGATTTAACATCAACCAAGTGATAATTGCTGCCCAGGGCCTAATAGGGGCTTTCGGGTCAATCTTTTTCTTGCTTTTTCGCATCAAAAAGGCGTCCCCCGCAGAATGTCGAGAACCGCTTCCATCCATTTCAGTTTCCGCAGTTTGCGCACCGGGTCAGTAATACCTGTCCATCGACCTATCTTATCACTTCGAAAACCAATTAGTCTAATTTTGTTGATTGGGATTCCACATGCCGCAACTATACATGCGGCTCTATCACCATCAGTGAATCCACCAGGATTATGCATTCCTTCAATTGATTGAGGGCACTGATGGGTAAGAATGAGAGTTGTGCAATTTTGTTTTAGAACCGGGAGAAGTTCCTGCCATTCGTCCTGGTTGTCTCCATGTGCGTGTAGGGCAAATGGAATCTTTTGCTGACTAGCTCGTTGCATTGCTTCCCCCCCATCACCATCTGATACTACCAATGCGAGTCTACTCCAAGCGGATTGTGCAAGTTGTGGGGGTAATTCATCGAATACGCCAACACTTCCATCTGCAGCCACAAACTGGCAATTATCACTCAATAAAAGTAAATCATCAGGTTCTACTGCAGCACCAAGAATGACAATTTCTTCCGCCTTTTGAAGAGTTGTAGTTAGTCTCTCAGTAGCACAATTAACTGCATCTACACCAAGACAAGATTGCTGAAGAGCAATTGCTGACTGTAGATCATATTTCAAATCCCATCCAAAGTCAACTCGCACGTCATCTTGTATGCTAACTAGGTCTACATTAACGGGTTCTAATTCAGTCTCCTGCTGTCCTGGCATCGCCCTCCCCTCCGGGCCTCCGTCAAACTGAGAGTTCAAGAACCCGAGCGAAGCATCACAGTACGCTCATGCCACTACCGCGCCGCTTCCCGACTATCGAATCTCCCAGTTTACTGGCTCGATTCCCTTTCC
>Ga0114999_10010431_pt1 | contig 10060 bp, 8 predicted proteins | sample ArcticOcean_MG_C_3_FD_89820 | JGI IMG/M metagenome (GOLD analysis project Ga0114999, IMG submission 89820) | Marine microbial communities from western Arctic Ocean - ArcticOcean_MG_CB8_126 | ecosystem: Environmental > Aquatic > Marine > Oceanic | place: Arctic Ocean: Canada Basin | collected... | reverse complement strand
CTCGGCGCTTTTTTCTTCACAACTTTCTTTTTCTCGACCGGTTTTTTCGCCGCTTTCTTCTTCCCAACTTTCTTCGTCTCAATTTTCTTCTTCACAACTTTCTTTTTCACGGTCGCTTTCTTCTTCACAACTTTCTTCTTCACAACTTTCTTTTTCACGGTCGCTTTCTTCTTCACAACTTTCTTCTTCACGGTCGCTTTCTTCTTCTCAACCTTCTTCTTCTCGGCCGGTTTTTTCACTGCTTTCTTCTTCACAACTTTCTTCGTCTCAATTTTCTTCTTCTCGGCAACTTTTTTCTTCACCGCCTTTTTCACGGCCTTGGCCGCCGCCTTTTTTGATTTGTCTTCCTTGGGCACCTCTGCTTCCGGCATATCAGGCTTTTTTCTGCCCGTCACCAGGCGGAAAGCATATCCGATGACCATCTCGCCCGCGTCGTTCAAGCCCATCTCCTGGAGTACCAACTCCACAGGAGCGCCAGGAGAGAGCATGGATCGGTACCCATCCCACCCGATGATTAGAGAGTTGATCTTGATGCCTTCCTCGAGAAGTATCACTGCTGAGGCGCGCTCACGATCTCCAGCGCCCTCGGCTGTCTCGTGCATGATCGCCGCCGAGAGAATCTTCCCCCTGCCGCTCAAGTGGGTCGTGCTTGTACTCCGGGGACAAAACGGATTATCGCAGGTGGCTTTCTGGCCCGTCTTCGGGAAGAAATGCTCCTCGCACTCCTCACAAACGGAGCCGAGTAGAGCTGGTTTTTGACGGGCGTTGGTCGGAATGGTGAATACATCCCGCATGAAGGGGACAATTTTTTTGTGGGTGCCAGGAACATAGAGCCGTAAATTGTCTGAGGGTTTATTCATTTGATATCCTGTTTGGATGGGGCCATGGCCGTACTGCCAAAATCAGGACCACATAATTAAAATAATAAAATTAATTAAATATGCGCCTCAATATTTACCCATTTCTTACCTTGGATCAACGGCGGGACGGTAACAAGGCGGGGCGAGGGTGTCAATATATTAATTTCGAAGGTATCGACGCCTGAAATATCAATGCTTTCTAGTAAAAGAAAAGCTCTTGCAATATCTTGTCCTCTTTTATCAATCCGTACGGTTCATCTTTTGGTGCAGCAGATCCAATCGACGGCGGTTTGACTCGCAATGAAACGAGATACCCTCGAACTTGGCAAGCATATCCTTGGAGACCTTTTGGGTGGAGTCTCGCTCCTCGCGAATCAGGCCGTTCACCTCCTGCAACAACTCTAGAAGCTCTTTCATGCGGAACCTCCTTCCAGGGGCTCAACCAAATGTTCGCGGATTATACCAAGAAAAAGATCCAACATATAGGAATCGCGAGGCTCAATGTTGACTTGAAACTCCGAGCTGTCCGGACTCAAGAGAAGATAATAACCATGTTTTTCATGCAGAAACGATGAGGCGAATTGCCGGAATTGCTCAGAAGAGAATCCGGGGAAAGCACGCGACAGCGACAGAAGCGGCACCGTCACCTGAACGTCGCTCACCCCGAGAGACAAAATAAGCGCGGGAAGATCGCCCCCGCCCCGGTCCCGTACATTCATCGAAACGTCGCCAGACTCGAGTTCTTCCTCCTCCAGTACGGGAGAGAACTGCTTCAACTCTCGGCGCAACTCGGCGAACAACTCCTCGGCTCGGCCCACGACCCAGGGGCTCTCGACGCGGGAAATATCCACCTCATTACCGCTCTGCTCCTGGATGATCAGCAAAATGTCCGTCATGCGCTTGAGGGTCTCATTTATCTGCTCCAACCGCTCGCCATTCTGGGCCAGCCGTCGCCTGATCCCATAAAGAGAAAACGGCAACACCGCCCAGACGACGAGAAAGAAAATAACCAGCGAGGTCAGGAGCAGAAAAAACGGGCTCGAAAGAATTTCAGCCATCGAATTTTCCATATCGTTTCAATTCCTTACCTAAGATCGCAGGAAAAGCCTACACCAAACCCGCGCGACGAAATAGATGTCCCTCTACACCAATGCACCCCTTCCGAACCTCCCGGGTTGACCACTCAAATCGGGCGCGCGTATAGTTTAGATCAACCCTGAAATGGAGACGCGGGGAGATGACATCGCCCGAAAAACCCATTGATAATACTATATTTCTGCGGAATTTGCCTTCCGTCGATGAACTGATGGACGAGTTGCGCGGCGAGGCTGATGAAGGGGCTTCCGGGGCCGCCCTGGCCGAGACGGCGAGAAAGGCCATCGAAATCGAGCGGCGGCGGATTCTGGCCGACAGAAACATCAGCAGCACTACGCCGGGCGGCGAGGCCAGTGAAATCCGGGCGGCGCTTCGAGGCGATATTATAAAGGAAACCAGGGCGCTTCTCGCCGCCAGCCGCACCCCTGATCTTCGCCACGTCATCAACGCCACCGGCATCGTCCTGCACACCAACCTCGGCCGCGCTCCGCTGAGCGAGGCTGCCTGTGAGGCGCTGCTCGCGGTCGCCAGAAGCTACTCGAATCTCGAATACGACCTCGAGGCCGGCCACCGGGGAAGCCGCGCCGGCGCCATAGAATCGCTCCTTCAAAAACTCACCGGCGCCGAGTCCGCCATTGTCGTGAATAACAACGCCGCCGCTGTCATGTTCGCCATTCGCTTCATGGCCGAGGGCAAGGAAGTCGTCATCTCCAGAGGTGAGCTGGTTGAGATCGGCGGCTCGTTCCGCATCCCTGAGATCATGGCCCAGAGCGGCGCGCGGATGGTTGAGGTCGGTGCCACCAATAAAACCCACCTGAGCGATTACGAAAAAGCCATCGGCCCCGAAACCGGTCTCCTCCTCAAGGCCCACACCAGCAACTACCGCATCATTGGCTTCACCGAGGAAGTGCCCCGCGAGGCGCTCGCCGCCCTTGCCCGCGAGAAGGGCATCCCGTTTCTCGAGGATCTAGGGAGCGGCTGCTTTGTTAATCCGCCAGGCATTCCCCACGAGCCCACGGTGGCCGCCTCGGTCGCGGCCGGGGTGGACGTCGTCACTTTCTCGGGCGACAAGCTCATGGGCGGTCCCCAGGCGGGCATCATCGTCGGCAAGGCAGCCTGGGTGGACAAGCTCAAGAAACATCCCATGATGCGGGCACTGCGCCTCGACAAGCTCACCCTCGCGGCGCTCGAGGCCACGCTCCGTGCCTACCTCGACCCGGAACGCGCCATGCGCGAGGTGCCCACGCTCAGGATGCTCTCAGAGGAGGACGCCGCCGACCGCCGGGCCAGGGCGCTGCTGGACGCGATGGGAGAAAAAACGACTAGGAAACTCCGCGCCGAGGCGGTCGATACCGTAGGGCGTGTGGGCGGCGGCGCGATGCCAACCGCCGAGCTGAAAAGCCGGGCCCTCGCTCTTTTCCCCGAGGACATTTCCGCAGACAAGCTCGACGCCCTGCTGCGAGCGGCCACCCCGCCGGTCGTCGCCCGGATTCACGAAGACCGCCTGCTGCTCGACATGCTGTGCGTGTCAGACGCCGAGATCGCCCCGCTGGCCAATATTTTAAAAGGCCTGGCTGGTGAGGCGGGCTAGAATTAACACCAATCATCGTGCCGCGCATTCAGTGGCCTGTTTTATTTTCTTTCTTAACATCCAAGGAGCACACCCATCCCAATTGTGAATTCCGGCGGCATAGACATCGACTATGAAATCCTGAACCCCGGCTCAAACGCGACACCCTTATTCTTCATCAGTGGATTAGGCGGCGACCGGGGATCATGGCCTCTTCAGGCCGAGCCGTTCTCAAAGGAGCGCCCCGTCGTTCTCCACGATCACCGGGGAACAGGAAAGAGCGCCAAGCCCCCCGGCGTCTACAGCGTCCTGAACATGGCGGGCGACGTAGCCGCCATCATGAACGACGCCGGAATCGAAAAAGCCCACCTCGTCGGGAGCTCGACCGGCGGGGCGATCATCCAGGTCATGTGTATCGATCATCCCGAAAAAGTGAAGAGCGCGGCCATCACCAGCTCGTGGCCCAAGTCTGATGCCTTTTTCATCCGCCAGTTCACAATGCGCAAAAAAATTCTACTTGAGCTCGGGTGGGAGGACTACACGCGAATCTCGGCCATCTCGCTCCACTCGCCCAAGGTTTTCACAGACAACTTCGAGAAAATCGAGGCCAAGGAAAATCTCATGATCAAGAACGCGCCGCCCGCCGAAATCATGGCCGAGCGGATCGACGCCATCATCGCGCACGACCAGATTGATCGGCTGGGCCAAATCACTGCGCCCACCCTCGTCGCCGTGGCGCGGGATGACGCCTGCACCCCGACCTATTACTCGGATCAGCTCGCGGAAAAGATACCTGGGGCCGAGCTTCATGTTTTCGAGTGGGGGGGCCACTTCGTCTATATGGCGAATACAGAAGAATTTAACCGCGTTATCGGGGCGTTCATCGAAAAACATGACGCCTGAGCCACAAGGCCAGGGAGCAATACCGCGATAGAAAACAACTGCTTGGAAGACACCCGCTGGAAGGGAGAGAAGGTCCCGCTGGAAAAACTTCGGGAGATCCTCGCCGCGCATAAAAAATGGCTGTTATTAGGTGATCCAGAATTAGACCCCGAGGACCTGAGCGGGGCGAACCTGAGAAGGGCAGACCCGAAAGAGGCAAACTTGGTCGGCGCGAACCTGAGCGGGGCAAACAATTTCACACAAGCCCAGATTAACAAGGCTTGCGTAAGTGTGCCGGCGAAACTGCCTGAGAGATTTAAGCAGCCGCCAAAGTGTCCCGAGGAGGAAAAATGATTTTTTTTCGGCGGAGCCAATCGCCGGGTCGGGCCGGGTACTATTTGATACAATGGGGCCATCCACTAGAACTGGGGGAATCGCCACCTCAGGCAAGGCGCCATCAACCGGGATACAACCTATGAAACATATCATCATCGGCACAGCCGGCCACATTGACCACGGGAAAACCTCGCTGGTGCGCGCGCTGACGGGCACCGACACCGACCGGCTGAAAGAGGAAAAAGAGCGCGGCATCACAATTGAGCTCGGATTCGCGCAGCTCGACATCGGCGAGCTGCGCGCAGGCATCGTGGATGTGCCGGGTCACGAGCGTTTCGTGAAGAACATGCTCGCCGGCGCGGGGGGGATCGATCTGGTCATCCTCGTCATCGCGGCCGACGAGGGGGTGATGCCCCAGACACGGGAGCATCTGGCCATCTGCCGCCTCCTCGGGGTGAAGGCCGGGCTCATCGCGCTGACCAAGTGCGACCTGGTGGAGCCCGACTGGGTGGAGCTGGTCACGGACGATCTGGCGGATTTTGTTAAAGACACCTTCCTGGAGGGCCAGCCCGTGGTGCCCGTATCCTCGGCGACGGGCGCGGGCCTTGATGCGCTTCAAGACGAGATTGCCCGGCTCGCGGAGGACACCATCCCCAAAAGCGGCCAGGGCATATTCCGGCTTCCCATCGACCGGGTGTTCAGCATGAAGGGCTTCGGCGCGGTCGTGACCGGCACCCTGTTCAGCGGGGCGATTCGCGTGGGCGAGCGGGTGCAGATATTCCCCGGAGATGCCGAGGCCCGCGTGCGCGGCCTTCAGGTGCATGGCGAGGCGGTCGAGGAGGCCGTCGCCGGAACACGCACCGCCGTCAACCTCCAGGGCGTGGAAAGAATAGATATCGAGCGCGGAGGCGTCCTGGGCCGCGCGAGCGAGCTCAAGGCCACCTACATGCTCGACGTGCGCCTGGAGCATATTCACGATGCCCCCCGTCCGCTCAAGACCCGCGACCGGGTGCGCTTCCACACGGGCACCTCGGAGGTCATGGGCCGCGTTTCAGTCATCGGAGCCGACGCCATCGAGTCCGGCGAGAGCGCCTTCGCGCAGATTCGCCTTGAGGCCCCAGTTTCCGTCCTGCCGCGTGACCGCTTCGTCATCCGAAGCTACTCACCCGTCGTCACCATCGGGGGCGGCGAGATTCTAGACGTTGCTCCAAAAAAACACCGCCGCCTGCGCATCTCATCGATGGAGCACTTCGATGCGCACCTGGATGCCGACGAGACCACCCGCCTAGAGCTTCTTCTGGCAGATGAGGGCTCCGCCGGGGCGGATATCGCCGCGCTCACCGGACGGCTCACCTTGAACGCCAGCGAAATCCGCTCGGAACTCGCCGCCCTTGCCAAGGCGGGCCGGGCCCGGATCGTCGAAACTGAATCGGGCCTCTCGCTATCGGAGGCGCATTTCACCGCCCTCCAAAAAGCGATCACCGAATTTCTCGCCGCGTACCACAAGACCAACCCGCTTAAACCCGGCGCACCGCGCGAGGAGGTTCGCGGTAAGGGCGGCGGCGCGGGCGAGCGCGCCTTCGCGGCAGCGCTCAAGGTGCTGGTCGATGCGGGCACTCTCATTGAGGAAGGCTCTCAAATTCGCCTCGCCACCCACAAGGTGAAGGTCGGGGCCGATCTGGCAAAGGTGAAAACAAAGCTCGATGATTTTTTCAAATTGGCGAGCTTTCAGCCCCCGATGCTAAAAGAGGTTTTTAACGAAGCCGGAACCCCCGAGGGGCCGAGCAAGGAAGCCATGCAGGTCTTGGTGGACGAGGGGGCGCTCATCCGCCTAAAGGAAGACCTCATCTACCACAAGGATGCGGTGGCCGGGGCGCGCTCCCGTCTTGAAAACTACCTGGGCGACCACGATAACATCTCGGCGTCCGAGTTTCGGGATTTGCTCGGCATCACACGAAAACACGCAATCCCGCTGCTCGAATACTTCGACACTGCGCGGATCACCCTCAGGATCGGCGACAAGCGCGTTCTGCGCTCCCGGCCGGATGAAAATTAACAACTCTCCACCGTCTCACACTCCAGCGATTCAGTCATCATCTCCATAAGCGGAAATACGCTTACGAGGCCGGGGAGCCCGCCAGCATGATGGTTGTTCCCCCGTCGCTCGTGATGCAGGCCCCGTTCATAAAGTCGTTTTCAGGGCAGACAATGAAAGCGGATACCGCAGCCATTTCCTCGGGCTCGGCAAAGCGGCGGGCGGGAATCCCCTGAAGGCGGGCGGCGGTATAGGCGGGCTCGGCCTCGAATCGAACTCTTGTGCGCGCGTTCATGGTGGTGCCTGGAAGGAGGCAGTTCACCCGAATGCCCTTGGGGCCCAGCTCGACGGCGAGGGCGCGGGTGAGGCTGTGGAGGGTGGCCTTGGTGGCGCAGTAAAGGGCGTTCCCGGCCACACCCACCTCGCCGAAGATGGAGCCAATGTTGAGAATGCGCCCGCTCCCCTGGGGAACCATGAGCCGAGCGGCCTCGCGCGAGGCGATGAAGACTGATATCGCGTTGACGTGGAACATGCGGATGATTTCATCGTCATCGAAATCGGTGAAGGCGCCCGGGGAGCGGGCCCCGGCGCAGTTGACAAGGATATCGAGCCCGCCCAGAAAATCCGCCCCATCGCGCATGATGTCGCTCGCGAGTGTGGCATCAGATAGATCGTAGAGGCGGCCATCGGCCTTAACGCCTGTGGCTCGGCAGGCCGCAATCACACGTTTCAATCCTTCCGCATCGCCCCCGCCCGCGGCCCAGATCGATACACCCTCGGCGGCGTAGCGCTCGGCGATGGCAGCCCCGATTCCAGCGGAGGCTCCGGTGATGATGGTGCGCTGCCCTTCAAGTCTTTTCTCCGGCATGGTTGTCATGTCTCCCTATCACCTGAAAAAGAAAATTTCCCAATAATTCCAGGGCGATTATGCGGTACCAGCCTTCCCCATTCCAGCCCGGGCTGAACCAACCTGGTCCAAGTTGTCCCTTTCAAACCGCATTTTTTGTGCGCCCGCCTCCACCCGATATTCGATATGGGATATGCTGGGCAGACCATTCCCTACGGGGTTGTACCGGCTCAGCGAACCGGCCCGGCCCATCGCGCCCGGCAAACAACAGGAGAAATTATCTTGGCTATCGACACGGCAAGCGTCCAGCGGCGGCGAGGGCGAATCCCCGCGATGAAGGGGCAGGTCTACGTCAACTGGGGGGGAAGCGGCCCCTCGTCCACGCTGGTCCTCCGCGAGGTGCACCGTATTTTAAAGCGCGAATCGAAGCTGGGGCCGTTTCACCCCATTTTACTCGGCGAATCTAAAGCCGCCTTTGAAGCGCTTCGCGTATCGGTGTCAAAGCTCATGGGCGCACGAGCCGACGAGATCGCCCTGATGGACAATACGACCTCGGGCATCAACATCGCGGCGGCGGGCATTGAATGGCGGGCCGGGGACGAGGCGATTGTCACCGACCTCGAGCATCCGGGGGGCTACCTGCCCTGGATGATGTGGCGTGATCGGCGGAGAATTAAGGTTCGGCTATTAAAAACAGGAGCCTCGGACGATGAACTTCTCGCGAACCTGGACGCCATGCTCACCAAGCGGACGAGGGCGGTCTGCGTGAGCCACGTCGCCTGGCTGACGGGGCGACGGCTGCCGCTTTGGGAGATTGGCCGACGTTGCCGGAAGGCGGGGGCGCTGCTCGTCGTGGACGGGGCGCAATCGGTGGGGCAGACTCCGGTAGACGTAAAAAAAAGCCTGGCCGATGTCTACACCCTATCGGGCCAGAAGTGGCTCATGGGGCCCCAGGGCACCGGCGCAGTTTATGTGCGCAGTGGGCTCCGGAAACAAATCAGGGAGTCGGGCATCGGCTACCGCTCGGCGCTGACACGGAACCTGAGCACGCTCACCTACACCCCCCAGACGAGCGCGGCGCGATTCGAGATCGCCACCATCAGCCCGGCGCTTTACTCGGGCCTCCGAGTGGCGGTCGATCAGTGCCGCCAAAGCGGGCCCGCCGGGATCGAGCGTCGGATTCGCACCCTGGCAAGCCGGCTGTTCAAGAGCCTCCGGGATACCAACGGGGTTGAGGTCATCTCCCCGCCCGGCCCGGCGCAGTCGGGACTCGTCTCGTTCCGCATAGTGGGGATAGATGCCCTGGCGGCAACAGAGGGGCTACTCAAAAAACACAAGGTCGTTCTTCGCGCGGTGGATTCGGTGCCGCCCGCACTTCGGGCCTCGATTCATTATCTCAACACCGAGGCAGAGATCGACCGTATAGCCGATGGTGCGGCCGACCTGGCAAGAGCGGCGGGGAAAAAACGGGGGCGCTAGCAACCAGCCTTTGATGACACACATGTGGGAGCGCTAGCGCCTGCCGCACACGAAATCACCCACAAAAAACACACGCAAAAAAGGGCGGCGGGAATCGCTTCCCGCCGCCCTGGTGCCATCAGACTTAAAGTTTAGCTGCCAAGCTTGGTGTCGAGTGTGGTGTCACCCTTGACGGTGACTTTTACAGTCTTGGTGCCAAGCTTCTCGTGCCAGATCTCGACATCATAGGAGCCGTCCGGCACCTCCGATATCTTGAACTTACCGCCGTCGCCCGAGACCGCGACAAACGGAGAATCCGTCGCGACGACATAACCCGTCATCCAGTCGTGCACGTCGCAGGTGATCTTGACGATGCCCGGCTTCTTGAAATAGCGCTTCGACATTTTGAGCTTTTTCTTGAATTTTGGCTGCGCGAGGTTGGCGACCGAATTGCCGGTCTTACCGGGGTGGGTGTGGACGTTGTGGAGAATCTTATCGCTGTTTAGGACGGTGAGCTTGGTGCCCACTTTCACTATCGTTATGCGGGGGTTGTAAACGCAGCCGTTCTGATCGATGGTCGCCTTACTCATCGACTTGGGGAACTTGCCGCCCTTGGCGCCCTTGATGGTGATGACCACGTTGGCCAGGCCGCCGCCCTTGACGAGAAAACTTTCGTCCACAATCGGATTCTTGCCGCATACTTTCGCGTCCTTGTTCACGGAAACATTCTTGGCCGCCGGGGCGGCGCCCGAGAGCTTGATGGTGCCCGAAACCGAGCCTGCGAAAGCCGGACCGGCGAAAGCGAGGGACATCGCCGCAGCGGCGACAGTGGTCTTCAACGAAAAATATTTAATGTGCATGTTCGCTCCTCTCCTGCATTTGTTGATGAAAGCTGTTCCGATAAAATTTTCGGATTCTGCGATTGATTAGGCCCCGATAAATTCAACGACCGTGGCCATCCTCTTTGTGGCCATCCT
>Ga0114999_10010430_pt1 | contig 10061 bp, 8 predicted proteins | sample ArcticOcean_MG_C_3_FD_89820 | JGI IMG/M metagenome (GOLD analysis project Ga0114999, IMG submission 89820) | Marine microbial communities from western Arctic Ocean - ArcticOcean_MG_CB8_126 | ecosystem: Environmental > Aquatic > Marine > Oceanic | place: Arctic Ocean: Canada Basin | collected... | reverse complement strand
CAGGTACTATCCCGCCGCGGAGTTCGCCAAACAGCTGCTGCAGGAGCGCACGCCCAGAAATGCTCATATCATGCGGTTCTACAGCGGCGCCTCGATCCGCTACTGGACAAGCCGCATCGAACTGTGCGGTGGTTCCTTCGTGGAGAACACGATTCACATGCTCGACCTGCTGTGCTACCTCCTGGGCGACATCGACAGGGTCTCCGCTTTCTATCTCTATCGCCAGCCGGGCGAAGGTCCAGAGCCGATCAACAATCCCCACGCGTACACGGTAAACCTGCGCTTCGAGTCGGGTGTCATTGCCAATGCCACGACGTCGCGGGTGCTGACAAATGTGAAGGCCTCGAGGATGGAGGTCACGATTGTCAGCGATGATTCGCTACTCGAGTGGTCACCGCAGAGGGTTGTGGAGAACGGTGATACCATCTGGGAGGCCACCCCTGAAGAAGAGATGAAACCCTCCGTCCGCCAGGCGCGCAGTTTCATTGAGGCGGTGCGCGCCGCAGATCCTCAAGCTGTGCGCAGTCCGTATGTAGCCAGTCACAACACACTGGCGGCTGTACTCGGCGCCAATATTTCAGCGGAACGGGATGGAGAGTCGATCGCGCTTCAGGATGTCGTCGCCGGCAGGGTGCGCTGGGACGGTGTGCAGATGGGACCGTGGGCGCAGGAGTAAACTCGAATCACTCGACAGGCTGACCGCCGCGGATGGTGATCAGTGGCTCCAGACAAGGTCCGGCGTGCTGCTCGCCATGGCAATCCGTCAACGGTTCGGCCTGGTCATTCCATTTCAACACGGTGATATCAGCGCAGGCGCCCGGCTGCAGTGTGCCCACCTCGCCAGCGAGACCGAGATGTTGAGCTGGAACTGCCGTTGCTCTCGCAAAGACGTCGACTTTCGGCATACCGAGGGCGATCAGCTTGGACATCACCCGCGGCAGGTCGTGGGACGGGTCCTCTTTGACATGGCGGATGTAGCGGTCCGTCGACACCGTATCGGGATAAAAGCCGAGTGCAAGCGCTTCCTGAGCTCGTGGAAAGCTGAATGACATCATACCGTGGCCGAGGTCGAACAGGACGCCCCGGGTGCGAGCTTCCAGCACGGCTTCATGCACTTGGCCGGCGCTCAGGAGTTCCTCTTCCTCGCGGTTGAACAGGTAGGTCATGACGTCGCCGGGTCGAAGCAAGGCCAGCTGTTCCGCAAGTGGCCAGTCCGCATTTTTGCGGGAGCCGTAGAGGATCGGTCGATTTGTCGCCGCAGCCGCGGCAAGGCCGCGCTCCATGATGACTCGAGGGTCGATGTCACCGATGGTGACGGGGGCCGCGTTGAAGGCGATTCCCCAGATCAGGTCGCCCCCAGCCTTGATGGTGCGAATGCAGGCATCGACGTCAGCCGCCTCGAGTGTCGGGATGTTGCGAGTCGGGTGGGACTCGCCAAACCTCGACAGGTTGAGAGCGAGGCACACACGGGTGCGGCGGCTGTCGATGATGTCGCGTCGGTACTCATCCCAGTTGTCCGCGCCAGCATCGCCCTGCGACATGCAGGTGGTGACCCCACGAGGCAGAAAGAATTGGTCGGGATCGGTGCCGTAGCGGGATCCTCCGCCCCCCGGATGAGCGTGAAAGTCGATCAGTCCGGGAAGCAGGATCCCATCGTCGAACTCAAGGTGCCGCCGCGCCGTGCCGGAGATCCCGGGACCTGAGGCGACGATTCGGTCGCCGACGACGGCCACCGTTCCAGGGCCGTCAAAGCCGGAGAGGGCGCAGAACAGTCGATTGGCCCCGATCAGTAGATCGTAGTCGAAGGAGCTATTCATCGGCGTCGGCCCAAGCCCCCTTGGCCATGAGGCCGCCGTCACAGCAGACGTATTCGCCAGTCATGAACGAAGCTTTTTCGCTGGCCAGAAAAAGGGCGAGATTGGCGATATCAGACGGCTGACCCATGCGGCCGAGAGGATGGCCGTCCGCCATCTCCCGCATCGCCGCCGCTGCTTCTTCGGCACTCATCCCTTTCAGCGCCTCCTGGACCATCGGTGTGTCGATGGTTCCCGGGTTGACGGCAAGGACGCGGATATTGTCCCGGGCATATTCCAGGGCGAGCTGCTTGGTCAATGTGAGCACGCCCCCTTTGCTGGCGGCGTAGGCAGAGACCCCCTTCATCGACTGCAGGCCCTGAACACTGGCGGTGTTGATGATGGCGCCGCCACCACGCTTCTTCATTTCCGGGACGCTGTACTTCACCATCAGGAAGTAGCTGGTGAGATTGACGGCGATAATCCGATCCCAGGCTTCCTTTGTGAGCTCGTGAGCCGGCAGGTAGCTCTCCATCGGCTGAATGCCGACGTTGTTGCACAGGACGTCGACGCCGCCACAATCGGCGACTGCCATCTGCACGGCGGCGGCACACTCCGCCTCGTCAGTGACGTCCGTTTTCCTGAAGTGGATCTGCCCGGAGCTCGCTGCCAGCTCAGCGCCGGCGGCCTCGTCGACATCGAGGCACAATACCTGCGCACCTTCGCCGGCAAAGGCCTCACAGATGCCCTTACCGATGCCCTTGGCGCCACCGGTGACGATGACGGCTTTTCCACTAAATTCTGCCATGATATATCTCCGTTATTATTCATAAGTCGCAGCGGATTCTACGCGAGGGGATAAAGGCTTATTTTTGCAGTGTGGTCAAGATGGTTGCCTGAATTGCAAGCTGATTTGATCCGAACCGGGACAGACCTGCATGAGAATATCAGTCGTTCACGATCCCACCTTGTCGGAGGCTTTTCTCCGCAAGATGAGTCAGCTGGGTGTTGACTGCATCGATTTTTCTGACGGCACCTGGCTGCCAGGCGTCGCTGAGCAGGGGTATCCCGACCTGGATGAGCTGTTGGCGATCAAGGGCCGGCTGCAGTCGTGGGGGCTGGAGATCAACCGAGTTTCCCTGCCTGACATGACCGAGACATTCATGCTCGAGAAAGAGGGCGCAGATCGCGAGCTCGAGAATGCCGTGCGGGCGCTGAAGGTTCTGGGAGAGGCGGGGGTGCCGATCGCGCGTCAGCGCTTTCACGGCGATACCTTCAACCACCTGATGACGCCGTATACGACATTCCACCGAGGCGGCTACCGCAGCCACGGGGACAGACTGTCGGTACCGGGCGCTGCTGAGGAGGCGTCCCGGGCGCAGCGGGTACAGGTGTGGGACTCGACCAGCAACAAACCACCGCCCCAAGAGGCGCTCGACCGATGGTGGGACCGATTCTGCCAGGTATACTCGACACTCGTGCCGATTGCCGAGGAGTTCACGACCAAACTCGCCATGCATCCTTCCGACGTGCCACTGCCGGACACCCCGTTCGGCTCGCTGGGCTATCACCGCCTCATCGATGCGTTCCCGAGTCGTCGTGTCGGCTATCTCTATTGCTGCGGCACCCGGGCGGAAGCGGGTGGTCTGCCCCTCGTGCTCGACGAGATTCACAATTACGGTCGCAAGGGGCGCATCTTCATGATCCACCTGCGCAATATCCGCGGCAGCCTGGCGAGCGCCGGCGCTTACGAAGAAGTTGCCCTCGACGACGGCGACATGAGCATCTTCCGGATTCTCCTCGAGCTGCGCAAGGTCGGTTTCGACGGCTGCATCAATCCCGATCACATGGCCGTTATCACGACGGATTACGAAACGGGCGATCAATGGACCCCACGTCTGCGAAAATGGCTCGATGCCAGTCACACACCGGACGTGCAGGTCGCCCATCAGGGCCTCGCCTTCGCAGTCGGCTACATCAAGGCGCTCTTGACGGCTCTCGACGAGTACTCGGGTGCACCGGTGTAAGCCGATGCCGGTGCCTTTTTTTATTCGGCGACCCTGGCTGATGCTCAGCCAATGGCTGACGGACCGAGATCGCCCCGATCTCGAAGCACTCCGCGCCATACGGGATCCGGACAAGTTCCTCTGGGCAATCCTGCCCCACGCGGCGAGGACCTTCGCATCGTGCATCACCCTGCTGCCTCCGGACAAAGCGCGCGCGGCGGCAGTCGGCTATCTCTACTGTCGGAGTCTCGATACGTACGAAGATCTCGCCCCGGAGCCCGAGAAGCTTCTCGAGATCTTCGGCAGGCGCTTCGAGGATCGAACTCCGACAACTGCACCGCGAATCGAAGGTCCGCTCGTACAGGATATTCGCGACCATACGCATCTACTGCTGCTGGAGTGTATGGATCGGGTCGACGCGGTATACGAGGGGTTGTCGACGCCGCAGCGCGAAGCGATCGCGCGTTGTGTGCGTCAGATGTCGATCGGCATGAAAGCACGCCGTGCGCGCGGCCATGGCGACATTCTCGCCTACTGCCGTGCCGTCATCGGTTATCCGGTCGTCTTCTCGCTAGAGCTTCTGCTGGAGCGCCAGCTGCAGCCCGACGAGACGGAGACAGCCATGCAGGTCGGCGAGATGGTGCAGCTGGCAAATATCACGCGCGACATCGAAAAAGATCTTTCTCGCGGCGTCGTCTACGATCGGCGCTTGTCGACCGATTCCAACGCCGAAAAAATCCACGTCGTTCGCGAAGATCTTATGCGTCTCGCCATCGACCGGGCACCGGCGTACCGCCAACTCATGGAGATGCTCGAGCTGCCGCGCTTCCAACTGGGGCGAGCCTCCGCCCTGCTCATGCTGCTGTTTACGAGTCGCTACTATGAGGACTGTGCCAGGCAGATGGGATACAGCGGATGGTCGGCATCGCGCTCGACGATGGATCTCTTTGCGAAGGTGTTTCCCGCGGCGTTCTCACATCGATATGCGCTGAGGGCAGCAAGGCACGTAGAGCGCGCTCTGGCGGGGTTCAGCAAGAGCTTCGATGGGAACTGAGAGAGGCTCCCAAAATTGGCCGGCGCAGCCGTCGATCAGAGGGCACCTGTAAACAGCCTTTGTCAATGGATTTGTCAACGGCTGGGGTCAATCGGCCCATTCTCTGCAGATGGGGCAGTGGTTTCGCGGCTGGCATGTTTTGTGCGAGGATGGTGAACAGAGCACTCACGCACCCACTCTCCCCCCGGAGGATTGCCATGACACTCGCGAAGCGCGCCTTCACCGCCGCCAAGGGATACAGGCCCGGGTTAGAAATCGTAGCTCTCGCAGTCGGATGCATCTGGCTGGCCATCGTGAGGTCGCGGTATTGAGCGATGGAACGAGAGCCAAGGCAGGACCATTCCGCGCAGATGGCGGCTGAGCCACGCGTGGCTCATGAGAAGTCGCCAGTTCGATAAGATCGTTCCGCCGGCACCGCTCGGAGCCACGACCGCCTTGATGATTTCGGATCGGTGATACTCTCGGTGAAATTCGTGTAGATCAGATTCCCAATCCGCTCTCTCCCATTCGAGGTGCTGGTTTCGAATACAGCCCTCGTCGGGCTGTCTGGGTGACGATGAATCGATTAATATCCGAGCCATCCCAAGGTATCGGACACGACGCGATGAATCGACTCACACCCATAATCTGCGCGCTCCTCCTTCTGTTGCCGTCAGTCTCAGCGGCTCTTACCGAGATCGTATTGAGCAAAGACATCCACGAGTACGTCATCAGGCCTGATCCTACGGACCCGACTGCAACGCCTGATCAGCAGGAGTGTCTCGAGGAAGTGAGGGAGAGGCCATTCAGCATCGACGAGGTGGCCGGCAGGCGCGCCGCGAAATTTGCCTCTCCTTGCGACCAGATCCCCGGCTTCGGTAGAAACGAATCGGCGTGGTGGATGCGCTTCAAGCTGAATTCGGCAGCAACTCCGAGCAGTGAGTGGCTGCTTCACATCAATCGTGCCAGGACGTTCATACATCGCGGACCGTCGAAGTTCGGGATCATTCCGGAGGCCGGCCTCGGGAACGACAGCGGATATGTAAAGCTCTTCGTCCCAATCGGTGCGGAGGATGGCTATCGTCTGCAGGAGGTCCATCCCAACGCCGGTTTCGAAGCGCGGAAAGTCCCTTATCGAAGTCTCGTCCTACAGATTCCCTCAGACGCTGACTGGGACCGTCCGTTTTACATGTGGTTCAACCATGAGGACATGCTCTCGAGCCATCTGGCGGTGTGGAATTACCAATACCTGCACAGCAAGGATCGCAACGAGCAGATCCAGTACGGTTTTCTGTACGGCATCATGGCGGCGATGGTGTTGTACAATCTGTTCCTGTTTTTCTCCGTGCGCGACCGCAGTTATCTGTTCTACGTATTGTACATCTCCTGTCTGTGTATGCTGCTGGCATCACACAGAGGGTTGACATTCGAGTATCTGTGGAGCGAGTCCGCCCTTTGGAATCGACACGCCGAATTCGTCGCTGGTGGTCTGGCTTTCACTTTCTGCTTGCTCTTCGCCCGAACATATTTAGACACCAAGAAGAACACGCCGAAGAGTGACCGTTTTCTCCTCGGGTTAATCGGACTGTCCGCACTCGAGGTCGTCGTCGGTATCTTCAATTTCGCCATCGCCTACCGCCTGCTCATCCTCATTGGATTCCTCTTTCTTCCGCTGTTGATGACTATCGGCATTCTCTGCTGGCGGCTCGGCTACCGACCGGCGAAATATTTTGTTGTGGCCTCGAGCAGTTTGCTGTTCAGCGTGTTTTACTACGTGGTATGCCAGTCTCCGATAGCCGACGAATTGCTGGTTCCGGATTTTCTGGAGCTCAGCAGGATGGATGTGGTTCTGTACGGCGCAGTCGTCGAGGCGGTGCTGCTCTCTCTTGGACTGGGGGATCGCATCAACCTCCTGCGCAAAGCGGAGGCGGCATCAAACGCCAAGAGTGCCTTTCTGGCGAACATGTCTCACGAACTGCGGACGCCAATGAACGTCATCATGGGCTTTGCTGAACTCCTTGAAACGAACAAAGAGGAGAATCTGACACAGCGGCAGCTGGCGAATCTGGGTCGCATCCGGTCGAACGCAGACGAGTTGCTGGGGATGATCGATCAGCTCCTGGATCTTTCGAAAATCGAGGCGGGACGCTTCGACGTTCAGGTCGAACAGTTCCGGATCGCTTCCGTCATCGAGGAGGTCTCGGCCGACATCGAGCAGCGGCTCGCGGGCAAAGATGTGAGGCTCACAACGGCGTACGAACAAGAGGACGTGGAGTTGCAGACCGACCGGCGGATGGTCAGGCAGATCATCCGCAATCTGCTGACCAACGCCGCCAAGTTCACCGAGGAGGGTCACACCGAAGTGCTCGTTACCCTCACGAGCCCTCACGTCAATATTGCTGTCACCGACACCGACACCGACACCGGCATCGGGATTCCCCAGGACAAGCAGACTGCCATCTTTGAGGAGTTCGTGCAGGTGAAAGACGCGGCCTCGAACATCAAGGGGACGGGGCTCGGATTGCCGATTACACAAAAGCTATGTCGATTGCTCGGTGGGGATGTGCGCGTGGAGAGCGCGCCTGGCCAGGGGGCAACCTTCACGGTGACCATCCCGACGACGTATCGATGAATCTGTGTCAACGGAAGTTGGCAGCTCGGCGGCTGTCACGCAGTCGCAGCTAACACGCTGATTTCACTGAATCATAGGGCAGTCAAACGTTTTTGACTGCAACTCCGAGCTGACATCCAAGCCGCTCTCTGCTGCCTCGCTGAGCAAGCGGCTATCCTCTTGCAGCGCAACCCTCTCGACGTATGTCCGAGGATTTTGTGTGCCTGGCACACTCCGTGCAGAGAGGGAAACGGCAAAGGCCTGAAGGTTTCCCGCAGTTGCATGCACGGAGGTGATGGATGAAACGCATCCTGGTGGTAGATGACAACGCCAGCATTCGCAGGCTCATACGGAAAATGCTCAAGAAACTGCCGGTGCAAGTGAAGGAGGCAGAGGATGGGGAGCAGGCCCTCTTCCTGCACGAGCACGAAACATACGATCTCGTTCTGACGGACCTGGTCTTGCCCAGGATTGATGGCGGCATGCTGGCGCGATCTCTAAGATGCCGGTTTCCGACGCTGCCCGTCATCATGATGTCCGGTCAGTTCGCTGCCGGGGAGCAATCCTGCAACTACATCCTTTTCCTCAAAAAGCCGTTCGATGGCAAGACGCTGGTGCGGGCTGTCTGCAGCGCGCTTGGAGTTGCAGCAGGCAACCAAGTGCCGGCAGCCGGCCAACGAGAGGCGACGATCCTTCCGGAGCTAGAGACTGTCAACAATCATTGACAATTATTCTCGGATTGACTAAAATGACACAGAAACTTGTAAATAAACAAGTTACGACAAGTAAGTTCAGGGGAGTGACAACAATAGTTGACACTGCAATCCGCTGGGGCCACCTTCGACTACAATGCCCTAACGGATTGATTTATAGTGGGTTAGGGCCCTGGAAAGAGAGGGTCCGAAAACTGGGACCGGTACTGCTCACTCGTGTCCGTGAAAGTCAGTTTACCCGATCTGGCGACGGATTTGCAGCCGACTGGACCAGTCTGATGCCGAAAAAGATCCTCATTGTCGAAGACGACGAAGATAGTCGCGATCTACTCGTCCAGAGCCTCGAAGGCAGCTACGAGCTGGTGACTGCTGCAGATGGCTGCGAGGCGATTGAGCAGGCAGTGCGCGAGTTGCCGGATCTGATTCTAATGGATCTGCGTCTGCCGACGATGGATGGCTGGCAGACGACACTGCGACTCAAAGCCGATCCGCAACTCAAGGATATTCCGGTGATCGCCATGACCGCACACGGCCTCAGCGAAGACGAAACGAGAGCCCGGGCGGCAGGCTGTGCCGACTACGTGAGCAAACCAATATCACCCAGATCTCTCGTGCAGCTCGTAGAGAAATGGATGACTGATCAACCGAATCGGAGATAACGATGGCGGACTCACCACTCATTCTCGTCGCTGATGACCATGTAGATGCCGTTGCCCTGATTGGGCAGCAACTCGAACTCGAGGGTTACCAGCATGCCGGTGCCTACGACGGTCAGGAAACTCTCGAGCGCGTTGAAGAGTTGAGACCCGATCTACTGCTCCTCGACATGAAGATGCCGGAGCTCGACGGGTTGCAGGTGATCCGTCGATTACGCAGCAATCCGGAATACGATGATCTGAGGATTATCGTACTCACAGCGGAGAGAATGGACGAAGCGGACGAGATAGCCGGACTGGACGCGGGCGCCGATGATTATCTAACGAAACCGATCAACAGATCGATCCTGGTGAGGCGTGTTAGGGCGATGCTTCGACTGCGTAGGCTGGAAGCGGAGAATAGGCAATTGCGGCTCGAAGTGACCCGGCGCCATGGCCTGGGAGAGATGGTCGGCACGTCGAAACTGATGCAAGATGCTTACAACCTTGTCGAAAAGGTGGCACCAACCGACACCTTTGTGCTGATCACCGGGGAAAGCGGAACGGGAAAAGAGCTCGTGGCATCCGCCATCCACGAGCACAGCCATCGATCCTCGGGGCCGTTGGTGCGGGTGAACCTGGGATCGCTATCGAGCAACCTGGTTGAAAGCGAGCTCTTCGGTCACGAGAAAGGGGCGTTCACCGGGGCGGTACGGGACAAGAAGGGGAAGTTCGAACTGGCGGCAGGCGGCACAATCTTTCTCGACGAAGTCGGGGATATTCCACTCGAGAGCCAGGTCAAGTTGCTCCGCGTACTTCAGGAACGGGAGTTCGATCGCGTCGGTGGCGAGCGCACCCTGCGGGCGGATGTGCGGGTGGTTGCGGCGACGAACAAGGATCTAGAAGAAGAAGTGGAGCAGGGACGATTTCGCGAGGACCTGTATTACCGGCTCGACGTAATTCCAATTCGCCTGCCGGCACTGCGCGAGCGCCGCGACGACATCCTGGTACTGGCAGCGCATTTCCTCGATCGCCACTCCCAGGAGCTGGGGCGGAAGATCCCAGAGCTCACCTCCGAGGCGAAGCGCCTGCTGCTTGACTATGAATGGCCGGGCAACGTGCGCCAGCTCGACCACGAGATGATGCGAGTGACAACGCTCAGCGAACCGGGCGCTCCGATAACAATCGATCTCCTGTCCGAAAAACTGCGTTCCTCAGGGGAGCAGAACGTGCGGGAAACGGAGAAGACGGGACGCCTGAAGGATCGGCT
>Ga0114999_10010429_pt1 | contig 10062 bp, 13 predicted proteins | sample ArcticOcean_MG_C_3_FD_89820 | JGI IMG/M metagenome (GOLD analysis project Ga0114999, IMG submission 89820) | Marine microbial communities from western Arctic Ocean - ArcticOcean_MG_CB8_126 | ecosystem: Environmental > Aquatic > Marine > Oceanic | place: Arctic Ocean: Canada Basin | collected... | reverse complement strand
TTTATTTTTATTTAATAAATCAATAGTGCTCATAACCATTCCTGGGGTGCAAAATCCACACTGCAATCCATGATGTTTTTTAAAAGCCGTTTGAACTGGATGTAATATGTTATTTTTTTCAAGACCCTCAACAGTTCTAATATCTGAATTATCACAATCTAAAGCTAGAATAGTGCAGCTTTTAATAGAGTTGCCATTTAAATGGACTGTGCAAGCACCACATTGTGAAGTGTCACAACCTATGTGAGTTCCTGTTAAAGCTAAAGATTCTCTTAAAAAATCTGATAATAAAGTATTATCAGGAATTTCTTTTGAAACTTCTTTTCCGTTTATTTTAATATTTATTTTTGCCATTATTATCCCTCTAAAATAATATTGGGTGCTTGGATATTAGAACTTAATAAAACAGATACTTCAACAAAATATAATAACTAAAAAAAATAAAAAATTACAACTATTAGTAGAATTAAAATGACTAATGCCAAATAAATATAATTGTTTAAAAAATTTGACTTAATTTCATTAACTCTTTTATCTTTAATAATTTTACCATCTGTATTTTTTTTACTTTTTAGAGGATCCACCAAGTCAGCAAAACGCCCAAAAAAATAGTCTGACATTTTTTTACTTACTCCATCAATTAATCTAGATCCTAATTGAGCTATTTTTCCACCTACATTAATATTAACACTATAATTTAAAGTAGTAATTTCATTTTTTTCTAATAACTGTACATCAGCATTGCCATTAGCAAACCCTACAGAGGAACTGCCTTCTCCTGAAAGAGTATAGCTCTCATTTTCTTTGATATTTGACAGTATAATTTTACCCGCAAACGTTGCATTCATTGGACCTATTTGATTTGTTGCAATTACTTTAAATGATTCTTTGCTATCTTTTTGAAAAGATTCACATCCAGGAATACATTGTTTTAAAATATTTTCATCATTTAAAGCCTCCCAAACAATTTCTTTTTTAATATTTAATTTATAAGACCCAGCAAGTTTCATATTTATAAAAATAGTATATAGTAAAATAAATTATGGATGACAAAAAAAAAAACGAATTACAATCAGCTGTTTTTGAAAGGTTAGTACAACATTTGCAAGAAAAAAAAGATGTTCAAAATCTTGATTTGATGCAGTTAGCTGGATTTTGTAGAAATTGTTTATCCAAATGGTATAGGGAAGAAGCTAAAAAAAAAGGAATAGAAATTTCTGATTATGACGCAAGAAAACATGTTTATGGAATGGCTTATTCTGAATGGAAAGAAAAATATCAAAAATAACTAAATGTATTCTATAGCTGCTTTTTTTCTTCAATTTTTATAATTAAATCTCTATCGTAATTATTAGAAATTTTTGTATTTTTTATTATGGGAAGAAATAATCCTAAAATATATAATAAAATTATAACTAGCGAAACAATTAACATCGATCTTACAGCATTAAGCTTCATAATTATTACTTTTCTTTTAATCTAGGAAATAATTCAACAAAATTACATGGTTTATGATTAATGTCTAGTTGGTATTTTAAGATTCCATCCCATGCATCAGTTACACCACCCGTGGAACCTGGTAACGCAAATATATATTTGCCATTCGCTAGCACAGAGCATGCCCTAGATTGCATTGCTGAAGTGCCTACAGTTTTATAACTTAACTCCCTAAAAAGCTCACCAAAACCAGGAATTTCTTTATCTGCAATTTCTCTTATAGCTTCTGGAGTTATATCTCTACCAGTTAAACCAGTGCCTCCTGTTGTAATAATAACATCTAAATCATCTCTTTTTATCCAATCAGATAAAATACCTCTTATGTCATTCTTAGAATCTTTGACAATTTTTCTATCAATTAAATTATGATTTTGTTCCTTTATTTTTTTAACTAATATTGAACCAGATTTATCAGTATCAATAGTTCTAGTGTCAGTTACAGTAAGAAGGGCTATATTAACATTCATAAATATATTATAGAATAAATAATCGTGATCTTACTATCAATATCATTTTTAGTCACAGCAATATTTTATTCAAGTGTTGGTTTTGGTGGAGGCTCTACTTATTTAGCTCTCCTATTGATTTGGAAAATTCCTTATTATATTTTTCCATTAATTGCACTTTCTTGTAATATTATTGTAGTTTCAGGAAATTGTTTTAACTATATAAATGCAGGAAATCTTAATTTTAAGCTCTTATTTCCATATTTAATAGGATCAATACCTATGGCTTTTATAGGTGGATCGATCTCAATAGAGCTAAAATTATTTGAAATAATGTTGTTTCTAGTTTTGACAATAGCAGGATTTTTGTTGTTAATTAATTTTAGATCCTACGAAGATAAAAAAGAAAGTTATAGAAACATTCCAAATTTTTTTTCTATTTCAATAGGCGGTTTGTTGGGATTTATAGCAGGATCAGTTGGAATAGGAGGAGGAATTTTTTTAAGCCCAATCTTATTCTTAATTAGAGCAGGAAAATCAAAACATATAATAACAGCAGCCTCATTATTTATTTTAATAAATTCTATTTCAGGAATTATTGGGCAATTATCAAAAAATTCAGTTTTATCAGAGGTTCAAAACTATTGGTATTTATTTTTTATAGTTTTTATTGGTGGGCAGATAGGAAATTTTTTAAACTTAAAAATATTTCCTACGCGTGCTTTAGCTCTGATTACAGCAATACTAGTTATTTTTGTTGCTTGCAGAATAGGACTCAAAATACTATTCTATTGAACAATAAGTTAAATTCACATATTAAATAAGATTAAAATATTAATTTATGCCAAAAACTGCATTGATAACTGGAATAACGGGACAAGATGGATCGTATTTGGCTGAACTTCTGCTTAAAAAAGGATACCAGGTTCACGGTATTGTTAGAAGAGTAGCTCTAGAAGATGAGAATCATAGACTCTGGAGAATTAGAAAAATATTAAAAGACATCACGTTGCACGCGGGCTCTCTAGAGAGTTATGCAAGTTTATTTAATATAATTTTAAAGATAAAACCGGCTGAAGTTTATCATTTGGCTGCACAAAGTTATGTTACTTATTCTTTTGAAGATGAGTTTTCCACTCTTAACACCAATATTAATGGAACTCATTATTTACTTTCAGCAGTTAAAGAGTTTGCGTCAGAACAGATAAAATTTTATTTTGCTGGATCTTCCGAAATGTTTGGTGAAGTAAAAGAGTCACCTCAAAATGAAAACACATCTTTTAACCCAAGATCTCCGTATGGAATATCTAAAGTTACCGGCTACTATTTGACAAAAAATTATAGAGAGGCGTATAAACTTTTTGCATCTAATGGAATTTTATTTAACCACGAATCTCCAAGAAGAGGGTTCGAATTTGTAACAAGAAAAATAACATGTGCAGCTGCCAGAATTAAAAAAGGTATGCAAAAAAAATTAAAATTGGGTAACATTAAGGCTGAAAGAGATTGGGGTCATGCCGAAGACTACGTGCACGCAATGTGGCTAATGCTTCAACAAAAAAAACCAAGCGATTTTGTAATAGGAACAGGACAAGCTCATTCTGTAGAAGAATTTGCAAAAAAAGCATTTGAGCACGTTGGGTTAAATTACAAAGATCATATAGTAATAGATAAAAACTTAAATAGACCAGCTGAGGTAGATACATTATTAGCAAATTGCGAAAAAGCTAAAAAAGAGTTAAATTGGCAACCAAAAACAACGTTTGATGATCTTGTAAAAATAATGACAGAGCATGATTTGGAACTTACAACAAACTCAATGTAATTAATCATATGGAAAGTAACGATAATAAAAAAAACTTAAAGATTTTTTTTATAAAATTAATTTCAATAACAGTTGCTACAATTATTTTGTTTAATGTTTTGTTTAATTTATTAATATCAAATATTCCCTATTTTCGAGTATTGACCTCACTTACTGAACTTGAAACTAGAAGAGACTATAGAGATAATTTTAGGGAAGATATAAAAGAATTATTAAAAAAAGATCAAATTCTCAAAAGTGAAGATAAAGTTTTAATTTATAAATTTTATCAAAAATTAAAATCTGAGTTTGAAGATATAAAGTAGTTATATCCACAAAAAGTTAATGAAAAAAAGAATAAACCTAATATTTTTATCTACATTAGTTATATATTCAATTTATTGTGCAGCAAGTTTAGGAGAAGGCTGGGATATTTCGTTTCATTACAACATTGGAAAAGACAGGTTAGATTATTTATTTTCGTTTGGCGCCAATGAAGTAAACAAAAATCCTTTTGTTAGCAAATTTTATACTGGAGCATACAGCACACTTTCAGCTTTTTTTGTTCAATTTTTTCCCATGAAATACAACATAGAAGCTATGCATATTTTTAATCTTTTTTTTTCAGTCCTAACAATTTTTGGAATTTACAGATTTGCCAAAGAGTTTTTCAATAAAAAAATAGCAAAAATAACTTTTCTTCTTTGCTTTTTTAATCCAATATTTTTTGGTCACATGGCAATGAATAGCAACGATACAATTGTAGCGTTTTCTAACATCTGGTTATTATATATTACTTCTAAATATCTTAAGTATCAGAATTATAAAATAAAAAAAAATAATTACATAATTTATTTAGGTTTGTTATTAGGATTAGGTTTGGGCACAAGATACACATTTTTAATTACATTAGTGCCTTTATTATTATTTTTATTTTTAGAAATTCTGTATTTTAAAATTTTGATAAATAAAAACTTCTCCAAAAAAATATTTTTTTACGATGCTATTAAAGCAGTAGCTATCGGATATTTTTTTATGGTTCTATTTTGGCCTCAAGTTCATGACAATATATTTTTATTACCATTTAAAATTGCACTTGAAGGAATGTCGTTTGATTTTGGTGCACCATTTAGTTTATTTAATGGTGATGTATTTAAAGGAACCGAATTAACAAAAAATTATATTTTAATAAATTTATTTTATAAAATGCCAGAATTTTTTGTTTTAAGTTTTTTTATATTTATTTTATTAATTCATAAAATAAATAAAGATAAAAAAAGAAATGTAAATTTCTTTTACCACAAAATATCTTTTATTCTACTTATTGTTCTATTTCCAAATCTACTAATTTTTTTAAATCCCTGGCATTTATATGATGGAGTTAGATTATTTTTATATTTAATACCATTTTTGTGCATTTTTCCTGCCATCTTAATTAATTTCCTTTTAAATGCAGTCGAGAAAAAGGTTTATAAATTTCTATTATTTTTTTTAGTTGGTTTAAAAATATTTTACCTATTTAATTTTTTTTCATTGACGCCTTATCATTATGTTTATTTAAATGTCTTTGCTGGCCAGTATTCTGAAAATTCTAAAATGTTTGAAAACGATTATTTTGGCATTTCAACAAAAGAATTGATATCAAAAATAAACTATTCGAATTCCATAGATAAGGAAACTAAAGTTAAGATAGCAGTTTGTGGTATTCCTGACGATACACAATTTAATTATTTAAAAAGTTTGACAAATCTAGATTTTGTTTTAGTAAATGTAGATGAAAAATTTGACTATATTATTATGAACAACAGAGCTATTTGGAATTCGGGCACCCAAACATGCTTTGATAGATATCAAGGCGAAGATATCATAACAATAAAAAGAAGAGGTTTAATTTTGTCTAAAATTACAAAAATTTAAAGCAAAATATTATGGAAAATTTAAAAATGTTTTGTATATCTTTGGAACCTAGTCACTATCAATTTGTTAAGAAACTAGGTTATATTCCGGTAGGGCTAGGAGATAAAAAATTCAGTAACGACTGGTTTTCAGATAAATCTGGTGACAACATATCAAACAAAAATAAAAATTATGGTGAGTATACATACCACTATTGGATATGGAAAAATCATATAGATAAACTTGATAGTAAATGGATTGGTTTTTGCCAATATAGAAAATTTTGGAGTCTTGAAAATCATAAAAACGAAGATATCAACTTTCAAAATCTTGAATCAAAAATAATAACAGAAATTCCAGAAAAATTTAATAGTTACGAATCGATACTTGGGTACCCTATTTTTATTAATCAATTTAGAGGAATGAAGTTTATAAAAAAAGGTGTTAAATTTTTTATAAATAGACCCCTCAGTTTTTTTGACAAAAATAAAAGAAATCTAAAATTTCATTTTGATTTTATGCATGGTGAAAATAATTTAGAAAAATCCATAAATTTATTGGATGCAAAAAACCAAAATGATTTCAGAAATTATGTTAATAGCGAGGTTTCATTCAATCCTCACAATATGTTTATTTGTAGATCAAAAGATATATTAAAAAGCTATTACGAAGATCTTTTCCCTTGGTTAGAAAAATGTGAAAAATTATTTGGCTTTGATGATTTAAAAGGTTTTGGAAAAACAAGAATTTATGGATTTTTAGCTGAAAGATTTATGTCTTATTGGTTTAAAAAATATACAAAAAGTACAGTAATGCCAATTATTTTTTATGATATACGAAATGATTTAAATTAAAGATAGTTATATTTCTTTTTAAAATCTACAAAATTGTTAAGTTTTTTGTCCTTGCTAGAAACAATTGGTTTTTTTACAGGCCATTTTTTTACAAGCATTTTATCATTCCATACAATCCCACCTTCATATTCAGGATGGTAATAATTAGATAACTTGTAATAAATTATATTTAAAGGTGAAAAACTATAGTAAGCATGGGCAAAACCTTCAGGTATGTATAAAGATTTACAATTATTTTGTGATAAAATAATTGAATAACTTTTTCCAAATGTTTTAGATTTTTTTCTTAAATCAACAACATAGTCAAAAATTTTTCCTTTTAATACACTTACATATTTTGCTTGTTTAAATTTAGATTGAAAATGAAATCCACGTAAAACATTTTTTTTAGAAGTTGTTGCGTAATCAAATACAAGATCATCCCACTTAATTATTTTTTTAATAAACGTTTCTCTAAGGTTTCCTCGTGAGTCACCATTTTTTTTCTGTTGAATTATTTTTAAACCTTCAAATCTAGTGTCTATTACTTTCATATTTGCTATCTTATTTAATAATTTTATTTAATTTATGTAAGTCCATATAAGGCTTTAAAGGAAATGCATTTGTAGACTTATTATTTATATAACTTTTTTTCACTTTTGGGTTATATTCTTTTGCAAAATTATACACAGTTCTTGTTTTCCCTCCTACATTTATTATCCCTTTTTTATGTAAAACTTTAATTATAATTTTTGCTAAATCCTCATGAAAAATAAAATTTAGTTTTACGTTGGCAAAAGCTGTTTTATGAATAAATGGCTTTTCTGTCATGCAAACCCTTAATATTAAAGAATTGTTATACATCTGGACGGAGCACTCACCGCCTAGCTTAGACCAAGCATAATTATTCCAAGGTAAAACAGGATCAATTTCATTGTAGTTTCCTCTGGTCCCTTGATAAACGTAACTAGTAGAAAAATATATTAGTTTTATATTTAAATTTGAACAAATGCTAACCAGATTAGCTGTACCTATGATATTTAAATTAATACTTTTCTTTATATCTTTTTTATGCTGAATCATTGGCCGCGATAAACCAGCGAGGTGCAATAGATATTTAGGCCTTTCTTTTTTTAAATAACGTACAATTGTATTTATTTTAGTGATATCTAGCTCATTTTTTTTAGGATAAATGAAATTATATTTACACTTAATCCTTTTCAAACTAGAGGCAAATCTTCCGCTGCCGCCAGTAACAACAATTTTATTATTTGCAATCATTTCTTATTAAGAGCTTTCTAATACTAAAGAAAGGTATTTAGAATAGGAGCAATTACCGTAAAAACTAATAGCCTTTTGTACATCCTTTTTATTTATCCACTTGTTGTTAAATGCTATTTCTTCTAAACAAGCAATTTTAAGACCTTGTCTATTTTCTAAAGCTGAAACAAAAGCGGAGGTATTATAAAAATCCTCAATAGATCCTGTATCAAGCCAAGCACCACCTCGACCAATAAATTCTGCGTTAAGACTATTTGTTTTTTTATATTTATTTAATAAATCAACAATCTCCAACTCTTTTCTTTTGGAAGGTTTTAATTTTTTACTATAATTTATTACTTTATTATCAAAAAAATAAAGCCCTGTTACAGCAAGATTTGAAAAACTTTTTTTAGGTTTTTCTACTAATTTTAAGACTTTGTTTTTTTTGTTTATTTTTGCAACTCCATATGAAGAGGGATTTTTAACGGGATGCAAAATTACTGTGGCTCCTTTATTAAGTTTAACACATGACTTTAATTTTTTTGTTAAACTTTGCCCATAAAAAAAATTATCACCTAATATTAACGCAACATTTTCCTTGCCAATAAATTTTTCACCTAATAAAAAAGCGTCAGGTAATCCGACAGGTTTATTTTGCTCAGCATACGAAATTTTTATTCCTAAATTGTTTCCATTTGGTAAAATCTTTTTAAATTGGCTAAGTTGACCTTTGTTAACAATTATTAAAATATCTTTTATTCCAGAAAGCATTAAAATTGAAATAGGATAAAAAATGACAGGCTTATCATAGATAGGCAATAAGTGTTTATTTACAGCTTTAGTCAAAGGACTCATTCTAGATCCTGTTCCACCTGCTAAAATAATTCCTTTTTTAATCATATTTTTAAACCAAGTCTATTTATATAAAGTTTTTTTGAGACACTATCAAAAAAAATTTGATTTTTTAAGTACCAGTCAAAAGTTTTTGATAATCCAGCATTTAACGATATTTTTGATTTCCAGCCTAATTCCTTTAAAATTTTTCTGTTATCTAATGCATACCTAATGTCATGACCAGGTCTATCTTTTACAAATTTAATTTTAACTTTTTTATCAATTTTTAAATATTTTTTCTTGGCTATTTTTATTAATTTTTTAGCTATATCAATATTTTTAATATTAATACCAGATCCAACATTATAGCTTTCTCCAACTTTCCCTTTTAAATAAATTTTTATTAATGCTTCACAATGATCTTTGACATGCATCCATTCTCTAGAATTTTTTCCTTTGCCATAAATTGGTATTGGTTTTTTATTAATAATATTAAAAATTATTTTTGGAATTAATTTTTCTGGAAATTGAAAGGGGCCATAATTGTTACAACAATTTGATATTATAGCTTGAATTTTGTAAGTTCTAACATAGGCTCTTACCAAATGATCAGCGCTAGCTTTAGAGGAAGAATATGGTGAACTAGGATTATAAGGAAACTTTTCGTCAGATCTTCCTTTTATTAAATCGCCATAAACTTCATCAGTAGAAATATGTATGAGTTTTATTTTTTTTTCATATTCTCGTATAGATTCTAACAAATTATAAGTTCCCAATATATTGCTTAAGATAAAACTTTTTGGATCATCAATAGACCTGTCTACATGTGTCTCAGCAGCTAAATTAAAAATAGCATCAGGGTTATATTTATTTAATATTTGGGTGATTTTTTTTTTATTATTTAAATCTACTTTAAAAAAAATATAATTTTTGTTTTTATTTAGGTTTTTAAGATTATAAGGGTTTGAAGAATAACTTATTTTATCTACATTAATTACAAAGTATTTTTTCTGGAGCAAACATTTTAAAAGATTGCTGCCAATAAACCCCGCCCCACCAGTAACTAAAATTTTTTTCATATTTTGTTTTTTTATATCAGTAAAAACTGTTAGTATAGTTGATAATCTTAAAAAACCAGTATTCATTATACTATGTCAATATCTAGGCAAAACTTATCAATAGTAATTGTAACTTTAAAAAGCGAAAAAGTTATATACGACTGCATTAAATCTATAAATCATGAAGTTCCCATAATTGTTGTAGAAAATTCAAATAATAATGAATTCAAAGAAAAGATAGAATCAGAATATAAAAATGTTTCATGCATACTTTCCGAATCAAATATTGGAATGGGGGCTGGCAACAATATAGGAATAACGGCAGCGAAAACTGATTTCGTTTTTATAATAAACCCCGATGTAGTTTTGCAGCCGGACACATTAGATAAATTATTTTTAGCTTCAGAGCAAATTCCTGACTTTTCAATACT
>Ga0114999_10010428_pt1 | contig 10062 bp, 8 predicted proteins | sample ArcticOcean_MG_C_3_FD_89820 | JGI IMG/M metagenome (GOLD analysis project Ga0114999, IMG submission 89820) | Marine microbial communities from western Arctic Ocean - ArcticOcean_MG_CB8_126 | ecosystem: Environmental > Aquatic > Marine > Oceanic | place: Arctic Ocean: Canada Basin | collected... | reverse complement strand
CTTGGACGCCAGCAAACCGTTTTTACGAATCTCATTTCCACGGTGGCGATATTAATTTTTACGGTTTCACGATTGTCGGCACACCATTAATGGTTCTGGGACATACCAATATCTTCTCGATTGCCGCCACAACAGGCGGCCCAGATTGTGCCGATATTTACGAAGAGCGTCTCAACAAAACCAACCAGTACCAGTATGACGGAGCTTGGTTAGACATCAAAACAGAGGAAGTCGAAATTGAAGTTCGCACACAAAGCGGTATCATCAAAGAAAAACACACAATAGAACGTACGCATCACGGCCCCATCATAAAACGGATGGAGAATCGGGCTTTTGTCGTCAAAACAGCTTACGATGAAGAGGTAGGCTTTGTGGATCAGCTCCTCAATATCTTGCTTTCACAAAACATCGGTGAATTTTTACAAGCCCTCTCTGCCAACCAGTTATTGCCACAAAACATCATGTATGCAGACATCTACGGCAACACATACTACCTGCGCGCAGGCCGGGTTCCTATCCGCTCGAAAGATTACAGTTGGGATCGCCCCGTACAAGGGTGGACCTCAAAAACCGAATGGCAAGGCATTCATCCCCTCAGCGATTTGGTTCAAATCCTCAATCCCGGTGTTGGATATATGCAAAACTGCAACATCTCACCCGGTACAATGATGCCACAAAGCCCATTGCAGCCCAACCACTACCCATCATATATCTACAACGACGAAGGAAATCGCACCAACAGCCGAGGCCAAAGGGCACTTCAACTGCTCGATGCAGATGCCAATCTTACTTTGGACGAAGCGCAAAAAATCGCATTAGATACCTACGTCATCGACAGCAACAAATGGCAAACCGCGCTTACTCAAGCCTTCGAAGAACACGGCACCGCATTCGCCCACCTGCAAGAAGCCGTCAACCTGATTACCCAGTGGAATGGCCGAATGGATACCGACGCCCCTGGCGCTGCACTCTTTAGATTTTGGATGCGTGCCTGCCAAGATAAAAACGCGCCAGTTCCAATTGCCCATATCCAGGAAGGCCAAACCCTTGGTGGAGGTGCACATCGCAATCTGCTCAAAGCTCTAGAAAATGCCGTTGATGAGATCACAAAGCTTACCGGCAAAGTTGACCAACCTTGGGGAGATCTACACCGTGGGGTACGTGGCGATCAATCTTGGCCAATTTCAGGTTTATCGGCAGACGGCATCAGTACGCTTCGTACTGTCAATAGTTTCCCGCCCGATAAAAAAGGTGTTTCTTATGCCAAAGGTGGGCAATTTTGTACCACAGTCATTTTGCTCAAACCCGATGGCATCATTTCTTACAGCGCAACCCCCTTTGGCCAAAACAATCACCCAAATTCACCCCACTACACCGACCAGGGCCAATTGCTTTACAGCAAAAGCCGTCTCAAACCCACTTGGTACGGTTCCATCGACAAGCTTACCCGCGTCGAAAGCAAACGCACATTTAAGGTACCCAACTCACCGTAAGTGCGTCTTATCACAAAATCGTGTTTCTGCTCTAATTCCACCCGTTTGAAAGTCATCTCATGAATAAAAGTCTCGCAACCAACCTCATTGCAATCGCTTGCATTGCGCTTGGGTATGTTAGTCCAGTCTTTTCCAAACACATTCTTGCCATAGGCCTCTTTGCCGCATCAGGTGCCATTACCAATTGGCTGGCTATACACATGCTGTTCGAAAAAGTGCCCGGACTTTATGGATCGGGCGTTATTCCCGATCGCTTTGAAGAGTTTAAAACAGGCATCCATGCCCTGATCATGAAACAGTTTTTCACAGCAGAAAATGTTGCCAATTTCTTTGCCGCCCAAACAGAGGATATGAAGAAATCATTTAATCCAGATCCTGTGATTGAGGCCATCGACTTCGACCGCATCTTTGTCCGTCTCATCGAAGCTGTTATGGGGTCGCCCTTTGGCAGCATGCTTGGTTTTGTTGGCGGCCCGTCTGCACTACAACCCCTCAAGGAACCTTTCATAGAAAAAGTTCAAGAGGAAATTCGTCTGCTTTTGGTCTCCCCACATTTCCTCGATGCCATCCAACAAGCTGCTGGGTCAGAAGAGCACACCGATGAAATCATCGACAAAGTCGATGCAATTGTCATTCACCGCCTCAATGAACTCACCCCAGAAATTGTCAAAACCATCATTCAAGACATGATCCGCCAACACCTGGGCTGGCTCGTAGTTTGGGGCGGTGTTTTTGGGGGACTCATTGGGCTTGCTACCAGCACCATCTTGTCATAGTACAACGATCAAATACGGAACCATTTGCTCAAAGAGAAGTTTTACTATATACGCATCAAAGTATATCAAAGCTCACCACCAAACGTTTCAGAACATATGCATTGCTCTTTAGGGAGGAAATATGAAATCAAAAATATCCGGATTGTTGGTTCTCTTTTTTATTGTAGGCTCTGTCTGGGCCGAAACACAACAAACTTGGTCTTTTGAAGAACTTGAATCAGGCAGTCTACCTGAAAATTGTGAAGCAACCGAAACCGATGGCAAAGGCCAAAAAGCCCTTTGGGAAGTTCAAGAAGATGCCACAAGCAAACTTGAAAACAAATGCTTAGCGATTACAAACAATACCAATCGTGGCGAAATGGCCAATATCTTGATGATCAAAAATGGTGTGTACAAGAACATTGAATTCAGCACCAAAATTAAAACCGGGACGGGCGGAAAAAACGCAGGGGGCGGCATCATTTGGCGTGCCGCTGACGAAAACCATTATTACCTCGCGCAATGGAACGCGACCTCAACAAGCTTACGGCTCTATGTCTACATTGGAGGCAAATCCTCTCTGCTTGAGTCCACATCTGTCGAAGCCGCTTCAGAACCGTGGCAACAGATCGATGTCATCCACCACGACGAAACCATTGAAATTCTCTTCAATGGCGAATCCAAAATTTCTATTGAAGACAAGCAGCTCGACTTCAAAGGTTGGGTCGGCTTGTGGGCACAAGGCAGTGCAATGCCATCATTTGATGATGTCAACTTGTATTCAGACGAGGATGCAGAGTAAATGGACCAAACCCCTTGAAGTTCTCGCTTTTTTTGACGTTTTGCCTGAGTCTAAGCGCCACCAGTACTGTTGAAGCGTTGCAAGACCTCACATTGCAAGACCGTGCTCAGGCGCTCTTAAATGAAAGCCAAACCCTGCTCCAAGAAGGTCAAACGATGCAGGCCAATGCTCGCATTCAGGAAGCGCGGAACCTTTCAAGCACTACTCCTTTCCCTGTCAGGCAGTTACCTTTCAATAGTTGGACAGCTTGCGCATCAAAATTGCCTACGCATTGCCAAAAGTAGGCCTCACGCTAGCTGGCGGTGTTGGCGTGGTCTATATTGACCAACATTTCAATTTTTTGACCTCCTCAGGAATCATTTCCTACACCGTTCCACAAAGCCGTCTACCTGAATATGGACAAACGATACTTGAAAAGAACTACCTATTGGCCACACACACGCTGCGTATTCCCTTCAACACAACAAAGCTCCACATCAACATCAAAGACAGAAAGATCAGTTCGCAAGGAAACTATAAGACAAGCTTTATCCCACCAGCCGATCACTTCACGTTTGCATCGCCAAAGTATCAAGGTAGATCAGAAAAGTACATTTGAAAGCGCAACCCGTGTCACAATACCTTATAAGGGCCAACACACATACGATCTAACATACCTAGAAATTGACATTTCCCACCTACCAATAGGAATCCATAAACTCATCCTCACCGGAAAAGATCTTGTAGCAAAGGAAACCGTTGCACACACGACGCTTTTTCGCATTGTACCATAAAAAAAGCGCTGCTTTATCAGCAACGCTTTTCTGTCCTCATTTTTTCTTTATCCTACCATTTCTCGATCTGCTCTTTTACATCACCTAACGTTTCTCGTTTCTCATTTACCCACGTTAAAACTGCCACGCGCGTTTCTTCACTTTCTTGTCCCGCTACCCATTTTTCGGCAAACGCAAGGAGGCGTGAAGCATAGGGCTTGTTTAATTTTTCCAAAATCAAATAGGCTTTTTGTGCTGCTTCAATACGCCCCAATTCAAAATAGGCCTCTGCTCGATACTCAACAGCCTCTGAATACGTGGGATTCAAACTCAGGGCCAGATCATATGCTGCTAGGGCCGCTTCTAAGTCCCCCGCTTTTCGACGCGCATATCCCAAACTGCTATAAGCCTGATAAAATTTCGGATCTTCTTCAACAGCCTTCTCAAACGCAGCAACAGCCCGCTTATAGGTGTTTTGAATAAACTTGGCATAAGGGGCCCGATCTTTTTCTTCAACGGTACCAGCCATTTTTTCTTCATACACCCACGCAGCATCCCGATGAAGCAATCCTTCTTTATAATATTTTTCCGCCATCTGAGTTTGACCCACTCGGGGGGTGTGGGGTGCTGAATCACCTGGCGCCGACAAACCCACACCATAGACACTCAAGAGCATCACCATAACCAATCCATACCGCAACATTTTCACACTCCTTAGCGAATAGCTAAACCTTCTGTGCCGCCGTCCGAATCGCATCGGCAATCTCATTCACTTTGTCTACGTCATTGTCTGGATGCATACCAATTAGCACCGCACGGCTCAAAATGTCCAACGACTTGGGACACATATCTTCAGAATACTCAATATTAAGCGCCTTATTTTCAGCAAAATTGAACGGATTCATTGCCGGATGATGCGCACCTTGTTTGCGCAAAATCGGATCCCATCGGGTGTATACATGTCGACCGGTATCAATCGGCAAAAAGGCCTTCCCCACAGTCTCCTTCATGCTGCTTGCAAACGCGCGGGCTTTTTCCTCGGTCTCAAAAACAAATCCCAAATGAGTCCCACATTCATAATCTACACTGTGATTTGTAATAGATGTTAAACCGGCTTCCTCAGCTATTTTGAGCAATGTGCGTTTGTGTGAGCGCATGCGATCCAACATTTCATCGATTCGCTCCAATTGCGCATTTAAAATTGCGCCTGAAACTTCTGTGGCTCTAAAGTTCAACCCAGCAAATTGCTCGTCGGGCCGATGCTCTCCGGGGTTCCAATAATACGAACAGCAGTCTGTAGATACGGAACCCCGTCTAAAGATCGCTTCATCGCGCGTCACGAACGCACCACCTTCACCACTTGTCATATTTTTAAAATAATTGAAGCTATACGCACCCGCGTGGCCAATGGCCCCAAGCATCTTGCCTTCATACCCCCCACCCACAGATTGACAGGCATCTTCCAAGACCATCACCCCACGTCGTTCAGCAATTTCCATAATCGCATCCATATCACACGGCAACCCCCACATGTGAACGGGGATTATTGCTTTGGTATGGGGTTGAATCTTCTTTTCAATGTCTTCAGGAGAGATGGTCATCGACTCGTCCACCTCTGCAATAATTGGAATGGCACCTGCCGCAACAACAGCCAAAGCCGTCGCCATATACGTACACGCTGGCACAATCACCGAATCACCAGGCCCAATCTTCATACCCACCAGTGCACAATAGAGCGACGTGGTGCCACTGGTGGTCATACGCACATCCACACCACCCAGTCTTTTCCCCCAATCGGCTTCAAACTGATCACACTCACCTGCCTTGCCGTATCGAAACATCTCGCCACTTTCCAACAGTTTCTCAACGCGCTTTGCTTCAGGTTCTCCAATGCGATACACAGTACACCTCCTGTTTAGTCAGCCAATGTCAAAGGCACCCATTCACGCACTGAGTTAATCATAAACAATGCGTCTGCCTGTTTCACATCTTCCACGATCAAAACACGTTCTTCTACTTTACCACAAGCCAACAATTCGGCACGAAATGTACCGGCCAATAAACCACATTCAATTGACGGCGTCATTTGTTTGCCACCTTTTGCTACCACTAAGTTTCCAATGGTGCACTCTGTCACTTCACCGCGTTCATTCACTAAGATCACTTCATCGCAATCCGGTCTTTCAGCTATGCGGCTCTCATACTTGGCGCGTTCTGTTGTTTTGTGAAACAACATCACATCTTGGCTATTCACGGGTGTGATTGCAAAATCAACGGCCCAAGGACGGATCTGTGCTGGAGGCAACCCAACAGCCTCAACAAAGGCCTCTCCAAGTCGGTTCAAAACACAACGCACACGATACACACCGGTATCAAACCCTTCAGTTTCAGTTAACAGTTGCTGCCGGACAACAGCTTCATCAAACACAAAACCAAAGTAATTCGCAGAATTTCCAAGCCGGTCTAAATGACGATCCAACAAAAAGTATCCACCTTGTGGATCATATCGCAATGTTTCAAACAAATCAAAGTCTGACCGCGTGGTCGTCAAGATACGGGCCTTCGTCACACACTCATCATACTCCCCATCTGGCGACGAATCAAAGGTGATCCCCCCCCCAACGCCAAATTCCGCCATTCCTGTTTGCCGATTGATACACACCGTGCGGATGGCCACATTAAAACAGGCGTCGACACCAGGTGAAACATAACCCACACTGCCCGTATAAATGCCCCGTGGGTCAGGTTCCATTTCCGAAATAATTTCCATCGTTCTTATTTTGGGTGCCCCAGTCACCGAACCACAGGGAAACATCGCTGCCATCAAATCTGAAAACTTAACCTGCTCTTCAATTTGTGATGTAACAGTTGACGTCATCTGCAACACGGTTTCATACCGCTCCACATCCCACAACGTTGGCACAGACACACTGCCAGGCCTGCTCACGCGTCCCAAATCATTCCGTAGCAAATCGACAATCATCACATTTTCCGCACGGTTTTTCTCAGATTCTTGGAGCTCTGTTTTATGCTTTTCATCTTCTGCCAACCACCGGCCACGTGGCCATGTCCCTTTCATCGGTCGCGTGGTTAACTTGCCGTTCTTTAACTTAAAAAAAAGCTCAGGAGAAGCCGATAGAATTTGGTGTTCTCCGATATCCAAATACGCAGAATAATGCGTCCTTTGGTTCTGGCACAGATGGCGATAAAACCCACGTGGATCACCCTCAAAATCGGCACGCAACCGAAACGTATAATTCACCTGATACGTATCACCCGCAACAATATAATCTCGTATCTGCCCCATCATCTGATCATAGGCCAACCGAGAAACCGAAGTTCGCCACTCAGAAAGCCCATAGCTTTCACCATGCAATATACCCGAACGAACGCTTTCTCGCCGACCAAAGATCCCAAACCAAACAAGTGGCAGGTCGCTCTTCAATTGCGTGACAAGCTTAGAATCCAATCCCGAGGCAGCCTCATAACTCACAAAACCTGCGGCGTGTAACCCTTGCGCAACCGCCTGATCAATAGCAACCAATGCATCCCTTACTTGGTCTTGCTCAAATGCCACCACTTCTTTTTGCATATCAAAAAACGCATAGGAATCTCCTCCCAAATACGATTCGAGCAACACGGTTGGTTCTTGCATTCATTGTCCAGAACTAAGCTACTTAGGGAATATAAATGTCTTCTATGCGCTTATGTTTACCGGACACAAAAGATGTGCATCCGCCATTTCCTTCTACATCAAACAGATATCGGTTTCCAAATGACGTTCAGAGACAGACCACACATACTGCGCGGTATAACCAAATTCCTGCTTCGCACGCTTACAACTCATTGGCGATTCAACGCCAACCAAATTACCACGATCTTCTACACCCTTACAATACTTATGCACCAGCTCATTCGCCTCAACATCCAGCAAGACACGCCCACCCGTGATATTATAGGGTCCTGAAGCCGGAGAACCGGCCTCAATCGCCAACCGACACGCCAATGCAGCATCTCGCACGTCTGTCCGTGTCCACAACAACGCGCCACCCTTTTCTGGGTGTGCAATCAATTGATCTACTTCTCTGTCCAATTCCTCGGGCGATCTAATGCCCATAAATCGAAAAGACAAAATGGTTAGCCCAAAGTTCTTCACGAAATAATCGGCCGCTTGCTCACCTGCAACCTTTGACAAGGCATAACAATTAATCGGTCGGGTTGGATGTGATTCGTCCACACGTACAAACTCGGGCGGTGCACCAGCAAAACCATAAACCTGTGCGCTCGAAGCCGATACAACCCGTTTAATACCCAACTCAGCGCAGGCCTGAAACAAATTAAACGAGCCTTGCACATTCTCACCATACGTGCGTGTATCGGGCACCACACCTGGGTTTGCCCAAGCGCCCATATGCACAACGGCTTCTGCTTGAGCGCGTGCAAGCGCCTGATAAATCTCACCACTTTTTGTTAAGTCAACAACAAGACCCGTCTTTTGCCCTGGCACAATATCAATCCCCAACACCTGATGCCCAGCCTCTTCCAGATCTTGCACCGCATAATGTCCAATGCGTCCGCTACTACCTGTCACTAAAACTTTCATGCGCACCTCACTTAAACCACCGCATCAGATGTCATCGCACCCTCACCAAATACCAACGAAGACTCACTCCCACGAGACGATTGCGTCGCTGCATCCATATAACATACGCTAAACGCGCGCCGAGCCCTGTCCGTGCTATTGGTGTCAGAACTATGCAATGTCCAGTTGTGCAACACCACAGAATCTCCCGCTTCCACCTCTAAATTGAAAGGCTCATATTTTGACACAATCTCCTGAATATGTTCTTCGGTCAAAAAGCCCGACCCATGTTCTGGGTTCACCAATGCTTGGTGCGATCCCGGCATCAGCTTGACACAGCCATTGGCAACTGTAGCAGGGTCCAAAGCCGTCCAAATCGTAATCATAGGATCTTTGTCCAAATCGGTCCAGCGATCTTGGTGCCACACCAATTCGGTACCTTCATGAGCGGGTTTGTTCATGAACATTGCGCGGTAACACGCAATGGGTGTCTCTTGACCATATGTGCGTGCACACACTGCTTGAAAAATCGGCTTTTTCAAAAAATCCAAAAACAGCGAATCCAATTCCAAATCCTGAATCTTGCGGTACAACAACGTCGCCCCTTTGTGTCCCTTGCTTTGCGGACCCGGTTTGTTATCACTTTCAGGATCGCGATCCAACTGCATCATCACCCGATCATAGTCAATAGGGGCTTTGCCCAGCATGATGTCGTCCATCCGGGTTTGCAAACGCGCCAACTCACCCTCGGCCATCACATTGCCCAAATGCAAGAAACCGTCTTCTTCAAATTTTGCCCATTGCACATCAGAAATGAACGCATTCATGTGTTCCATCCCCTCTCTGAAAACATATCCTATAACTTTGCCCACGTATCCAACCACTTCTTATACCCCGTCTCTACGGGTTCTATGTTACCTACTTCAAACTCCAATGCATAATCACGATCATATCCCAACGCTTCAACCTGATCCCAAACCCACGTATAATCAATCTCACCATCGCCCAACATACACCTTTCCCACTTACCATCATCATTGTATTTGCCATCTTTGATGTGCACATGCACAATATGGTCTTTAAATGACTCAAAGGCCGATTTGTATTCTGCCCCGGCAGCCATCAGATTACACGGTTCATATAAAATACCAAAATAAGGAGATCCCACCTTCTCCGAAATTTCACGGCAAGCCTCAGGGTTCCCAGAAATCTCACCGCCGTGGTTTTCAATTCCCATGTAAACACCCACCTTCTCCGCATACCCAGCCGATTCCTGAAAATAAGGCACGACCTTGTCCATAGATGCCAATGTGCCATCACCCGGAAATATGCGAATCGACTTCGCCCCAAATTCCTTTGCCACATCCAACGTCTTCTTCATCTCATCCATGGCCGCCTGACGCTCGCCCTCCGATTCATCTGAAAAGCCACGACCACAATACGACCCAATGTTCGCCAAACGCACCCCATACTTCTCGACCACACGACGCAACTCATCCATATCGTATGCAGGGTCCGTCACAGAAAAGTGCGGCATACGCCCCACCAAATCAATCTTATCAAAGCCCGACTCCGAAATCACCTGAAATGTATAATCCAAATCCTTCTCTTTCAAAGGAAAACTACAAGCCGTTACCCGAGAAACGTCCATTTCAAATCTCCTTTTTCATGTATAAAT
>Ga0114999_10010425_pt1 | contig 10062 bp, 6 predicted proteins | sample ArcticOcean_MG_C_3_FD_89820 | JGI IMG/M metagenome (GOLD analysis project Ga0114999, IMG submission 89820) | Marine microbial communities from western Arctic Ocean - ArcticOcean_MG_CB8_126 | ecosystem: Environmental > Aquatic > Marine > Oceanic | place: Arctic Ocean: Canada Basin | collected... | reverse complement strand
CACGAGCGCCTTTTTCGGCACACCCTTTGGATTTAAAGGACATACGACATAACATGAAAAAATCCGGCTCGGTTATCTTGAATCAACTCGCCGTTCTTCTCGCCGCCACCTTTCCTGTTATCGCCTGGGGCGCATCTTCAACACCCAATCCCAAATCACCGCTTATACAAGAGCTTTTCTTCGAGCGCCCACAGGCGCCCGCCTCGGCACCCAAGGTTTCGGGCACGAATCTAAAAATATCTCTTCGCGAAGCCGTGACGCTGGCCCTTGCCCGAAACTTCGACATTTTGATCGAAGCGCACAACCCCCGAATTAGCGACAAAGAAGTGACCATTCAAAAATCCAATTTTGACCCGGCTTTCGTCTCTTCCGCGAACTCCCAAAAATCCAATCTCGATTCGGCCTCCAGACTCACCACCAGCACCGGGCAAGTGATCACCAGCGAGCAGAAGGTTTCGGCCGGGCTTGAGAAAAAATTCATCACCGGCGCTGACGTCTCGCTCACATTCGAAACCGCACGCGAGAATTCAAATTCTACATCGAGAACAGAAAATCCAAATAACGAATCGTCCCTGACATTCACACTAAAGCAACCTCTCCTCAAGAACTTCGGGGTCGACGTCAACAAGGCCGATATCAGCATCGCCTCGTTCACCCTTGATCAGTCTCTGCTCACCTACCGGAGCCGCGTGACAGCGGTTATCGATTCTGTCGAGCAAGCTTACTGGGATCTTGTATTCTCCAACGCCAACTTAAAGTTCCGGAGCACATCTCTCAAACTGGCCAAGGATCTACTGCGCCGGAATCGAATTCAGGTGGAGGTAGGCACACTCGCGCCAATCGAAATTCTTGAGGCCGAGGCCACCGTCGCCCAGCGCGAGGAGGAAGTAATTGTCGCTGACCGCCAGCTGCAGGACCGCGAGGACGCGCTCAAAAAAATCCTAAACGTCTCGGACAACATTACATCGTGGGCGCTCCGCGTCACCCCTACTGATCAGGCGGATTACAAACCAATAAAAATAAACGAAATGGCTTCCACCATGAAAGCGCTTGAGCGGCGCGCGGATCTCGAATCTGCGCGGCTCGAAATCGAAAAAAACAAGGTTCGCCTCAAACGGGACCGGCAAAACCTCATGCCCGAGCTCGATCTTTCCGCGAGCGCGGGCAACCAGGGTGTCCGAAACACCTTCTCGAACTCTACCGGCCGCCAGTTCAAGAACAAGGGCTACACCCTTTCGGGCGAGCTTGGCTTCCGCATTCCCATCGGAAACCGGAAAGCGAGAGCGGATCTTGACAAATCGCGCCTCGAACTCCAGAGGGCCAACGCCACCTACCAACAACTTGAACAGACCATCATCGAGGAAATCCGCCGGGGCATGCGCCTCGTGCGCTCGAACAGGAAGCGCATCACCGCCACCCGCCTCGCCAGCCGCCTGGCCGAGGAGCGCCTCGACTCGCAGGAAAAAAAATTCAGGGTCGGCCTCTCGACAAGCCGCAATATACTCGAGGACCAAGAAAGCGTGGCGAACGCCCTCTCCAACAAGGTGCAAGCGCTGGTTGACTACAACAAAAGCGTCGCGCAGCTAAGCCGTTCTACGAATACCACGCTCCAGCGATTCAAGATCAAGCTGGGCGATCCCAGAAAAGGCACGCCGGGCAATAAGCCATGACACCCCGGATCATGGGCGTGGACTGCGGAGAAAAACGCGTTGGTCTCGCCTTGAGCGACCCACTGGGAATCACGGCGCAGCCTCTTAGCTACATCGAGAGAAAAACCGACGCCCAGGTGGCCGGCGAAATCGAGGAACTCATCAAAATCTATGAGGTCGAGCGCCTGGTCGTCGGCCTGCCGCTGAGTATGTCGGGCGGCGACACACCCCAGACCAAGCGCGTCCGCCGCTTCATTTCAAGACTCCGAAAGATGCTGGACATCAAGGTCGAAGCCCTGGACGAGCGTTTGAGTACGGCCGAGGCTGAACGCGCTCTCATCGACATGGACGTGCGCCGCGATCGCCGAAAAGAGCGCAGAGACATCGTTGCCGCACAACTGATACTCCAGGGTTATCTGGACACGAAAAGCATTTCCCCTCTGCCATGACCGGCAACGAACATCCAGAGCCCGTTCCCCGCCGCGGGAGACGCATCCTGTCCCTGTCTGTGCTTTTTCTTTTCCTCCTGGCCGGGGCGGGATACTGGTATATCGAGCGCGAATCCAATATCCCCGCCGCCGGGCCCGGCAAGAAATCCATACTTTTTAAAGTAAGCCCGGGCATGGGACTGAGAAAAATATCCCTCGCGCTAGGGGATAGCGGCATCATCAAGAGCCCCACCATCTTCCAGCTTCAGGCCCGCCTCCAGAGAGGGGCTGGGTGGATTCAAACCGGCACCTACGAGCTGAGCCCCTCGATGCCCCCCCGGCGCATCTACCGGGACCTCATCAAGGGCCGGGTCGCCCGGCGCAGATTCACCATCCCCGAGGGATTCAACCTCAAGGGGATCGCCGCCGCCATGGAAAAAGCCGGCTTCGGCGACAGACGGAAGATCCTGAGACTCACTCGCGAACCGGCTTTTCTCAAAAAACTCAATATCCAGGCCCCCACCCTCGAAGGCTATCCATTTCCCGACACCTACCGCTTTCCGATCGAGACCCCGCCCCGGAGAATACTCACCCACATGGTCGGAACCCTGCGGCGCAAGTTCGGGCCTTCCCTGCGCCGTCTGGCCCGTGAGCGTAATCTGACCTTTCACGAAACTCTGACTCTGGCATCGGTTATCGAAAAGGAAACCGCCGTCGAGTCCGAGCGGTCTATTATCGCCTCGGTTTTCATCAATCGGCTCAAAATAGGCATGCGTCTTCAGAGCGACCCCACTGTCATCTACTCTCTTCCCGATTTCGACGGGAATATTCGAAAAAAAGATCTGACCTACGACTCTCCATATAACACCTATCGATACACGGGATTACCACCAGGACCCATCGCCAGCCCAGGCCTGGCCTCTATCCGCGCGGCGCTAAACCCTGCTCCGGTCAAATACCTGTACTTTGTCGCGAACCGGAAGGGGGGCCACAAGTTTTCACGAACCTACCGGGAGCACAGACGGGCCGTCGAGCGCTACCAGATTAGAAAACGAAAGGTTGACCGGTAATTATCAGAAATGGCATGATTTAGTCGAAATTGACTTCAAAGACGTTTAACAATTTCCAGCGTTTTCGGATGCACTAATGAACCGCATCCCGCCCAGAGTATTGCGCCCATATGGCACATCCGGTAGGCGCCCGGGCGGAGAGTGACACTAATGGCACATAATTTACTCTTGGTTGATGAAAGCCCCCTGATTCACCGCGTCGTCGAATTGACGTTGGAAGGGTTGGAGATATCTGTCTTCTCTGCGGAGGACACGGATGAGGCGATGACCCTCGCCCGGAGCCTCAAGCCCACCTTTATTGTGGCAAGTACCACCTTCAAGAGAAATAGTGGCTTCGATCTCTGCCGAGCCCTCAAGGATGACGCCGAACTGGGTAATATTCCCATCCTGCTGCTTTCGAGCGCCAAGGAAAATGTAACCGAGCAAGAGGCCCTCGAAGTAGGCGCGATTGGTGTTCTCACCAAACCCTTCGAGCCCAAGAGCCTTCTCGCCCACGTGCAAGAGGCGATATCCTCTGCTCCCCCTGGGGAAGCCGCACCTGAGCCCGAAGCTGCCGGGGACTTTTTGGACGAAGACGACGCGTTCCTGGATATTGAGGATGAACTGTTAATCGAAGACACCCTCACCGGAGAGCTTGCAGACCCCCTCGCCAGACAAAGCGCATTTGACGAGGATGACGCCTTATCCGACCTAATGCTCGATGCCGATGAGGACATCCCCCCCCTCGATCAGTTGGACGATACGCTTGAGGAAACCACCACCGAGGCGCCTCCCATGGCAGAGAGCGATGAGGACGAAGAGACTTCAGCCGACACATCTGCCCTCGCCGAGGAGAGCGCGCCCGGCGAGGACATGAACATCGATGATTTTCTGGATGAATTCGGCGCCGACGTTGAAGATAGCGCCTCCGTGGAGATATCCACCGAAGAATCCTCTTCCGATGAAGAAGCGTCTACAGGAAAGGACGATATCGACCCGATGCAGCTCGCGCTGGAGCACACGCTGGCTGACGAATTTGAAACCCTGGCCGAGAAATCCACCTTGACCGAAGTAGAGCCCTCCGATGATTTGCTCGCGACCAACCTGGCATTGGATGAGTTTCTAATCGATACGCCAGACGATTCGGCCCTAGAGGCGGCGGAAGCCGAATTCGGCTCCCTTCAAGCGGAACTGGGCGCCGATTTCGGGGTGCCTGATGATATCAATAAAGATGGCCTTGAGCATCTTGTGGACGACCAGGTCAAGGCCGTCGAGGATGAACTTGCCTCATTAAAAGACGAGTTGGCCGCCGAGGAAGACGATGAAGGCGCTAGCATCTCCGAATACGGAACCTCTTCATCCGAGGCCGAGAACTTCCTCGAGGAATTGGTGTTCAGGGAAGGCGGCTCTCTTGAAGAATCCCCCGTGGAGGCCGATGGACTCGCCAAAGACGCCGTCGAGGAGGTTATCGATGAGTCTGGCCCCTCGGAAGACGACCTCTTTTGGGAGCAACTCGAAATAGAGGCCGACGAGCTAAATGATACGCCGCCAGAGTCTCCCGAAATATATGCCATCCCGTACTTCGATGGGGATGGGGAGGTGCCGCCCGAATCCGTCGATGACGTGATGCCCCTTGCGATGCCGCAAGAGCCCAGCGAGGATGCGGACAGAGCATTTCCGGGAGCAAACGTGCAGAAAAGCCTGGAGCGGACCGTGGAAACAATCGTTCCGACACTTCTTCGGCAAATAGAGGAAATAGTTGTCGCGCTACTCCCCGAAATGGTGGAAAAGATCGTCATCCGGGAAATCGATAAAATCAAACGCGGAGAATAGATTTTGCTAGAACCCCGCTATGACCCTAAAGCGGCGGAAAACCGTTGGTACGCCTACTGGCAGGAGAAAAACTATTTTCACGGGCAAGCGGACGATAGCCGCGAGCCCTACTCAATTGTCATCCCCCCGCCGAACGTAACTGGCTCTCTGCACATGGGACACGCCCTGAACAACACCCTGCAGGATATTCTCGCGCGCTGGAAGCGAATGAAGGGATACAACGTGTGCTGGATGCCCGGCATGGACCACGCCGGCATCGCCACCCAGAACGTGGTCGAGCGCCAGCTCGCCGCCGAGGGGCTGAGCCGCGAGAGCCTGGGCAGGGAGAAGTTCGTCGAGCGTGTTTGGAAATGGAAAGCCGAGAGTGGCGGCACCATCATCCACCAGCTCAAGAAACTGGGTTCCTCTTGCGACTGGGAGCGCGAGCGCTTCACGATGGACGAGGGCCTCTCGCGCTCCGTGCGCGAGTCGTTCGTCCGCCTCTACGAGGAGGGGCTCATCTACCAAGGCAACTACCTGGTTAACTGGTGCCCCCGATGCACAACAGCCGTCTCGGACCTTGAGGTCGAATACGAGGACCGCGATGGGCACATGTGGGACTTCCATTATCCCCTCTGGGAGGGGGGCCACGGCCTCACCATCTCGACCACCCGCCCCGAGACCATGCTGGGCGACACCGCCGTTGCCGTGCATCCCGACGATCAGCGCCACAAACACCTTGTCGGCAAGATGCTCCGCCTCCCCCTTCTCGACCGCCAAATTCCCGTCATCGCGGATACGTTCGTTGACCCAGAGTTCGGAACGGGTGCGGTGAAAGTCACACCCGCCCACGACCCCAACGACTACGAGGCCGGACTCCGAAACGATCTGCCCCAGATCAACATTCTCAACCCGGACGGCTCAATCAACGAGAACGGCGGGCCCTACGAGGGTATGGACCGCTATGAGGCCAGAGAGCTCATCGTGGCAGATCTCGAAAACCTCGGGCTTATGCGCCAAGTCAAAGATCATTCACATTCCGTGGGCACCTGCTATCGGTGCGCCACCCCTATTGAGCCCTATCTTTCAAAACAATGGTTCGTAAAGACCAAACCCCTCGCCGAGGCGGCCATACGCGCCGTCAAGGACGGGCGAATCCGCATCGTTCCCAAACAATGGGAGTCCACTTATTTTGAGTGGATGGAAAATATCCGCGACTGGTGCATCAGCCGCCAGATTTGGTGGGGCCACCAGATACCGGCTTGGCACAACGACGAGACGGGCGAGATCGTCGTCTCCCGTGAGGACCCGGACGACCCCAATCTCCGGCGCGAGACAGATGTACTCGACACCTGGTTCAGCTCCGCCCTCTGGCCATTTTCGACCTTCGGATGGCCAGAGAAAAACGCTGACCTCGATTATTTCTACCCCACTTCGGTTCTCGTCACCGGATTCGACATCATCTTTTTCTGGGTCGCGCGGATGATCATGAGCGGGCTCAAGTTCATGGGCGAAGTTCCCTTCCGCGACGTCTACATTCATGCCCTCGTGCGCGATGAGCACGGCCAGAAGATGAGCAAGACACGCGGCAACGTCATCGACCCACTCGACATCATCGAGGAGTTCGGCACCGACTCGCTGCGCCTCACGCTGACGGCGATGGCTGCCCAGGGGCGCGACATCCGCCTCTCCACCGAGCGCATCGCGGGCTTTCGAAACTTCTGCAACAAGATTTGGAACGCCGCCCGCTTCACGCTAATGAACATAGGCGAGACGCTTCCGGAAATACCCCCCCACGAAACGCTCTCCTTGGGCGACCGCTGGATACTCAGCCGCATGAACGAAGTCACCCGAAAGGTTGACACCGCCTTTGAGGAATACCGTTTCAACGACGCCGCTCTCGCCCTCTACCAGTTCACCTGGCACGAGTTGTGCGACTGGTACATCGAGGTTATCAAGCCAGTCCTGATGAGTGATTCGGACGGCGAGGCCAGCAAGGCCGTACTCGGTCGGGTGCTGGAGAGGACCCTTCGCCTCCTCCATCCCATCATGCCCTACATCTCCGAGGAGATTTGGCAGAAACTCCCCGGCCGCGTGGGCGAGAGCATCATGATCGCCCCTTGGCCCGAGCCCGAATCCGGTTGGGACGACCCCGAGGCCGAGCGTGATTTCGAATTTCTCACCGGCATCATGGGAAGCATCCGGAATATCCGGGGCGAACTCAACATTGCCCCCAACAAGGAAATCTCCGTGACCATCCGCGTCAGCAAAGAGAAAGAAAAAAAGCTTATCGAGAATGAGTCGGAGTGGTTTTTTCGGCTCGGAAAAATTGGCACGGGCATTGAAATCGGCACGGACGTCGAGCAGCCCAAGGCCTCCGCGTCCGCCGTTTACGGCAACACCGCCTCCTTCGTTCCCATCGAGGGGCTTATCGATTTGGACGAGGAAATTCAGCGTCTCGAAAAACAAATCAAGGATATCTCCAAGACCATCGGCGACATCGAGAAAAAGCTGGCTAACCCGAAGTTTGTTGATCGGGCGCCTGAGGAAGTCGTCCAGAAAAACCGGGACGCTATCGAGGAAGAGCGTGGCCGCGAACAGAAACTCCAGGAAAGCCTGTCCCGGCTCATGGAACTAAAGAGATAGATGAACCCGTCGGAGATCCATGCTCCCGCCATTGCGTGGCGAATCGAGGAACTCGGAGAAGTAATCTCAACCAACGATCTCGCCCTTGACCGTGCGCGGCAAGGCGAGCCGGAGGGACTGGTCATCCGGGCCGACAGCCAGACAAAAGGACGCGGGCGGCTGGGAAGATCATGGCTTTCCCCTCCCGAATTCGGTCTTTATTTTTCCGCCCTTCTCCGCCCGCTGCTGCCGGGCGATCAATTGGCAGCGCTCAGCTTGGTCTGCGCCGTGGCTATCGCTGAGGGGCTTGAGGAAATTGGCGGTATCCAGGCCGGACTGAAATGGCCGAACGATATCCGGCTGGGCGGAAAAAAGATCGCTGGCATTCTCCTTGAATACGAATCTTCCGGCGCGGCGACTTCAGCTGTCATTGCCGGGGTCGGGCTCAACCTCAAATCGCCATCAGTCGGATACCCGGATGAATTCGCCTCTCGCACCACGTCCATGGAAGCGGCTGGCTGCCGCCTCCCGCCGGAGGGAGAGATCCTCCGCGCCCTCTTAAATCGGCTCGATCTCAGGTACCGGGATTATCTCGATTCGGGCTTCGAGTCGTTACGGAAACGATGGGAATTGCTCTCGGACGGTATCGGCGGACGCGTATCCATTTCCATCGAGGGTGGACAGATGGAGGGTACGATGAGGGGCATAGACGGCGCCGGGCGCCTCATCCTTGATACGGGGGACGGGGAATTGCACTCTATAGACACAGGGGAGATTATTGAGTCATGAGCGTGCATCTTTTGGCCATAGACGTAGGGAACACCGAAACAGTCCTCGGCCTCTTCGAGGACAAGGAAAAAAAGGCGAGCTGGCGTCTTGGCTCGGTGGCACAGCGCACCTCGGACGAGCTGGCAGTAATCATTGAGGGCCTTTTTCGCCTCTCGGAATTCGAGATGTCATCGGTCAACCGGGTGGTCATATCCAGTGTGGTCCCGCCGCTGGGCCCGACGCTTGAGGTGATGTCTATTCACCATTTCGGCGTACCCCCCCTCCTTGTTGGCCCCGGGACCCGGACGGGAATTGCCATCAAATACGACAACCCTCACGAGGTGGGCGCTGACCGAATCGTCAATGCCGTAGCGGGATTTCATCTCCACGGGGGACCGCTTATCATCGCCGATTTCGGCACCGCGATTACGTTTGATGCGGTTTCTGCCGGGGGGGAGTATCTTGGTGGCGCCATATCCCCGGGATTCGGGGTCTCCCTCGAAGCCCTGGTGGAGCGGGCGGCCCGCCTTCCGAGGGTGGAGCCGGTGGCCCCAACTTCCGTGATCGGAAAAAATACAGTTCACAGCATTCAGTCTGGGATGTTTTTCGGGTATAAAGGTTTAATTAATGGCATTGTTGAGCGAATGAAAATCGAACTTGGCGGTGATGCGAAGGTGGTGGCTACGGGAGGTCAAAGCCTTCTTTTTTCTGAGGACGAGAATATTTTCGACCACATTGACCCGGACCTCACCCTCATCGGGCTCCGGCTAATCGCGGAGCGGAATCCCTAGGCGCCCCGAATCACCAATTCGCTCCAGCTTTCACTTAACGAGGCAGAAAATACATGTATCTTGAATACTGGGGGCTGAAGATTTCCCCATTTGAAAATTTACCTAATCCCGATTTCCTCTACTTCTCCTCCAAGCACGATGAGGCGTTAAACCGACTCATCAATGCCGCCAAGGGAAAAAAGGGGCGGCGATGCTCACGGGCGAACCGGGCATGAGGAAAACCACGCTGACACGCGCCTTTATTCGACAACTCGACGAGAAACGCTACGACATCGGCCTCATGATGAAACGTATCCTCTTAAATACAATGGTTGCGCTCTCTTTTTGCGCCCCTCTCGCGCCAGCCGGGGCCTTGCACGCCACAGCCGCCCCGCCTCTGCCCAATGAAACCTTCATCTACAATATCAAGTTACTCTTTTTCACCAAGGCGGCGCAGGGTGAGTTGAATTTCAGGCGCATCGAGGGCAACCGCTACAAAGCCGAGCTTATCGCCGAGACAAAGGGCCTCGTCGGCGTTCTCATGTATGGCCGGAAGAATCACTACATCTCCGAAATGGTGTTCGACCCCAAACAGCGGCGCTTCATCAGCCGCCTCTATACCAAGCTGATACACAAACACGACGGCACGGAGCGCACGACGGCGGTCATCGACCCAAAAAAACGCACAGTGCGTTGGGAATATTTCTGGAAAGATAAGCTTGAGGGAAACGGGGTCGACCCGATGCCGAAGGGAGCGCGTGTCGAAGATCTCCTTTCGGCCTTCTTCAACTTCCGCAACGGTGGGCTTGGTGCGCTTGCGCCGGGGAAAAAAGTGACACTTTTCTCCCTCCCGGACTACAAGGCCAAGGCGACCGACAAGAATCCTGAAGGGGAGGAAAAAAAGTTTCAAAGATTCGAGATCCGGATTTCCACCGCCAAGGTCGGGCGCGAATACCGGGTG
>Ga0114999_10010424_pt1 | contig 10063 bp, 8 predicted proteins | sample ArcticOcean_MG_C_3_FD_89820 | JGI IMG/M metagenome (GOLD analysis project Ga0114999, IMG submission 89820) | Marine microbial communities from western Arctic Ocean - ArcticOcean_MG_CB8_126 | ecosystem: Environmental > Aquatic > Marine > Oceanic | place: Arctic Ocean: Canada Basin | collected... | reverse complement strand
CACCCACCATGCCGGCCTCGGTACCGAACGCGGATCACCCTGCCCGATCTCCGTGGCAACAAACCACGGCGTACAGGCTGCGGCGAACAGCGGCCAGAGCAGCAGGCGGCTCGTGGTCGGCGACCAGTTGGCCCACGCAAGGTGCCCCGTGACGCCGATCACCACCGACAGGAACACGAACAGCCCCACGCCCCGGGCAACATCACCGAAACTCGGGAGCCCCGCGCGGTAGCCGGTCACGAGGAACGTCGTGCCGGCGATCAGAAACCAGAAAGCCAGAGTTCCGCCGACGACCACACCGCCGAGGGTGCCGACCGTCATGATCTGGGCCAACCCCATCACGGCACCGGTGGCGACGAGCGGCCCGGCAAATAGCGCCAGCCAATGCGCCGGCCTCCGAGTCAGGTCGATCTCGCTGCTCGGATCACGGCGAGCGCCCGCCGTAACCGCGGAGGCCACAAGCAGCCAGCCGGCCACATGGAGCAACCATCCGAGCAAGCGCCAGTCACTGTGATCATGGCTACCGGCAGCCTTGAACTCGAAGGCCCGATCGAACCAGTCGCGCGCTGCCCGATGGCTGCGCTGCCGGAAGACGATGCCGATGTGTTCGGCCCTGGGGATCGCCACCAGTTCGCGGGCGCGACCATTGGCGAAATCGGCATTGGCGCCGCCCGCATCGGCAAGAATCTGTTCGGCGCTGGCCAGAAAATCCGGCTCCCACACGCCTGCCTGGAGCTGCAGGTTGCGCGGCGTTGCCGGTGACACCTCGGTGAAGACAGGCGAAACCGCCACGACCGCTCCGTACCGCTCCGGGCTGGCACTAGCGGCGCGCAACACGGCCTCGGCTCCCATCGAGTGGCCCACCAGGCCGATTCTCGATACGTCGACCTCTGGTTGGGCTCGGAGCACCTCCAACGCCTGATCGATCGCTCCCACGTTGGCTTCCCGATCGTAGGGATTCTCGTTGAGCCCGTGTCCGGGAAGATCGACGAGGATTACCGCGTAGCCGGCGTGCGCGAGGGTGTATCCGTAGCCCGCCACCATCTGTCGTGACCCAGCGAATCCGTGCGCGACGATGATGGCCGGGATCGGGTCGCCCGGGTGCGACAGGAGGGCGTCCTCGTCCTCCTCCGTGTGCTCTTGCTCGTGACGCACCATCTGCCACTGAGGCTCCGGCATGAGCAGCGTCATCGGATGCCCGCCACGGGTCACCTGCCGGTCGATCACGCCGGTGCCCGCCTGCCCCAGAGGCACGAGATAGAGCACCAGTAGTACGAAGCCGAGCATGACCCGAACCATAGGCGAGAAGATACGACTCACCAGCGGTCCTCCTTGCGATAGACGAATTTCAACCCTGACCAGTCATCATCGATCGCGCAGATCTTGACGTCCACCAGGCCTGCCGCGAGGCCGGCGCTGCGGATGTCGGCTTCGGCGACCTCGGTGCTGAGATCCGAGGCCTTCTTGGGCCACGAGATCCAGAGCATCCCGGCAGGGCCGAGTGATGCCTTGAGTCCTGGCAACCGATCGCGCAGCCGCGCGGCCCGACGCACGAAGAAGTGCACGAAGTCCATGTCCCGGCCGGGGCGCTGTAAGCGCCGCCGCGGCTCGGGGAGTGGACCCAGCCGCTCGCAATAATGCCCGGGGGCATCCACAAAGGCGGCCTTCTGGCCCGGCTCCAACCCGAGTTTCTTCACCAGCGGAGTTCCTGAGTACCCGGCAGTCATCCCTTCTCCCGGTCATGGGCTCACGCTGTGGAAGACTAGTCTGCCCAACCCGTTAGAGGCGAACCCGGAGTCAGCAATGCATGCGAACCCCGAGACCTTCGAGCGACTCGGCGCCTTCTATCTGGGCCGCGAGTACGATGTGCACGCCGATGCTCCGCGCGATGATCTCCTGCTCTACGACTCGAAGGATCTGATGACGCACGCGGTCTGCGTGGGGATGGCCGGCAGCGGCAAGACCGGGCGCTGCATTTCGCTCCTTGAAGAGGCTGGAGCTGGACACGCTGGAACTCAAGCCACGTCGCACCGACATCGACATCAAGACCTTCGCGTTGGCCTGGGTCCCGTGCGAGCGAACGAGCGACGGGGCGCTGACCTCGCTGGCCTGAGTACCCGCTGAGCTAGTTCTCCGGCGGTTCCCAGGTCTTGTCCATGAGCGAGGGCGGCTTCAGTTCGGTCGAGTCCACCACGACGCCATCGCGCATCAGCTCAACGAGAACGCGTTCACCCGGTCGGGGATCGTGATGTCGGCCGGCGCCGGACGCGCGTAGCGACCGTCAACGCGTAGCCAACCTGGCGTGGTGGGATCCACGTTGAGCGTCTACTCCGGCGTGATTGGATCCGACCATTCCTCCATGTTCTGCATCGAGCGCGCGGCGTCGCCGCGCCAATCCGCCTGGTAGGTCTCGCGCATCACGTGATCAGGGGTTCGTTGGCCCGTCGCACCCGAAGCCATCTGCATCACCGAGCCGCGAAGGCGGCGGCCGGGCCACCGCATCCGTTACAATCGCCCGCGTTGTTTCTCCGGCAGGAAGATCCAGGAGCCTCGTGCGCGATTCCTCTGATACAGCGGCCGGCATCGGGTATCACACCGCCGTTGGCAGAGTCCGTGAGCACAACGAGGATTCACTCAAGGTAGTGCGTGATCGTTCGCTCTTCGTGGTCGCCGACGGTATGGGCGGCCAACGCCGCAATCTTTCAGGAGTCGGTAGAGAAGCCGGAGCGTCGCGGGATGGGGACAACGCTTACCGCGCTGTACCTCACCGGCCACACGTACTGGATTGGCCACGTCGGTGACTCGCGTGCCTGGATGGTCCGTGACTCTGTGGGTCTGCAGATCACGCAGGATCATTCCGTCGTCTAGGAGCAGATGCGGGCTGGACTGATCACGCCCGAGCAGGCAGAGCGCCATCCGATGCGCAACGTGCTGACACGCAGCGTCGGGAATCTGCCCGAAGTGGAAGTCGATGTTCTCACCGGCGAGACGCAGCAGGATGATGTCTGGGTGCTAGGCACCGACGGCATCAGGTCTTCGTCCAGAAGCGCATCGCCGAGGTTGTCGCGGAGTCGGGTTCCGCCCAGCAGGCCGCTGAGCACATGGTCGACATCGCCGTCGAAGAGGACGGCAGCGACAACGTCAGCGTCGTCATCGTTCGCTGCAACTGATTCGCCGGCTAGCTCTCCGCCGCGGTTCGCTTCTCCGTAGCCGCTAGATCTTCGCCATCGAGCCGTGCACCGATCTCTTCGGTCAAGCGTTCGAAGTCGACGCCGAGACGCCGGGCTGTCTCCGTCGCCATCGACGTTGTCGCTACGCCCTCAACGAACTGGTAGGTCGAAGTCTCGCCATCCATCTGTACCTGCAGGAACTGGAGCCCTTCGATACTCCCGGTCTGGGCGAGGTCGCGCGCGAGGTCGAGGAAGTGTGTCGTGATGAAGGCCCGCGGCTGCAATTCGGCGAGCAGGCGCAGCACCATCAAGACGATCTCCGCCGCTTCGGACGGATTGGTTCCCGAGCACAGTTCGTCGAGAAGAACGATGGAGTTCGGCCTTATGTTCTCGAACAAAGTCCGGATGCGAAGCAACTCGGTGCCAAGGCGACCTTCGGTCTGGTCAGCTGTGTCGCTCTGCACGAGCGACGCAAACTCGCCGCGAACGAGCGGCACCTGCGCCGCAGCAGCGGGTACGTAGAGCCCGTTCTGCGCCAGCGCTTGCGCCAGTCCGATGCCCTGCAGGAGTCGTGTCTTGCCGCCCGAATTCGGCCCGGTAACGACGCAGATCGACGCCGGCGACTCGATCGCGACGTCGCACGGCACCGGGTCGTCATCCTGTGCCAGGAGCAGCGGATTGAAGAGCCGTTCATAACGAAGGGCGCCGGACTCCACGACATCGGCCAGGCTCACATCGAGACCCTGCTGGCGGGCCCGGTCGGCGAATGCGCGGGCACACAGATAGACCTCGAGATGCCCGACTAGCATCGATACCTGGGCGAGCGCCGGCGCGATCTTCAAGTAGACGTCCACAATCACCCGGTTAGCTACCTCGCGCGAACTCATCGAGTAGCCACGCCAGAACAGATTCACCATCTCGCGCCAGCGTGTCAGCGGCTTCTTGTAGAACCGGTTCTTTCGATCCTCCGTGAACTCGTCGATCTGGAGGTTCTTGATCCGGCCATCCGCGCCAAGGCGCATCGACACGCGGACCGACGCGAGTTCGTCCTCAAACGACAGCAACTCGGCCAACGTCCGGTACTGCGCGGTCTTCTGAATCGCCTGTCCGGCCTCGTGGATCCGGCCGAGACCCGAACGGCAATCGGCGAACTGCGTCGACATCATGTTGATGACCTCGGCGCACTGGGTGAGAACACGCATGCGATCAGGGGTCTTGTCGACGCTGCGCTGAGTGTGGCCCGACTTGATTACGTCGAGCAGGTACACCAGTTCCTGATACAGCTTCTCCACCTTACCGCGGACCTCAGCATCGTCCTCCAGTTCGCGCAGGATCTCTTGGCGAAACTGAACCGTCTCCAGATCGCAAGGCGGCTGACTCAGAACCCGGGTCAAGAAGTCAGAGTGCGCGAGGTAGGCGCGACTGCCGATCCTGATGCGCGAGCAGGCGTCGACGTAGTCGGCCAGGAAGACTTCGGTGGCATACAGGGCGGGGTTCCAGGTCGAGCCCTCGACTGGCGACTGGCCTAGCGCCTCATGAATTCGGGCCGTCTCGTTGCTGCCAAGAAAGGCCATACCGAGCAGTTCGTCCAGCAGTCCATTGTCGGGCGTGGCGCGCTCGTGACCGTGGAGAAGGTCGGGCAAAGGGATCGTCGACATGCGGCCTCGTGGCTTTACTGCTGCGCTGCGGGGAGAAACTAGCGCGCCGGAGGCCTCTATTGGACCGAAAGCGCCGCTATCACGCTACCAAGGCAAGGTAGTTGTCGTCGAGTTCGAGGGCAAATGACTCTTACCTGATAGCGAATATGTGTTCGACACCCGTAAACTCCGCCCCATGGCCGTCGTGGCTTGTTAGCAGGGTTCCGCCCGCTCAGGTCGCGACACAGCTCTCCCCATAGCAGGATCGCCACTCGCCTCATGCGCTGGCTCATCGATTTCTCGGTACGACGGCCGGTCGCGATCACGATGACGTACTGCGCCTTGGCGCTTCTCGCATGAGCCGCCTGGACCAATCTGCCCATCGACGTGGTCCCCGAGGGCGAGGTTCTGAAGCTCAACGTGAACACCAACTGGCCTGGGGCATCGCCGGAGTCGGTACAGAGCCTCGCAACGAGTCCGATCGAGACCCTCGCCGTCACGGTTCCGGATGTGCACAAGGTCATTTCTCAGTCGCGACGCGGCGCGTCGCTCGTGGAAATCGAGTTTCTTGAGGACGCTGACCTGGACCTGGCGCGGTTTGAACTGGCGGATCGCCTGAGTCTGCTGCGCGACGACCTCCCTCCGAATGTTCAGGCCCCCGGGATCAGCACCATACTGCCGGCCCAATTCCAGGAACTGGCGGGCGGCGACTTCTTTCACTTCACGCTACGGGCTCCGCGACCGATCAACGAGCTCCGCGTGATCGCCAAGGAAGACGTCCGGGATGCACTGATCGGCGTTGAGGGTGTGGCGGACGTCGAGGCCTACGGCGGACAGGATCCACACCTGCGCGTCACGCTGGATCCGGACAAGCTGGAGCTGTACGGCCTGACCGCCTGGCAGATTGCCGCAACCGTGCGCGACATCGAGGGCGGATGGCCCGTCGGACAGGTGGATATCGGTGGCACCGCCTTCACGATGCGGATCGACCACGATCTCCCCGACCTTGAACCCTTGCGCAAGCTACCGCTGCAGAAGTATGGCGGACGTCTGGTCCTCCTGGAAGACGTTGCCGGGGGGCAAGGACTAGCGGTGGGCGACTTCTGGGACGACGAACACAACGAGACACTTCCGGCCCGTCGCAGCGAGAGCGTCCCGCGCAGCGTTGAGAACGCCTCGCCCGAGCCCGCGCCGGAATTCGGTCCCGTTATTCCTCTGCCCGAGTTCCTGAGCCTCACGTATACGCTCCCGTACCACCTGGTCGAGCAGGTGAACGAGATCTCGACGACCACCAAGAGGTCGCCCAGCGAGATCCTGGCGGAGTCCCTACGCGCCTACCTCAACACGTACCGGGGCCAGCAGAACGTCGGCGCGTTGTGGAACCCCGAGATTGGCCGCATCTTCCTGATCAACGTGCTCGCGCCCGACAAGAAGGTCCACGCAGGCGGCCGACGCTAGAGCGTCCCGCTCACCGAGCCGAAGCAGCGCTCGAACCCGGCGGCGACCGCGGGGCGGAAGTTCTGCAAGGCCATGGCGGCGTATATGCTGGCGGTCGCCAGCACCTGCGGACGCGCCCCAGCGCGAGGAGACCCGAACGAAAATGCGCGGCCAGATGGTGGGATCAAAGCAGATCTTTCCCGGCCTCCATCTGGACGCCGAGAGTCTGTGTGATCTTCTGGCCACCGAGAAGGTGTCGATGACCGCCGGCGTGCCAACGATCTGGTTCGCAATCCTCGAGCATCTCGACCAGGATCCCGCCGCCTACGACCTGAGTGCGCTCGACCTGATGCTGGTGGGCGGCGCTCCCGCCCCCCCAGCGATGATCGACGCTTTCGACACCCGTCCCGGACTGAATGTGGTCCACGCCTGGGGCATGACCGAGACCTCTCCGCTCGGAAGCGTCAGCCATATCGGTCCCCGGCATGACGAACTCGACGCCGAGGGGCGGCTTGCACTGCGCGCGAAGCAGGGCCGCATGTCCCCCTTCGTGGAGATCCGCGCCCGCGGCGCCGAAGGCCTCATCCCATGGGACGACACAACCACCGGCGAACTCGAGGTGCGTGGCCCCTGGATCGCGAGTTCGTACTACCGCAGCGAGCAGGGCGCGGAATCGTTCACCGACGACGGGTGGTTCCGCACCGGAGACATCGTAAATATCGATACCGATGGGTACATCGACATCAAGGATCGCGCTAAAGACGTGATCAAGTCGGGTGGCGAGTGGATTAGCAGCCTGGCGCTCGAGAACGCCCTGATGGGTCACCCCGATATCACCGAAGCTGCCGTCATCGGCGTCAGCCACCCGGAATGGGTCGAGCGGCCACTCGCGATCATCGCCACCGGCGGGACCAGCGCGCCGTCCCTCGAGGCGATCCGCGAATACTTGGCGCCGCACTTCGCCGACTGGTGGCTACCGGATGCCATCGAGGTTGTTGCCGAGACCCCCCGCACCTCGGCCCGTAAGTTCGACCAGTTGGCGCTGCGTGAGCAGTTCGCTGACTACGCGCTTCCCGTAGCGGACTGAGCAGCATGCGAGAGTTCGCTCCCGGCACGGGACTCATCGATCTTCGATTCCAGGGTCGCGACGAGTACATCGCCTGCTACGTGCTGCGCACGGCCGGCGGCATCGTTCTCGTTGACCCTGGTCCATCGTCGACCCGGGCCGCCCTGGAGGAAGGCCTGCGTCTGGCAGGACTCTCGCTCGACGCGGTTACCGACGTCCTGCTCACGCATATTCATCTGGATCATGCCGGCGCCACCGGTTCGATCGTGCGCGACCATCCGCACATCCGCGTCCACGTGCACGGGCGCGGGGCCCGCCACATGGCAAGTCCGGAACGATTGCTCGCCTCGGCCACCCGGCTCTACGGCGAACGGATGGACATACTGTGGGGAGAGTTCCTGGCCGTTCCGGATACCGCGATCCACGTGCTGGAGGGCGGCGAAACGCTACGGCTCGACGGGCGGACACTCGACGTCGAGTACACGCCCGGACACGCATCCCATCACGTGAGCTTCTTCGACGCAGCGATCGGACTCGCATGGGTCGGCGACACGCTGGGAATCCGTATCGACAACCGAGCCTACGTCTTACCCGTCACGCCGCCGCCGGACATCGATCCCGTTGCCTGGCGGGCGAGTCACGCGAAGATCCGGGCCTGGAGTCCAACGGTGCTGTGCCCCACTCACTTCGGGCCCGCCCGGCCGGCGGCCGCCCACATCGACGAACACGAGAGTCGGCTGCGAGACTGGGCGACCGCGGTCGAACGCGGGGTACGCGCCGGAGCCGACCCCGCTCAGACCGCCGCAGACTTCAGTCGTCAGGTTCAGTCGGAGATCGCGGCGGCGCTTGGACCCGATCAAGCTGGCCCGTACGCCGCCGGAGGCGGCATAGCTGACTCCTGGCGCGGGCTTGCCCGGCATTACACGAAAGCAATGGAAGCGGAGTTAAGAGAATGAAGCAGGTCCACGTTGCAACCACCATCGCGCTCGCCGTAGCCCTGGTCCCTCTCGCGACTGGGTTCGCCGCACAGAACAGCGCCCCTGATCGCGAACTGCTCGACATCATGGCCCTGGCTGGCGAGATCCGTCGGGCCGATCACACGCTGCCGGTGCCCGCTGGCACCGATACCCGCTACAGCGACCGGCTCGACACCGTATCAACCGCTCGTTTCGCCGAGGAACTGGTAGCCCTGGATGCTCTGGCAGCGCGACTGGCCGAGCTCGATCGAACTGAACTATCGGCCGAGAGCGCCACGGACGCTCAGATTCTTGGCTTGCAGCTGCGCGACCGTACCAACGAGCTGCGCTATCGCGGGTACCTGCTGCCCATCGGGTCGCGCTATGGATTCCATTTCGGCTTCGGCAGCATGCCCGAGAGCCGATCGTTCCGGACTGTCGCCGACTACGACAACTACATTGCTCGACTGCAATCGTTCCGCGAGCACACCGGACAACAGATCGAGATCATGCGCGAGGGCCTGGCAGCAGGGTGGGTCCTCCCCGCAGCGGTCATGGACAATTACGAGGAGACCGCCGGACAACACGTGGTCGAGAACCTCGAGGCCAGCGGCTTCTGGGCCCCCTTCACGGCGATCCCCGAGCGGGTTCCGGCAGACGATCGCGCCCGTATCCGGCGCGATGGCCGCGCGGCGGTCGAGGTCACCGTTGGCGGGTACCGCGATCTCTACGAGTTCTTCCGGGACGAGTACGTGCCGGCCGGGCGCAGCACTCTGGGTGTCGCAGACCTTCCCGGCGGCGGCCGCGAGTACTACGAGCATCGCGTTCGCATGTACACCACCTTCGATATCTCCCCCGAACAGGTACATGAGGTCGGACTCGAGCAGGTCTCGAGCATCCGCGCCGCGATGGAGGCCATTCGCGAAGAAGTCGGGTTTGCCGGAGACTGGCCTGCGTTCCTGGAGTTTCTCCGAACCGACGAGCGGTTCTACGTGCAGACCGCAGACGAGTACCTAGCTCACGTGTCGCTGGCGGCCAAGCAGATGGAGGGACATCTCCCCGAGCTGTTCAGCGGCCTACCCCGCACGCCGTACGGAATCCGCGCCATCCCCGCCCACGTCGCGCCACGTCAGTCGGCCGGCTACTACGACCGCGGCAACGCCGACGGAACACGGGGAGGCTGGGTCAACATCAATACGTCGCAACTTGACCAGCGGCCGCTCTGGGTGGCACGGGCGCTCGCCTATCACGAGGGCGTCCCGGGCCATCACCTGCAGATCATGATGATGCAGGAGAACCCGACACTTTCCGATTTCCGCCGGCGGGCCGGGTCGACCGTCTTCACCGAGGGCTGGGGGCTATACGCCGAGAAACTGGGCCTCGACGTCGGGCTCATGGACGATCCCTACGATCGCTTCGGCATGTGGAGCTATCAGATCTGGCGCGCCTGCCGTCTCGTCGTGGACACCGGCATACACGCCCTCGGCTGGACGCGCGAGCGCGCCATCGAATACATGGCCGACAACACTGGCATGGGGATCGGACCCGTCACTGCGGAGATCGATCGGCACATTACCGAGCCCGGCCAGGGGCTCGCGTACACGATGGGTGAACTGGAGATCACGGCCCTGCGCGCCCAGGCACGTGACCGACTAGGCGCGGACTTCGATCTGCGCGAGTTCCACGACGTCGTGCTGCGCGGCGGTTCGCTGCCGCTGTCGATCCTACGCCAGCGCGTGCTCGCGTGGATCGACGAGCGCGAGCAGAACTCGGAAACTAGTTGACGCCGACCATCAT